>WOR8_10008514_pt1 | contig 11668 bp, 8 predicted proteins | sample DeeMarSeWOR38_10_FD_19890 | JGI IMG/M metagenome (IMG submission 19890) | reverse complement strand
GCCACAGGATTCCCTGGCAAAGAACTCCGTCAAGTTCAGAGTGGCCCCAACAAGGCACGTTTTCTGGTCGAAGACCATGATTGCGCCGGTTCCTAGTCTGTGCCCAGCTTCCCGCATTGGATCAAAATCCATTTCAATGTCATAGAATTCCTTGGGCAAGTACCGGGTGGAAGCTCCACCCGGTAAACAAGCCTTGTACTCAGAGCCGGCCGGCATGCCGCCAGCATGAACTTCAATGATCTCACTCAGCCGCACTCCCATTGGCAGCTCGAAGCATCCCGGCTTATTGACCCTCCCGCTTACACAGAATAGCTTGGTCCCGGCACCGGTTTCGGTCTTTGCAAGGTTCTTGTACCACTCAACCCCGTTTCTGATGATATGCGGTATATTTGCCAGGGTCTCCACGTTCTGCAGTACAGTGGGCATGCCCCAAAGCCCTTTTTCCGTAGGATAGGGAGGTGGTTGCTGCGGGTTGGGCCTCTTGCCCATCAGGGCGTTAAGTTGTGCTGTAACCTCGCCGCAGATGTATCTGCCTCCACTTCGATGGACCACTATATTCATGGAAAATTCGCTACCCAGAATGTTCTTTCCCAGAAAGCCTGCCTCTTCAGCTATCTTGATCTCCCTTTCGAGAATTCTTGCCGCGCTCTCGTATTCAGGCCTGATGAAGATAATGCCCTTCTCCGCCAGCGCTCCATAACCGTCTATAATCATCCCTTCGATGATCATATGAGGATCCGCATGGATTAAAACCCGATCTTTGAATGTTCCTGGCTCCATCTCATCGGCGTTACACACGATATATCTCGGAAAAGGTGCATCATCCGGTACCGTCATCAACTTTCTTCCGGCTGGGAAAGCAGCACCACCCCTGCCCAGCAGAATGGCATCCACAAGCGCTTGCTGCAGGTCTTTGTTTGAGTAGTTTTGCAGCACATCAGCCAATGCCTGGTAACCGCCGCTCTGCTTATATTCTTTGAGCGTGGCAATCCTGTCTGGTTTGCGGTTTTGTAAAAGTACTTGTGGATAAGTCATTAGAAATACCTAAAATGTCTAAAATTAATGACTCTGTTTTGAACATTGGAGCATTCGGATTTTGAATTTGTTTCGAAACTGGGGACCCGCCCCAAGGGTGGGGAGTCCGAAGGACCAATTTCGTGTTTCGGATTTCGGATTTACTTGATCTTCTTGTTGGGATTCCCGCCGCTAAGCCTCCTCTCTTAGCCTAGCCAGGATCTCTTCCAGCTTCTCACCTGTAAGTGGTCCATACACCTTTTTATTGATCAGAATAGCTGGTGATCTATCGCAATAACCAATGCAGCAAACCGGCAGAAGGGTGAATAACCCGTCCGCAGTGGTTTCTCCCATCTCGATTTCAAGTTTGTCGCACAGATAATCTCGGATTGATTCATAACCATCCATCCAGCAGACGACACTGTCGCAAACGTGGATTACATACTTGCCAAGGGGTTCACGGTAAATGAAGGTGTAGAAAGTCGCCAGTTCTTCCACCTCCAGGAGGGACATATTCAGAAGTGCAGCCACCTCCTCCACAGCCTCATCACTCAAATAGCCAAATTGATCCTGGATAGCGAACATGATATCCACTACCAACTCCCGGGGATGGTCAACGCTGGCAATGTGTTGCGTTAGTGATTCCTTGAGTTCTGCTGGCAACATTGGATGTATTAGATTTCTCAGTGGGTGATGCTCACCCTACGGTTATTGAAATGCCTAAAATGTTCTAAAATGCCTAAAATGTCTAAAATTAAAAACTTAAATGCCTTTGGAATAATTAAGCATTTGACAGGCAAAGCCACGTTCTTAATTTTTCCCAATCGATGTGAAGATAGCTAGAAGTTCACTACATTCGTCATAATCAGGCTGCAGTTCATCCCAGGATTTCCATCCTACTCCTGCAATTACTTGTAGCCAGTATTGAGTTGCACTGGCCTCACTTTCGCAAATAGCAATCTTATTCCGAAAATCTTTCTTGCTCCTGGACCGGTTAGCTTCTCGGTAATTAGCCCCAACGGAAGTCCCTGCCTTGGTTAATTGATTTCTGATGGTCCGTCCTTCCGGAGTGTTTGGCAGAGTCATCGAAAGACGGATAATGTCAATTGCAAACTGTTTGGTTCGTTTCTCTAACTCCTTTGCAAATTTCTTAATATCTCTCTCCACCCACCAACACCTCTAACTCATTTTAGGCACTTTAGACACTTTAGGCATTTTAGGCATTCGTAGTTATCTATCAATATCCGGCATAATGTAGTCGACAGAGCCAATAATGGCGATCAGATCTGCAATGGTTTCGCCCACGGCCATCATTGGCATTACCTGCACATTGGCAAATCCCGGCGACCGTATTCTTGTGCGATATGAGTACCCGAGCCCATCGCTCACCACGTAGTAGCCCTGCTCTCCCCGGGGTATCTCGCACGATACGTATGCCTCACCCCTGGGAATCTTGGGACCACGGGTGACGTTGATGAAATGATGGATCAAGCTCTCGATGTCTTTCAGCATGTCCTCTCGTTGAGGGATCACATAGCGGTAGTCATCGGTAACGTGCCGACCAGAAGGCATCTGTTCTACAGCCTGTTCAATGATCCTCAGCGAGCATAGCAATCACCTTCAGTGGCAGTGGGAACCTCAAAGTCGAAATTCTCATAACCTGAGTAAGGGAACTTCTTCCGCACGTCCCACTCCAGGCCGCAAGCGCGTAGGTTTGGACCGCTTACGCCCCAATCGATGGAATCTTCCAAAGAAATGCGACCAATGCCCTGAGTACGGACTTTGAAGATGGGGTTTTTCGTTATCAGTGCCTCGTATTCTTCGACAGCCTTAGGGAATATCTTGACAAAAGCATTGACCGCTTCTTGCCAACCCTCCGGCAAGTCCTTAGCAACGCCTCCCAAACGGAACCAGGAAGGATGTAATCGACCTCCGGTGATGAGCTCAACAATATCAAGTATCATCTCCCGTTCACGAAAGGTGTAAAAATTAGGAGTCATGGCCCCCACATCGTGGGCCATGGTAGCAAAGAAGACGAGATGGTTACTCAGCCGGAAGAACTCGCTGAGCATGACCCGAATAACCTGGGCCCGTTCTGGAACTTCTATGCCCACCAGAGTCTCCACGGCCAGAACGTAGGGAAGGTTATTGGCTGCCCCGGCCAGGTAGTCTACCCGGTCAGTGTATGGAATAAACTGGTTCCACGTTTGTCTCTCGCCGATTTTCTCCGCCGCTCGATGGTGATAGCCGATGTCCATATCGAGTTCGGTTATCTCCTCACCGTCGAGGGAGACGATATAACGCATCAGACCGTGAGTACTTACATGGTGGGGACCAACGTTAAGGATAAGCTCGTGTTCCCTGCCATCTCTTTCCACATAGACACCCGCGTCCAACGGTTGCAGTCTTTGGGCATCAGCAAGGGTGTACGGAGCCATCTCCGTGGCTCGACCTGGATGACTCTTCCTCAATGGATGGCCTTCCCAGTGGTGCGGCATTATGATCCGCTGCAGGTTCGGGTGGCCTTCGAATCGAACCCCGAACATGTCAAACACTTCCCGCTCGTACCAGTTTGCGGACGGCCAGATATCGGTCACACTTTGGGTTACAGGGGTATCGCCTTGCAACCCCACCTTCAGTCGCAATCTGGATGCGGGCTCAAATGACAGCAAGTGATAAACGAGGGTGTAATCCGGGTACTCCTGACGATTTCTGCGCGCAGACTCATCAATTACGGTCAGATCATCTAACCGTTGGAATCTAGGAGTTGCCTCAGTTTTCAGAAAACGCAGAACATCTTTGAGCCGATTTTGCTCCACCACAAAAGTAAGCATGTCTGAGGTGTGCTCAGTCGGCTGCACGCTGTCCCCAAAGTGGGCTCGGAGATCTGTGGCCAGGTTCTCATCAGGCTCACTCAATTCGATTCGCCGTGGTGGTGGGGTCCACATGAGGTCGGAGCGGCTATCCTGGAATCCAGGCGGCACCACAGAAGTGCCCCGTATGGCGGTCCCCTGCATGCCCGGTCCCCGTGAATCTCGAGACTTTGTCTCACCATCCACGAGGATGGGTTTCTGGGTTCCCTGGCTCCCTCCCGCAAGGTGGAAAATTGAACGCGTTGGTCTTTCTTCAGCGACTATCTTCTCTTGTAAGAGGACTAACCCCTGTAGAATAGCCTCAGGCCTGGGTGGACAACCCGGGATATAAAGATCCACTGGCAATATCTGATCCACTCCCTGCACCACACTGTAGGCGTCGTACATGCCTCCACTGTTGGAACAGGATCCCATGGAGATGACCCACTTGGGCTCGGCCATCTGTTCATAGAGCCGCAAGACAACCGGTGCTATTTTCTTAAAAATAGTTCCCGAGGTGATCAGAAGATCCGCCTGCCGCGGTGATGGCCGGAGTACTTCCGCCCCAAATCGAGCCATATCGTATCGGGCGGTTAGGGCCGTTGCTTCCTCGACGAAACAGCAAGAAAGACCAAAGAACATGGGCCAGAGACTATACTTTCGGGCCCAGTTGATCAGCAAGTCAGCCCCATTTAGAATCGGGTTATTTAATCCTGTTTCGACGTCGGCCCCCACTCAAGTCCTCCCTTTTTCCAAATGTAAAGCAGGCCAAGGAGTAAGACGAAGATGAAGAAGGATATTTGCAGCCAACCGGCCCAACCCAAGCTGTCGTAGGAAATTGCCCAGGAGAATATGTAGGCAGCTTCCACATCAAAGATGAGAAAGAAGATGGCCACGAGGAAAAATGGAACAGGGTATCGGAGGCGGGCCGAGCCTGTGGGAATTATCCCACTCTCGTAAGGTCTCAGCTTTTCGGGATTGCTTTTCTTTTCCCCTAGCCAGGATGCAAAAAAGAGCAGCACTGCCACCAAGCCCAGCACCATAAGGCCGTAGATAACCAAGCTGAAAAGACCCGGCTCCCAAGGCGACAGTGTAAGTCCATTAAGGATTGGTTGCACGCGTCCTCCAGAATGTCACATCAAGAGTTTTTCCTCTAGCCCGGACATTTCACGAATCACCTGCTGCGACCGCACATATGGCCGTCCTTCCGGGCGTCCTCGGGTGTCGAACCTTGCGACGTACCGTTCAGGTACGCCTCAGATTCAACACCCTGTGGTTGCCCGGTGGCACACCCATCTTCACGGTCTCGCGACGGCAATTCATGAAACATCCGGGCTATAAGACTTTTGAGGACAAAGGATCAAAAATAGTGCTGGTGCTCGAGGGCCATAGAAAGCCCTGCCTGTAGAAATCACAATGAAATTGAAGATCCCTGTCCCGCTATAGCGGGACTAAAGCGGGACAGGGAATCTTCGAAATGTAAGGAAGTGATTCCATTTTATTGTAGTTCGCTCGCTAACCCCGCAGCAAGGTACGGGGAATGCGCTCGCTGGAGCATTTTCATGATAATTGAGAGTGTTGGCGAGTGCAAGTCCTTTCCTCAACACAATCAAACAGATGTATGGATCTCATACTGCCCCTATTGCAGGCTAATGAGAACCGGTTCTTCCCTCGCAGTCAAGCGCGTCGGCGTGGATATGCGACATTGGGGTTAGTTAAACGAAACGCGCTTTAAAAGAAGATCCCCTCGCGCCTTGTGCCTCGTGCCTTGTTTATTCTAGTTATCTACTTGAAATCGTTGCTTATTATGTTAGAATTTATTCATTAGACTTCAGGGTAGTCCGTGGAGTGTCACCTTGGTATCCAGAGCACTCCGTAGCAAAGTTTCATGACACTGAGGGTTAGAGTTGAGGATTTGTTGACGATTCCGATTTTGTTTGTTCATACACTTCCTCTTGGTTTACAATCTTTCAAACCGGTAGATGGTGATTCTTTACATTCCTCAATCTCTAAATTTCTAAATCCGTTTTTGGCAAAGGATACTCTTGCAACAGCAGATTCAGTTTCCAAATCACTGGGGTGAAACACTGGCGGGCACCCTTCATGTCCCCACAGAGGATTCCCGCCGTGGTATTATCCTGGGTCACTGTTTCACCTGCTCCAGACATACCAGAATCTTGCGCGATCTGAGCCTGGCCCTGGTGGAAGAGGGATTCAAGGTACTTCGCTTTGACTTTTCCGGAAACGGTCAAAGTGAAGGCACTTTCTCTGAGTCTATCTATTCGAAGCAGATCTCCGACATGAAGGTGGCGGCCTCCTTCCTGACTGCTGAAAAGGTCTCGTGGTTCGGTCTGGCCGGACACAGCATGGGCGCTATGGTGGCCCTGTTAGCAGCAGCAGAGATGGCTAATGCCAGGGCGGTCTGCACTTTGGCCTCAAAGGCTTCAGCTCTGCATAGCACTCACTTTCTCAACCAAAACCAACTCAATGAACTACAGAATACTGGGCGAGTCCACTTTGTCAGTAGGGGCCGCAACTTGGAACTTACGCACGGTTTTTTTGCTGACGCGGCAAAGTATGAACTCTCCAAAGTCTTGCCCTCATTGGTTCAGCCCTGGCTTATAGTGCATGGTGAGCAGGACGAAATAATTCCAGTAAGGGACGCGTATAGACTCCACCAGTTCAAACCTACAGATACCGAACTAGAGATAATTCCAGATGCTGATCACATGTTCAGCCAAGATGCACAACGCCAGGAGGTTACGGAACTGGTGGTGAAGTGGTTCAGGAAGCTTGCTTTGAATGACGGATTTTAGTGGCCGATCAGCAGGACGCGGGGAGACGGAGATTAGAGGTCGGTGGTCAGAAGTCAGAGGTCAGAAGACAGATAACCTTACCCTTGCGCCTTGTGCCCTGCGCCTTGTGCCATCAGCGCTATGAGCTAAGCGCATCGCTACAGAACAATTTGAGGCACTTTAGACATTTTAGACACTTTTGAGGTGAAACTACTATGGCTTTGACCGGGGCTTGGAATGCCGAATTCATTGATGAGCAGTACCGACAGTGGAAGTCTGATCCCAGCAAGGTTTCCAGAGATTGGCAGTTTTTCTTCCAGGGTTTCGAGTTGGCCTCCGTCAGAGAGTCCGAAGTCGTTCTGGTCTGTGATGAGGACCAGGTCTCACGACAATCGCAGGTGGAGGCACTGACCCATCGGTATCGTGATCTCGGCCACCTGCTGGCCTGTCTGGATCCGCTTGCGGCCTGTCCAACTGATCACCCCCTTCTGAATCCTGCAGCTTTCAATCTTACAAACAATGATCTGGAGCGGGAGTTCTATACTCAGCTTTTCCCGGGCAAAAACCTGGTTGTCCTGAGTGAGATACTTAAGGCTCTCAAAGAAACCTACTGTCGCTCGGTCGGGGTAGAGTACATGCACCTGCAAGATCCCGCTGAGCGCCAGTGGTTGCAAGAGCGCATGGAACCAAGCCGCAATCGTCCTGTGTTGTCCAGGGAAGAGAAGGTTCGGATTCTCAACAAACTCTACCAGGCCTCCCTGTTCGAGCAGTTCCTGCATAAGAAATATCTGGGACAGACTCGCTTTTCCCTGGAAGGGGCGGAAGCGCTCATTCCCATGTTGGACTCGCTGCTTGGACATGTAGCCGCACAGGGCTGTCGAGAAATTATTTTGGGAATGGCCCATCGTGGCCGGCTCAATGTTCAGGTAAATGTCCTGGAAAAATCTTACCAGGAGATTTTCTGCGAGTTTGAGAGTAATTACGATCCCGACACCATTTTTGGCGCTGGAGATGTCAAATACCACAATGGCTTTCTCGCTGACATCACCACGGTCAATGAACGCTCAGTGCGGGTGTTACTCCTCAACAACCCCAGCCACCTAGAATCGGTAAATCCAGTGGTCGAAGGCTTTGCCCGCGCCCGTCAGGATATGATTGGGAGCAGCGATGGGCACAGGCTGGTGCTACCGCTTCTCATCCACGGTGACGCCGCTTTCGCTGGTCAGGGTGTTGTGGCTGAGACTTTAAACATGTCCCAGTTGGAAGGATACAGCACCGGGGGCACTGTTCATATTATTATCAACAATCAGATTGGTTATACCACGCTGCCTGATGATGCCCGCTCCACGCGGTACTCTACTGACATTGCCAAGATGCTGATGGTACCCATCTTTCACGTGCACGGAGAAAACCCGGAAAGCGTGATTCATGTCACCAAACTTGCCTGCGACTACCGCATGGAATTCGGCAAGGATGTGGTCATCGATCTGGTCTGCTACCGGCGCTACGGGCACAATGAGGGGGATGAGCCCTATTTTACTCAACCACAGATGTACGAGCGCATCAGAGAAAGACCGCCTCTCTATAAAATCTATGGCGAACAACTGCTTGCTGAAAACATTGTTAGTGAGGATGAGATTAAAGACATTGACTCTGGAATTAATGAGGAGCTGGAGGCATCCTTTACCACCATGAAAGAAAAACAGTGCGTCCTTCCCAGGCTTGAATATTACGAAAACTGGGATGACATACATGGAGAATATTCCCATAAAACACTGAAAACGGGTGTGCCAGCGAAGCAACTTCGTTCACTTGCCCGTAAGCTGAATACGGTGCCGAAAGATTTCTCACTGCACCCCAAACTGGCAACCCTTCTGCAGAAACGGCTAGAAGCAGTGGAGAACGGCGAAGGAGTCGATTGGGCGAACGGAGAAGCTCTTGCGTTTGGTTCTCTGGTAACGGAAGGTATTCCTGTTCGCTTGAGTGGCCAGGACAGTCGCAGAGGCACCTTTAGCCAAAGACACAGCTCTCTGGTAGACACCAAGACAGGTGGCACATTCGTACCTCTTAATTCTCTCGGCAAAGAGCAGGCACCGTTCTTTGCTTATGACAGTTTACTTTCAGAAGCTGGTGTCGTCGGCTTTGAGTATGGATATTCCCTGGCCCAAGCTGAGGGACTGACCATCTGGGAGGCTCAGTTCGGTGATTTCGTCAATAACGCCCAGGGAATAATTGATCTGTACATATCCAGTGGTCAATCCAAATGGCAGCGCTTGAACGGTCTCGTCTTGCTGCTTCCTCACGGTTTCGAAGGCATGGGGCCGGAGCACTCAAGCGCCAAACTGGAGCGTTTTCTTCAGCTCTGTGCCGAGGAAAACATCCAGGTTTGTAATCCCACCACTCCAGCCCAGTATTTCCACCTTCTGCGACGTCAGGTAAAGCGTGATTTTCGCAAGCCCCTTGTGGTTATGACGCCCAAGAGTCTGCTGCGCCATCCCCTTGCAGTTTCTCGCCTTTCGGATATGACCTCAGGTTCCTTCCAGGAAGTCCTTGACGATGAAGGCACCAAGAAAACTTCCCGCCGCATCCTCTTTTGCAGTGGCAAGATCTACTACGAACTTTTTCAGAGACGGCAGGATCTGAAAGCAACCGATATTGGTATCATACGACTGGAGCAGTTTTACCCCTTTCCGGAACAGCAACTTGAAAAAATTCTCGCTCAATACAATCGGGCCAATGAGTGGTGTTGGGTGCAGGAGGAACCGGAAAACATGGGCGGTTGGAATTTTGTCCGCTCACGTATTGCCTCTCTGGTCCAAAAGCACATAAAGTATATAGGCAGAAAAGCGGCAGCAAGTCCGGCCACTGGCTTTCACAATATTTACAAAAGGCAGCAAGCAGCCATTCTTGAGGAGGCAGTGGGGAAGTAATTGCGGATTGTGGATTGCGGATTGCGTAATTAGGGGATTTCAGATTTGAGATTGCAGATTGATGAAGGGCGCACGGCACAAGGCGTAAGGCTAAAGGCAGTAGAAGACAAAATCTTTTCCTTGCGCCCTGAGCCTTGAGCCTTGCGCCTCTCTGGATTCTGGCTACTGGCTAATGACTACTTGCTTTATAACATTCTAGCCCTTGGAAAACGGAGCAACCATGTTGTTAGAGATTAAGGTCCCTAGCGTGGGAGAATCGGTGACGGAAGCGACTCTTGGACAGTGGTACAAGAAAGAGGGCGATCTCGTTCAAAAAGATGAGCCGCTTTTCGTCCTGGAAACCGACAAGGTCACCCTCGAGATCGAGGCAGAAGCTGATGGCGTTTTGAGTATACGTGTGTCTGAGGGTGAGACGGTGGCGATCGGAACGGTCGTCGGCACTATTGACACGGCGGCAGCTCCTGAAGTGGTGGATGAACCCGTTCCCGAGGAAGAGGCAGAAATAGCCCCAACCGCTCCACCCCCACCTCCTGAACCGCCACCTGTTGAGCCGGTTGCTGAGGTTCCGCTCGCAGCCAAGCCGGACTTGTCCCCTTCAGTCCGGAGACTGGTGGCTGAAAAGAACCTTGATGTTTCCAAAATCGTTGGCACCGGACCAGGAGGCAGAATAACCAAAGGTGACGTGATTCTTCATCTGGAGCATGCTGTGCCCACAGCGCCCCCTGCAGTCGCGGTGGCACAGCCGGTTCAGCCTCATGAGGTTGCTACCCACCCTGATGATCAAATAACGCGGAGGCCCATGAGCCAGATTAGGCAGCGAATCGCCAGCCGTCTGCTGGAAGCGAAACAGAACACGGCCATGCTTACAACCTTCAACGAAATCGATATGGCCAGAGTCAAAGAAATTCGCGCTGATTACCAGGATGCGTTTCAGAAAAAGTACGGAGTCAGGCTGGGCTTTATGTCCTTTTTCATTAAAGCGTGTGTGGAAGCCTTGATGGAATTTCCCGAGCTCAACGGCTCCATAGAAGGAAAAGACATCATCTACCACAACTACTATCACATTGGTGTGGCCATAGGTGGTGAGCGTGGCTTGGTGGTACCGGTGATCCGCAATGCAGACAAACTCAGCTTCGCCCAACTGGAACAGGACATTATCGATTACGTCAACAAAATTAAAGAGAACCGTCTCCAACTTGCCGATCTCGAGGGCGGCACCTTCACCATTACCAATGGTGGAGTTTTCGGTTCTCTCTTGAGTACTCCTATTCTGAATATGCCCCAGAGTGGCATCTTGGGCATGCATAAGATAGAAGATCGCCCAATGGTGGTGGATGGAAAAGTTGTGGTGCGGCCCATGATGTATGTGGCCTTAACGTACGACCACCGTATGGTAGACGGGCGCCAGGCAGTGACCTTCCTGGTGCGCATCAAAGAATTTATAGAAGATCCAGAACGGATCATGATGGAAGTTTAGCAGATTATCCAATTTCTCACAGAGCTCACAGAGAACTCAGAGAGCTCCAGAACAAATATTCATGGTGATCGATACAGACTGTTTGGAGGATCGCTTCATAGTAAATGTGGAGGGCCCCTTGGCGGAGGTAATAAGCTCGCTTGTTCCCTCCGCCAAAGGTGCCCTCACATCGGTCCCGATGGAACGCCACCGGGACCCTCCCATGAATGGGAGGCTTTAAGCGATCCGACTAATCAACGCTTTTTTCTCTGAGCCCTCTGAGGGCTCTAGCGAGCCCGCGGAGCGGGAGAGCGGGCGAGAGGTTTGAATCTCTAAAATAGGATCTGACCATGGCAAAGAAAGAGAATTACGACTTGGTTATCATCGGCTCGGGGCCTGGTGGATACGTGGCGGCAGTGCGCGCCGCACAGCTCGACATGAAAGTGGCCTGCATCGAGAAGGAGCCCCGATTGGGTGGGGTGTGTCTGAATGTGGGCTGCATTCCGAGCAAAGCGCTCCTTGACTCGAGTGAGTATTACCACCTTGCCAAAGATCATTTCGCAACCCATGGGATCAAGACCGGCAAGGTGAGCCTTGATTTGGCCGCCATGATGGCGAGAA
>WOR8_10009771_pt1 | contig 11669 bp, 10 predicted proteins | sample DeeMarSeWOR38_10_FD_19890 | JGI IMG/M metagenome (IMG submission 19890) | reverse complement strand
CCTTTGGGGCGAAGTCGCCACGCAAATTGGGAATACCACCTTCAGATTCAGCCGTGATGCGGCTGGGTCTGAAGGTACGACACAACAATTGCCGGACTATCTGCAGTTGAACATAGAGTACTCGGGTGCTTTGCGGGCCGCTATGAAAAATGTGTCAGGCGACCCCCCCGGTTTCAATCCATCGACTGGAGAATTTTGGGTTGGCCGCTTTCGGTCTGGCAGTGCCGTGCCTGCCACAAGTTCGCCCTATTGGATTCGCGTCCGGTTACTGGAAGACGGACAACAGATCGCAAGACAGCAGTATGTCATTGGCGTGCTTAACAACCCTACATGTTCGGACGGGGGCGGGGACGACGAACCCGGTGGTCCTCCCGGCGGGCGTCCTGATTGATGTCTGTTCTGCACGACAACAGACCCGTGCAATGATTGTCTTCGCCCCTGCCCACCGTCAGTTCATGTGCGGTCTCCGGCGGCTATTCCAGTCCCCGCCTGTACGCCTACTCCATCGTAGTATCCCATCACACGAAGTATGATATGAAGAGGATCGTGCCCATAGGGGCCGAATGCAACCTGCCCAAATCAGTGTGACGGGGCAATTGCTTCCATCTATACATCCGCTTAACCTCACACCGGTACTCATATTCCCCGTTTTTCAGCCAGTCGCTTAGCTCTACCTGTGGTGGTACTGGCTACGACGCTGATGGCTGGAAAGGCCGTAGGGCACTCCCGACACAAGGAGCAATTGCCTATTGCTATGCCGTCTTAGTTAAGTTATAATAGAGCCGGTTTTTGCAGTACGTGGAAGGGGAGGTTTATGGGCAACCTGGTCATTCGATTTCTGGGCACCGGCGCTAGATTCCCTCTGCCCCGCTGGGGATGTGATTGCCCCCAGTGCGGCCATGCCAAAACCGATCCCAAGGGAATGCGGTCTCGGTCATCCATTCTCGTCAATGAGCGGGTCTTGGTTGATCCCGGCCCTGACATCTACAGGCAGCTAGCCACCCTGGCTCCCGGTGAATTAGCTGCCATTCGCGATGTTGTGGTTACCCACCCTCACGCTGACCACTACTTGGGACTTGATGACTTGTCTCAATTGCGCCACCTGCTGCAACCAGAGCAGATCCCGATATGGGCCCAATTCGACAGTTGGACGTTGATTCTTGTCACGTTTAACTATCTCGTCTCACACGAACTGGACCCTGAACAAAGCAGTGAACGCCCATTCGTCCGATGCGACATGACATTGGGACAGCCTTTTCAACCGTGTGAGGAGCTCAAATTCACGCCATTTGATACATTCCACACCAGTACTTTTACCACAGCCGGATTGGTCATTGAACAAGGCAACCGTAGGGTGGTGTATGCGCCTAGTTTTTTCGACAGTGCTTATTGGGGGGCAATGGAACCGGATCTACTTGTCCTAGATGGGACTTTTCTGAATGAGAGACAGACTATGGACCAACCTGACCTGGAGGCAGGAGGTGGCCGGCACCTGCCGATCGTCGAAGGGGTCAACTTCGCCCAGGCCATACGCGCTCGCAGGACTCTGTTTACACATATTGGTCACATGCAGATTACAGCAGAGGAGTTGCGAACGTATTTCCCAGACAGCACCTTTGATGTGGCCTACGACGGACAGGTGGTCGAAATCCCTGCTTAGGCGTTCGACGGAGATATAGTTATGGCTCAAGTCTATCGAATGGATTTGCTACAAGATGCCCTGGCCAGCCTATGTGATACGCTGGAAGGGGTGCGTGCTGCATTTACAGAGGATGAGTCGGCCAACAGTTCGCAGGTGGCCGCTATGGCCGCCACACTAGTTGCCCTGGCCGAGCGCACTCTGTCAAGGCTGGGACAGGGTGAAATTGAGCGAATGCTCGTCGAAGGGCATTACGGGGTAATGATTGTCATCCCAGTCAGCGATGACGCAGCTATAGCTGTCTTGCTTGAAAAGGGATCCAAGTTAGGAGTTGCCCTGTATTCCGGTCAGTTTGCCGCCCAGCGGATCCACGATATTCTAGAAGGCAGCCCGGTTGCTTAGGTGAGTCCTATTCCAACCCTGCCAATTCGCGCCCGGCCTGGATGAGGAAGTCTACTGCCTCTTCATCAGGTCCTTCCGCATACACGCGCAGCACAGGCTCGGTGCCGCTAGGACGGATAAGTAGCCAGCTGTCGTCAGCCAAACGGTACTTCACCCCATCTCGGGTATCTACTTGACTTACCGTCTGCTGAGCCAAGCGGGAGGGTGCGCCATCGATCAGACGCTTAACCATCTCAGGCTTAGCGATAGGGTGACGCAGGCGCAGGTCGCGCCGGGCGTAACAAGTCGGCCCGACAGTCGCCTGTAAATCGGCAACCAGTTCGTGCAACGGTGCGCCGGCCTCCGCCATAATCTCCAGCAGCAACAACCCCATCAGAATGCCGTCCCCTTCGGGGATGTGACCTTTGATGCTTAATCCACCCGATTCCTCGCCACCGATGAGCACGTCCTCGCTGAGCATCAATTCTCCGATGTGATTGAAGCCGACCGGTGTCTCGTGCAGTGGCAAATCGTACCTGGCTGCAAGTCGATCTACCATCATAGTGGTAGAAACAGTCTTGACAACAGGTCCTTTCCAGCCTCGCTTCTCGACCAGATAGCGCAGCGCCAGCGCAAATATGTGGTGCGGGTCAACAAACTTGCCCAACGCATCTACTGCACCGATGCGATCGGCATCACCATCCGTAGCCAAACCCACATCGGCTTGGTCAGATTGGACAGCTGCGACCAGGGCCGTCAGATAACGGGCAATCGGCTCGGGGTGAATGCCGCCAAAACCGGGGTTCATCTCGCCCCGGATTTCACGAATATGAGTGCGGGTGCGCGACAAGAACTCGCCAAAACAAGCGCGTCCAGAGCCATACATTGGATCGGCGACTACTCGTAACTCGCCGCTTGAGATCACGTCCACATCAAGTAGCTTTCCCAGGTGCTCATAATAGCTCCAGGCTGGGTCGAAGCGACGAATGAGTTCTCGGTCGAGAGCCTGCTGGTAGTCAATCATGTTCGGCCCGCGGGCTTGCTCCTGATTCCGCTCAAGGAAACGCTCGACCATGCGCCCCTGTTGTGCTGAGGCCGCTCCGCCATAAACAGATTTGAGCTTGACGCCGTTGTAGCGTGGCGCGTTGTGACTGGCGGTTATCATCACGCCCGCTGCTGCCTGTTTTTTGACGACGTTATAGGAGATAGCTGGCGTGGGAGCGTCAGCTCGAGTCAGCCACGCGATGATGCCATTACCGGCCAGGACCCGTGCCACCTCGGTTGCATAACGATCAGACAAGAAGCGGGTGTCAAAACCGACAACCACCTCAGGCTGGCCTGCATCCGTCTCATCCAACACGTAGTCGGCGATGGCTTGGGCCACGAGTTGCAGGTTGGCGAAGGTGAAGGTATCGCTAATGACGGCACGCCAGCCGTCGGTCCCAAATCTGATCGTCATTCCATCAAGCTCCTATTCAAGGATAAGAAGAAGGCAATCGGCAAATGACCACAGCCCCTTGCCGCTATAGGCTATTGGTTGTTGATCCCGAGCGCAGTTCACCGCCATCTTTCCAAGGAAGATAGTTTTCCCATCGTTCAAGCAGATAGTCTCGCCTTGTCTCGAATACAAAGGCCTGAGCAGACACCGTCCCTTCCCGACCTATGGGCGTTAAGCCAGCCACGTCATGCCACAAGCTAGCCAATCTGCCTTGATAGAGAGGCAATAACGAATCAACGATGCGATCTGGGTCTTGCTCGCCTTTGTTGTAAACTACGGCGAAATCAAACATCACGTGCGCCCAGAGTTCAGGCGGAAACGCAAGGCTTTCGGCCGGCTGAAGTGCCACTGTTTCAATCATGGACAGGTTAGTGGGTGTGAGAATTCGCTGCCATAAGCCTCGATATTCCGTCCAACCCAGTATGAGCGCATCGATGAGAGGCGTCACGTCTTGGATGGGGACCGGCTCTGCAGGTGACGCAGGTGGACCTGGAAAGGTCGGTGTCGGCCGGATGGGTGGCATAGATTGCCAGATAGCTCGCCGCTGGTGAATCTGTCTCAACAGCGTACCAACCGCCTGCCGGAAGACTACCGGAAAATGATTGGGGGTCGTTCGCTGCGCGTAGCATTTTTCGCCCAGGTCTACTTGTCCTACACGCCACCGCTTTCCAGGAGTCTCATCAGGACCTTCAGTTAGCGCCACACTGCTGAGCCACACCTCAAAACCAGCAGCAGCAGCCTCGGTCTCCCAAACATCGTACTCGACGAGGGCCTGGGCCAGCGGCCCAGACAGCGCACAGTCGCCAGCGCCTGGCTGGCGCAGACTGCATCCCCACAGCGCGCGGGTCAGTGGGTAGAAGATAAGATCACTCAGACCACCGTCGGGCAATGGCCACTGATAGCGAGGCATCACCAGATCAACCTGCCCTTCGAGGATAGGCTGAGCCAGAGCGGCGATCCAGCCGGGGGTAATGCTCGTGGTGTGTGCATCTAGCGCCACGACAGCGCGAGCATTCAGCTCAAGTGCTGCCTGCATAATGGCTCGCATAGCACTTCCTCGACCCAGCCGGCCCGTGTAACCGCCGATGACGACCGGGATGGAGACACCGGCCACGGCGTCGGCTAAAGCCCGGCGCGTATCACAACTGGTTCCAGCATCCGCGTTGACGAGAACAACGCGTAGGGCATCCAGATCTGCGGTTACCCCGTCCAGAATTGTCTGGACTACCATGCCGACGGTTGTAGCGTTGCAGTAGGAGGGGATACCAACCACTAGATCAGCTGAGCCGATGCTCTTGAGCTGGCGCTGTGCTTCGTGGCACATCATAGGTTCACACATAAACGCAACTGGTTGCGGGACCCGACATAGCAGATCCTTGTCAACCTTCAACTCGTAGAATCGCCTTTCCCGGGACCCGTGTCGGACTCCTGATGTCCAGTCTTCGAGTCTCCAGTCTGCCGCCTCAAATTTCTGCTTCTAGCCACTGGTAAGGATGATAACCAGATCGTTGACATTGGTATTGGTAGGGCCAGTCACTATCAAGTCTCCCAACTCTTGGAATAGGCGGTAGGCGTCATTGCGAGCCAGATGCTGTTCGGCATTCAGGCCCAGGTGGGTGGCGCGGGCGAGGGTCCTTCCATCCGCAAAAGCACCTGCGGCGTCGGTAGGACCATCAGTGCCATCGGTAGCCAGAAAAGCTATGAGCACGCCCTCCCAACTGGCCAACGACAAACCCGCCGCTAATGCCATCTCTTGATTTCGCCCCCCCTTGCCCTCACCGCGAAGCGTTACCGTGGTTTCGCCGCCTAGCACCAGACAGGCAGGTTGCGATAGCGGCCTGCCGCTTGGATGCGCCGTCTCGCCTCGAACCAGCCCCTTAGCCAAGCCCGCGATTGCCCTTGCCACTTCGCGTGCTTCACCCTCAAGATAGGTAGTCAAAAGCATAGTATCAAAGCCCAGCCGCTGTGCTTCCTCCGCGGCGGCCTGGGCTGCCAGCCGGTTACTGCCAACAACGACATTTTGGACATGTTCGAAGGTTGGATCACCTGGTTTTGGCGTGTCGGGGATGTCCCCCATAAGTCCAGCCCTCAAGTGTTTGGTGACGGGGGCTGGTACGTCGTCCAAGACCCCATAGCGCTCCAAGATTGACCAGGCATCGCCAAATGCGGTGGGGTCGGGCACGGTCGGGCCAGAGGCGATTACTTCCAGCGGATCACCCACCACGTCTGAGAGTATCAGACTGACCACAGGGGCCGGCGATGCCAATTGTGCTAGCTGCCCTCCTTTGAGTTGAGAGATATGCTTGCGAATGGTGTTGATCTCGTTGATGGTTGCCCCACAGCCAAGCAGGACTTGGGTGAGTGCCTGAAGGTCAGCAAGCGAGATACTGGGCACCGGTGATGTCATCAAAGCTGAACCACCACCCGAAATAAGACATAGCACAAGGTCACGCTCGGTGGTGTCGCACAGCAGGTCGACGATCCGTCCGGCACCTTGCAGGCCAGCCTCATCAGGTACAGGATGGCCGGCTTCGACAATCGCGATGGGGCCGGTCGCAGTTGGGTCATTCAGAACGTGCTTATGTTTGACCACCACCACTCCATCTGACACTCGCTCCCCCAACACCTCGGTCACGGCAGCCGCCATGGGTGCGCCGGCTTTGCCCGCACCTACCACCAAAACTCGGTCAAAATCGTCCAGGTCGTAGGTCCGCTCGGCGCCCTGTGCATCTCCAATTGTTAGACGACTGGCGGTCAAGCGCAAGTTTCGTCGCACTGCAGAGCCCGGCTCAACCGCCGTCAGGGCAGCGCGCATGATCCGCCACGCGTGTTCTCTGGTCGCCAGGGAGTTCTCAGGTAATGTGTGCATCGCTACTTCCGTTATTTATGCAGAATGGACGGTGAAAGCCTGACTGGGCAATTTTGAAATCAGTGCTTATGGCGTAATAGCGTCCAGCGCAGCATCGGCTGCCTCCTCGGGCGTGGCTTCCTCACTCAACACTTCAATCACAGCCTGCTGGAGCACGCGTCCGAGCTGATCATACTCTGGGAAGGACGGTCTCCGATCAGTTCAAAAGCTGCATAACGCGTTGGGAGATACGAGGTCGCCTGGCTCCACGCCACGTTGTTATCGGGTGCCATAAGCCACTCAATAAGCTGTGAGGCCATAGCTTGCCGGTCAGGATCGTGGGTCACGATAGCCAGGGCACGACCACGGCCAATAGTGAGGGGAGTACCGTTCTGAGTAGGGATATTGGCAAAATCAGTGGTGCGCAACACACTTTTGTCACTAAGAAAGCGTCGACCGTTGGCGTGAGCCATCCCCACCTGGGCGGCGACATAGTCAGGCCAAATCTCATCAGGAGTGCTAATCGTCAGCACCTCGGGCGGAATAACACCTTCTTCAAGTCCCCGGCGATAATACTCGAGTGCAGCCCGCAGAGCCTGTTCGTCAAGAATGGGTCGTCCCTCATCGTCCTGTAAACGCCCGCCCAGGGCCAAGTATTGTATGAGAAAAGCATCATTGACCAATCCATTTCTACCTCTAGCGGGGAAGACATACGAGGTATTGGCGCTGATAACATCGGTCCAGACAATCGGAGTTGAGGTGAGCTTGTTGGTGTTGTAAATCAGATGCTCCACATCCATCTCAAAAGGAATACCCATCAGTTGGCCATCCACGGTGCCAGCAGCACGGGCGCCTGGCAGCAAGTCATCAATCAAAGAGGGTGAGACCAGTCCATCGAGAGGGATGACAAGACCGGTACGTGCTAGCTGCGCCAGGTCCCCCATATCTAGCACGACCAAATCGGGCAAAACGCTGGGAGCGGCCTGGCTGGATGTCCGCAGGTAATCAGGCACACTGCCTTTGCCCGAATCGTTCTTGAGCACAACTGAGACTTGGACATCAGGGAAGGTGTTCTCGAATGCTTCGAGACCCTCCCCAAACACCTCACCTGGATCATCTTCTGCCTGAGGAGAAACAGCCTTGACCGTCCATAGGGTAAGTTGTATGGGTAGCTGCGATTCTGGAGTGGATACCTCCTCTGGCTGTGCTTCTGACGTGGCTACAGATTGGGATGGGGTTGCGCTGATCTCCGGGGTGAGGCTGGCCTCAGGTGTCGCTGTAGGCACGACAGTGGGCGAAAAGAGAACAGGCAGTTGCGGCGCGCTACAGCCCCCAGCAAGCAGGAGGGAGAGCAACCCGGCGACATAGGTTATGTGGCGACGATTGACCATTTCTTGTTGTTTCCGCTGCCTATAGTGCTATCGCAAAACGACTTTCACGGTGTTTTTGTCCGCTTACTGAATTATACCACAAATTGTGCTCCAAGAGCACTTGCCGAATCAACCTCCATCTGCTAGAATTGGCTCGTTTCGGAAGAGCCAAAAATCGTGATCCCACTTGTTCAGGATCTGCCCCCCATGAGAGGAGACTAGCTATGGATCTCGCAAGCCTCATCCGTGACGTACCTGATTTCCCGATCGACGGCATCCTCTTCAAAGATATCACCACCCTCACCAGAAATAAGGAGGCCTTTCGCGAGGCAATTGATCGAATGGCCGATCGGTACGCCGATATCGATATAGACGGTATCGTGGCCATTGAGGCACGTGGATATATTTTTGGCGCTCCGTTAGCGTACAAGTTAGGCGCCGGCTTTGTCCCAATTCGAAAGCCCGGCAAGCTGCCAGCCGAAACCATTAGCGAAAGCTACGAACTGGAGTATGGCACCAACACGTTGGAGATGCACAGGGACGGCATTGAGCCGGGACAGCGCATACTGGTCGTCGACGATCTGTTAGCCACCGGGGGATCGGCACGAGCAGCTATCAACCTGGTCGAGCGGTTGGGCGGCAGAATCGTGGGGGTCGCCTTCCTGGTGGAGTTGGACTTCCTACACGGCCGGGATAAGTTGGAAGGCTACGATATGCTGTCTCTTATTCATTACGCTTGAGGCGATCGTTTCTAGTACCCTTTCACGGTAATTTTGCCCGCAGGTCCCCTCTGGGGAATATACCAAAACGTGCCTATGTGGGCTTTATATAGTCTATCAAAACCACTTTGATGGGGCACTAGTCGATATATCCCAAGAACCAGTAATCCGACTACCCAGGTGCCCCGCATTTCCAGAAGCTGGCTATAGAAGGCACATACCTTCAGCCAGACTCAGATGTCGGGGCACTTTGTTTGAACTTCTCCAGACTTAGCCCAACTCCACGTCAATCTCTCGCCCCGCGTACTGGCGCTCGTAATACTCCTCGTAGTGTGCTCCGCTTTTGATCTTGCGCCACCACCACTCATTACCGACGTACCAACGCACAGTTGCCTCGATGGCTTCTTCAAAGCTGTGGCGGCTCTGCCAACCTAAGGCCTGGATTTTGGTGCAGTCCAGTGCATAGCGACGGTCGTGTCCAGGGCGGTCGGTGATAGCCTGGATCAGACTCTCCGGCTTGTTCAGCAACTTGAGGATGAGATGCGCCATGTCAATGTTACGCGTTTCAACCCCCGTCCCCAGGTTGTAAATCTCGCCGGGCTGACCGCGGTGCAATACCACGTCGATTCCCTCACAATGGTCGCGCACGTACTGATAATCACGCATTTGCGAACCGTCACCATAGAGCGGCAGCGGGATACCGTCGATAGCATTGGTGATAAAGAGAGGCACGACCTTTTCCGGATATTGGTAAGGACCAATGTTATTGCTGCCCCGTGTAATGGTGATGGGCACACCAAAGCTGGTGAAGTAGGCCAGACACATCAGGTCACCGCCAGCTTTGCTGGCTGAGTAGGGACTGCGCGTGTGCAGACGGTCCTCCTCAGTCGAGCGACCCTCCAAGACCTCACCATATACTTCGTCGGTGCTGATCTGGTGGTATCGTTCTATCCCAAACTCCTTCGCTGCTTCCAGCAATACGTAGGTGCCGTAGACGTCAGCCAGGATGAAGGTACCTGGATCCATGAGTGAGCGGTCTACATGAGTATCGGCAGCGAAGTTGACGATTGTGTCAATTTCATGATCGCGCATTACCTGATTCACTGCCCTTACGTCACAGATGTCGGCCTGCACAAAGGTGTAGCGCGGGTCTTTGCAAATGTCTTGGAGGTTGTCTAGGTTGCCAGCATAAGTCAGTTTGTCGAGGACGACCACCCGATATTCAGGATAGGTCTCCAAGACGTGGTGCGCGAAGTTGGAGCCAATGAAACCCGCTCCACCCGTGATGAGCAAATTCTTCATAGGGTTGCACGCTCCCTGTTCGTTATGTAAACTTTTGATCCAAATAAGGAAAAAAGTGCCAGACTGCCGGGATCTTAGGGCCGGTGTGGAAATAGCCTACTGCATGTCATCTGGACTTCCCGTTGGAAATGGAATGCCACGTGGGAAAGCTATTCCCTGACGGCCGCTTGGAGACCCCGGCAGTCTTTTTTCTCTATCCGAGACTATGCCAGACATCAACCGAGCGTGATGCAGGATAGCCAGAATCCTGGATGTTATTTCTCCTCAATCGTGACGCTCAAAATACGCTCGCCCGGCGCATCAGGAGCGACCGCCTGTGGGTCGCGAGCGGCCAGCGCCTCGACCACGTCCATGCCTTCGAGGACACGGCCAAACACAGTGTGCTTCCCGTCAAGGTGCGACTGGGCCTCAAGGGTGATGAAGAATTGACTGCCATTGGTATCGGGGCCGTTATTGGCCATGCCCAGCACCCCTGCCCCATCAAAGGTGAGTTCGGGATCTAGTTCGTCTGAGCAGCGGTAGCCAGGCCAACCGATGCCGGTAGCACTGGGATCGCCAGCTTGTGCCATGAAGCCCGGGATGACTCGGTGGAATATAGTGTCATCGTACCAGCCTTGCTCTGCCAGGTACACAAAGCTGTTGACCGTGACCGGGGTCTGGTCGGCAAAGAGATCGACCACGACATCCCCTTTTTCAGTTTCGATGGTGGCCTGGTACTGCTTGCCCTCTTGGATGACCGTTGGCGGTGGTGCATCGAATTGCAGTTCCTTCATAACTACCAACTGTACGAAGGCAGCCAAGCCCTGGTAAGAGAGACCCCATTGCTGGGATGGATAGTGAACACCAGAAGCCATAAAGCTAGGGGTCCCGGATAGCCCTGCGGCACCCGCGGAATCATAGGCGTCCATCACTTTATCGGTATAGGTGCCATCGGCCAGCGCTTCGTCAAAAGCCTCCACATCCAAGCCCAACTCCTCAGCGTAGCCGGACAGCACGTCAGGCATCTCTTCCAGGGACTTCGAAGCCCATTCCTGTTGTCGGTCGTAGAGCAGATCGTGCATTTCCCAAAATGCGCCCTGGGCACCGGCTGCTTCGGATGCTTCGGCGGTGATCGCAGCCTTGTCGTGAATAGAGATCAATGGGAAGTGGCGATAAACAATTCTTAGTTGACCATCGTAAGCGTCTTCCAGACGCTTGACCAGGGGAGAAACCCCTGCACAGCCTGGTCACTGGAAGTCGCCGTACTCTATCAAGGTTACCAGCGCATCGTCCGGCCCCTTTGACCACTCATCAGCGGTCACCGGCGGGATGTTTGGATCTTCAGGGATAGGTTCTACCACGCATTCGGGGTTAGGATGCGGTGTAGGGAACACAGCCTCTAGCTCGGAAGCAGCCTCTGTAGCCTCCTCGGAGATAGAGGTGGGAGTCTGCGTCACCGCGCTTGAGACTGTGGGTGAAGCAACTACTGCCACAGGCGTGTCCGTCGCCTCTTCTGTTGGTGGTGGGGTCGTTGCCCCACAGGCTGCCAGCAGGGGTATAATCCCGATGGCAGCCACCATCACGATGTACTTTCTCATTCCTAATTCCTTTCCACTAAATCCTTTCTCGCGTCACTCTCTGAGATATTACCCAGGTTGTTATCCACTCGCTCGTGATTAGAATTGTATTGTACCACAAATACTACCAGACAATAAACAAAAACGGTCCTGTGCTGACCGCCAAATTAGAACTCGATTGTACTTCAAAACGACGGCGGGTGCAAGCCTGCTAGCTTCTCAACTCAACCACGCGCCCAAGCGCAATTGCCAGGCCCGCAAATTGCGGCCCTGGCTCGTTTAGCTTCTGGCCTGGTCATTCGGTCAAGGGGTTGTCGCTTTACTCCCGCGTTGCGCTCGCCCTTGACCTCAGTCCC
>WOR8_10009765_pt1 | contig 11672 bp, 8 predicted proteins | sample DeeMarSeWOR38_10_FD_19890 | JGI IMG/M metagenome (IMG submission 19890) | reverse complement strand
GCGTTCATTATGGTGAGCAATTTTCGCATACAGGCAGTGATAGCAACTTTGAAAATCTTTCCGTTCTCCGTCAAGCGATTATACATGCGTCGAATGTTAGGATTGTGGACTATAGCTGACAGGCAAGCCATATACAGTACTCGGCGTACACCTTTTCTGCCACCAAAGATGCGCCGCTTGCCTCGTTTTTTGCCACTATCTCGGTTGAAGGGGGCAAGTCCGGCCAGTGCGGCGATCTTCTGGCGGTCGAGCTGGCCCAATTCAGGCATTTCGGCCACAACCGTGATGGCAGTGATAAAGCCGACACCCGGGATGGTGTCCAGACGATCGGCCAGCGCCTTCAATTCGGGCAGGAATGCGAGTAGTTTTTTGATTTCCTCTTCAAGGGCTTCGATCCGGGAACTAATCCAATCAATGTGCTCCTGTACATCAGCTTTCATGCTGCTGTGGGTGGTTGCCAGGCGATTTTGTTCAGCTGTGCACATCTGCACCAGTTGTTCACGTCTGGAGACCATCGCTTTCAAGCGGATTTCATTGGCTTCTTTTGCTTCCATTGTTTCTGGCTGGATTTTGAAGGCATACTCAGCGATCAGACGGGCATCGATTGCATCGGTTTTAGCCAGTTTCCCGGTCGCTTTGGCCAACGCCCGCACGCGGGTAGGATTGACCACTGCAACTGCAAAACCTCTCAAAATCAATTCCTGTACAACCCGTTGCTCATACCCACCGGAAGCCTCCACGGCAACCAATGCTGGGATCCATTCCACCAGGCGATCCACGATCTTCTCTAGCCCGGAATCGTCGTTGGGTACCTGCCATACTTCTTCTGCTCCCCAGACTGCCACATCTAGCCATGTTTTACCTACATCTATCCCAATGTATTTCTCACCTTGGGTTGTCATTGGTACGATTCCTCCGTATAATCAGGATGAGCCCTCACTAGCAAGGATACGGCCTCTAACGGCCACTCAACTGTTCGGGCTTACTTTGAATTTGGACACGGCGGTCGCACTCCGAAACGGTCTCTTGGACCAAATGACAGTCGGCCTACCGTGTCCTTTCTATTATCATACTAATGACACATTAATTCACCGGACTCTTAACCAATGACACATTAATTCACCGGACTCTTAACCCGAATTGACGTTAATCTAGGGACTCGGCGCTTATACTGTAATTGGATATGGACAGTGGATTATAAAGAATTAGACGACCAGTCGCTTATCAGGTTGATCGCGCGTTCCCAGGAGAGCGCGCTGAGCGAACTCTATGATCGTTATAGCCGCCTGGTTTACAGTCTGGCGCTCAATGCAGTAGGTGATCCGGCAACGGCGGAAGAGATCACGCAGGACGTGTTTATTCGCATATGGGATCACGCCGGTACTTACCAGGCAGAGAAATCGAAGGTACTCACCTGGATAGCCAGCATAACCCGCTATCGATCGATCGATATAATCCGCCGCCGTAAAATTCGCCCGGAAAGTCAAAGCGTTTCCTGGGAGATCGAACCATCGGCCATTGAAATGAACCCAATAAACGTCGAGGAAACTGTGGAGATCTCTCAAAAACGGCGGCGGGTTCGCCAAGCCATTTCTATGTTGCCTGAAGAGCAGCGTCAGGCATTGGCTTATGCCTATTTTCAAGGATATACCCACCGGGAGATCGCTGAAGTTTTGGGAGAACCCTTGGGTACAGTAAAAACCCGCATCAGGTTGGCGATGCAAAAGCTGCGCCAGCTTTTGGAGCAAGAAGAACATGCTGACGAGTAAATCTAAAACTTCAAAGTTTGCGTATATATTATGATAAGGAGCATGCATTAGAGGTACATCATGAGTCCCGAGGAACATTTTTTCGATTTGCTTCCGGCTTACGCCTTGGGCAGCCTGGACGAAGAAGAGCAACTGCAGGTCAGTGAACACCTTGCTGTCTGTGCGATCTGCCGCGCTGAACTGCAGGATTTTGATCAAATTGTTGAGGATTTACCTTTGGCTATCGTCCAGAGCGAGCCCGCCGGTGACGTAAAAAACAAGATCTTGGCTTATGCCAGAAAAGATAAAGATTTTGTAGAGAGAACATCTGAGCAGACATGGTGGGCACGACTCGCCCAAGCCATGCGCGCCAGCGCGCCCGCCTGGGGAATTGCCAGCTTGCTCCTGATCTTTATATTGGGGCTAAGTAATCTGTTTTTGTGGGGTCGCCTGAACGAGATCGAAAGGGTTTCCCAAAGTGTGCTCCTGTCAATCCCTCTGCAAGGAACTGATGCCACTCCACAAGCGGTGGGAATGCTGGTGGTCAGCCAGGATGGCGAGCACGGAACCCTGGTCGTCGACGGCTTGCCCGCCTTGGACGAAATGTCTCAGTACCAGCTGTGGCTGATCAGAGATGAACAGAGGACAAACGGGGGAATTTTCTCCGTCGATGAGGAAGGCTATGGCAACCTATGGGTCTCCTCACCCGAGCCATTGCTGAGTTACTCAGCCTTCGGCATCACCGTGGAGCCCACCGGGGGCAGCCCAGGACCGACCGGCGTTAAGGTCTTGGGTGGAGAATTGTGAACGGTATTCCCAGTTAAGTAAACCTCAACTAGAAGATTGCAGGAGATTGCAAAACTCTTTTGCAGGAAGCAACCGGCCTCCATTTATGCGCGGTTCAGGAGAGTTATACCTGGTTATGTTTGCGCCTGTCGTCAACAGATTCATATACCAGTTCAGGTTTCCAAGGAATAGATTGCTGCCTGCTATAGGTTGCGTTGAACAAGCATCAAACTTTGCAATTGACCCCATTTCTTAGCAGTATCACCGCAGTTGGTCTCCTCTGGCCGCTGTCCGTGACTGACCTCTGATCACTGGGATTGAGTTATTTCAAAGAATAATAAGCAGAAAGTTTTTCTTGACTGCGGGGGAATGCGTTTGCTTAAAAGCAAGAGGCCCGGCGCCAGGCCGGACCTCCTAAAGAACCTATTACCTAAGAGGGTATTTCGTCTTAGATTATGGAGCTGGGGCGATCCGCAATACCACGCCTGTATCCCCGAAGGGCACACCGGGTGCATTAGCCAGCACGTACAACTCACCATTGGCGTCCTGACCGAATCCCAGTACCGCCAAGTCCAGCTTGTCCTGGTCGTAGAGCGTAAACTCAAAGATCTTGCTGCTTTTGGTGAAGTTATCCTTGACGATGTTCTTCTTGTTGAGGAAGAACAGACGGCCATTTCGATTTTCTCCCTGCTCAACAAATACCGAGTAATCACCAAAAACATAGCGCCCTACCAGCCCCGGGATTGCGCTCCCACGATAAACAAAGCCGCCGATGACAGAGCGTCCGTCATTGTTCTCAGCCAGGCTGTCGGCCGTGTTGTACTCGGCTACCGGATCGATCAAGCCAGCTGGCTCGTTGGGGCACGGATCCGCATCGAAGGCGAAGCCCGGTCCAGCACCGTTAGGGTCGAAGCAGAATGAACCTTCTTTGACATTCCAGCCGTAGTTGCCTCCGGCGACGACCACATCGACTTCTTCAATGTCATCCTGACCAACTTCACCGGCGTACAAGTCACCGCGTTCCATATCAAACGAGAAGCGGAAGGGGTTGCGGAAGCCGTAGGCATAGATCTCGGCTGCATAACCGGGCATGCCGACGAAGGGATTGTCTGCTGGGATGCCGTACTGCCCGTTGGCCGAGTTAGTCCCCAGGGGGTCGATGCGCAGGATCGATCCCAAGGGGTTGCTGGGATCCTGGGCGTTACCCGTCCCATGTCCGATTCCCTCATCATCCCGACCGCCGCCGTCGCCCAGGGAGATGTAAAGCATCCCATCATGACCGAAGTTGAGCGCGCCGGCGTTGTGGTTGAACTGCGGCTCATCAATGCGCAGCAGTTCTCGAGAGCTGCTTGGATCGACCACCGATGCCGGATCGCTTGGGTTGGGCACCTGCCATTCACGGATCACTGCCTGGTGGTTCGCCGTAGAACCGGGCGGCATGGTTGAGAAATCAGCCTCGCCAGCTACCGGTTCTGAGGTGAGGGTGTAGAGCAGCCCGTTGCTGGCGTAACCCGGGTGAAAGGCAACACCCAAGAAGCCGCGCTCGTCGAAACTGCCTGGCCCAAAAGCGCCCAGCGGCACCAGCAGGCTGCTGAGGTCTGCGAACACGCTTTTATCGCCGCTGGCCAGGTCGATCGCCCACAGAATGCCATCCTGGTCTGAGACGAACAACCGTCCGTCATCCCCAGGCGCAGAAGTCCCGAAGTTTGGCGCGGTTAGACCTGAAGCCAGAGGCTCGAGCTTGATCGTCCTGTCGCTCTGCTCGATCACATCCGCCAGCAATCCCGCCCCGGCGTATGTCATCGATACCGACACCAACAGGATGCCGATAACGAGCAGACCTAAGCCTCCCCGCTTGATTAGAAATGTACGCATTGTTTTCCTCCAATGGTTTTTGAGATTTTTTGTTTGAGGGATGGGTATGGTTTTCGCTCCTCTGTTGTGTAGGGCTTGGTTGCCGGTTTCATTGTTGGAGGAGCCGCAGTTTTCCTGTTTGTCAGAAAACGGATATGTTTGTATAGAGTCTAAGATCCCTGAATAATCGGCTGGCACCACCTCCTTTCGTATCGGTGGTTCTTGGAACCTGGGAACCTGATGGGAACCATCCTGTCGAAAAAGGACAGGTTAGGGTTGTGAGTATATTTACGGGTTACCAAAATCTTTAGATGTATTTGTGGCCGGTTCTCATGAATTCTTAAGGAAGGCGCTATCAATTAGATTTTTGCTTACCGTGAAGGTGGGATCGATCAAGTTGAGACAGGAAATGGGGCGGGGAGATGGAATGATATCTTGGAAACGCTCGGAAGCTACCGTCTCTTGAAAGGCATTCTTGTTATAATCTTTCAACATCACCTGATCTTTGGGAGAAAATATGAGATACCGCACTTTTGGACGCACCGGCTGGGAAGTTTCAGAGATTGGCTTTGGCGCCTGGGCGATCGGCGCAGATTGGGGACACGTCAGCGAAGCAGACGCATTGGATGCCCTGCATAGATCGATCGACCTGGGGGTGAATTTCATCGACACTGCGGATGTGTACGGGGACGGGCGCAGCGAGCAATTGATCGCCCGGGTGCTCAAGGAGCGGGGTGAGCAGGTCTACGTGGCTACCAAAGCCGGACGGCGACTCGACCCGCACCTGGCGGAGGGCTACAACCGCCAGAATCTGACCGCCTTCGTCGAACGCAGCCTGCTGAATCTGGATGTGGAAGCCCTCGACCTGGTTCAGTTACATTGCCCTCCTACTGAAGTGTATTACAACCCCGAGGTCTTCGGTGTGTTGGATGACCTGACCAAAGCCGGCAAGATCAGGCACTACGGGGTAAGCGTCGAGAAAGTAGAAGAGGCCATTAAGGCTGTCGAATTCCCCAATGTCAAGAGCGTGCAGATCATCTTTAACATCTTCCGCACGCGCCCCGCAGAGCTGTTCTTCCAGCTGGCGCAGGAGCGTCAGGTAGCTATCCTGGCGCGCGTGCCGCTGGCCAGTGGGCTGCTGAGCGGGAAGATGACAGATCAGACGACCTTCACCGAGGATGATCACCGCAACTATAATCGTTACGGTCAATCCTTCGATGTCGGTGAGACTTTTTCGGGGGTGGATTTCGAAACCGGCTTGGAGGCAGTGGAGGAGATTCGTCCTCTTGTCCCGGAAGGTATGACCCTGGCGCAGTTTGCTCTGCGCTGGATCCTGATGTTCGAAGCCGTCTCAACCGCCATCCCGGGTGCCAAGAATGCCCAACAAGCGACGGATAATGCCAAAGCGAGCGATCTCCCGGCCCTGAGTGATGAGACGATGATCGCTCTACAAGGAATATATGAGAGATATATCCTGGAGCAAGTGCATCAGCGCTGGTAGTTATACCCCAAGCAGATATTTGAACATTTTACCTGTCTTGAGATATGAGCGTCATGGGTATTCCATATCTCCTGATAATCATTTCTTGCAACCATGTCTTATTGTGAAATTTGCCACAAAATTGACTTTAAGGATGCTGTTTTTATATAATAATTAATACACAAGTTGCTTCGTCTAAGGTTTATTCTTAATTTGTTTAAGAACAGTAAGAAAACCCAGCGATAAGTCAAACACTTGATGTGAGCAGAGACAACCGTCGGGAGGGAGTTTAATCGCATAAAGAAAGGAGAGAGCAGCATGGAAAGCGTTCAGCAAACGTCCCCACCCGTCCAACCGGATGTAGAAGAACGTCTTACATTTGACCAATATGTGGAGCAGCTGCCAACTTCAAAACAGACCTTCCATCGTGTGATAGTCTGGTTGATTGGCGCGGCCTTCCTGCTGACGTTGGGAATGTTCATCTACGCCATATATGCTTCATTTGCCGGGAATGCCATTGGCGGATCAAATGTGATCCTAGCCTGGCTGTTCTTCTTTTTAGCCGGCGCGGTGGCCGCGTTCTTGTTTGGCCTGGATACCCTGATCCTGGGTGCAACCATTCCACTCCCTTCTGAGGGATCGAAATACAGCTATGAGACCGGTCGCAGTGCGACCCGCACCGGATGGGGGCTGATCGCCTATGGGGTGATCATGACTATCCTGGTTATCGTGGGTGTGGTTGCCGTCCAGGCGGGAGTATTCGGCCTGGAGGATTGGATCACCTTCATCGTCGGCTTCTTTGTCATCCTCGGCTTGGGATCGGCAGCGCTGGCGGTCCTGCGCAGGATCCTGCGACCAAGAAGTACCTGAAAACCCGATTAATCAGGCTGAGGTCATATATACCGACCCAGTTGAAATAAAAGGGAGAGTCTATTTCCCATCACCATTTGAATCCCGCATGGGTGGTAAGCGCGCGCATCAGATCAATTTACACACAGTTAAGCAAAGGAGAATGACATGGCAACAGGGACACTCTACAGTTTGAGCGCCATTGCCGGCGTTATCGCTGGGGTATGCATTATCCTGGGTGCACTGTTTTCAACTCTCGTGAAATCATCATCACCAGTGGGAGCCTTTTTCAACTTCCTGGGTGCTTTGATCGGTTTATTTGGCATCACTGGCATCTACTTGTGGCAAAGTTCTCAAGCCGGGGTTTTCGGCTTGATTGCATACGTCCTGCTATTCATCGGGCTTGCGCTGATCGCCTGTGTTGATTATTCAGGCACTTTAATCAGCGCCAGCCTCTCCATGGAGGATATGGCCCGCTTGGATCAAGGCACCGCTCTTCAGATCAAATCCATCTCTGGCCTGATCTTCCTGGTGGGCGAGATCTTGTTTAGCATCTCAGTCATCCTGGCTGGCGTCTTCTCTAGTATTGCAGCTATACTCTTCTTGATCGGTTTCCTCGCCACCCCCCTGCGCCAGTCCTATCCAATTGTCACCTTCATCGGCTTGACCCTATCAGGCATTGGGATCATCTGGTGGTGTGTGTCCCTGTGGTCAATGGCGGGTGGCCTCTAGCGAACTGACATAAAATTCTTGGAATAAAATTGATCTACCTGTCTTGCCCGGCGTTCACGCGCCGGGCGCATTGTGTTATTTGCGAACTACGAGGAGACAGTTCATCTTTTCTAACGCGAGGAGTAACGATGAACGCGGAAAAACAACGTCTAATTGAGGCTCGTGAAAGCAACATCCCCTGGCGCAAATGGGGGCCCTACTTGAGCGAGCGTCAGTGGGGCACTGTCCGCGAGGATTACAGCGATAACGGCGACGCCTGGAACTATTTTCCACATGACCACGCCCGCTCGCGGGCTTATAAATGGGGAGAGGATGGCCTGGCAGGAATATCTGATGACAAGCAGAACCTGTGCTGGGCACTGGCGTTGTGGAACGGTGTCGACCCGATCCTCAAAGAGCGCATATTTGGCCTGACGAATGCCGAGGGCAATCACGGGGAGGATGTCAAAGAATATTACTATTATCTGGATAGCACGCCCACTCATTCCTATATGAAGTACCTGTACAAGTATCCACAGGGAATGTATCCCTACCAGCAATTGGTGGAGACCAACCGCCAGCGCACGCGGGACGAGCTGGAATTCGAATTACTCGATACCGGGATATTTGACGAAGATCGCTATTTCGATGTGCTTGTGGAGTATGCCAAGGCTTCTCCTGAGGACATCCTGATTCGGATCAGCGTAACCAACCGGGGACCAGAACCGGCTCAGCTTCATATCCTGCCCCAATTGTGGTTTCGCAACACCTGGTGGCTTGAGACTGAGGCACCCCGACCAGAGCTGCACGAAGGGATTGCACCCGACGGGTTGCGCGCAGTTCATGCCAACCATCCACTCTTGGGTGAGCGCGTCTTATACTTCCAGGGCACCCCACAATTGCTTTTCACCGAGAACGAAACGAATCGACAGCGTCTTTTCGGCGAGCAGAACACATTTCCTTACGTTAAAGATGCGTTTCATGATTACCTGGTAAGCGGTAAAGAACAAGCGGTAAACCCGGCCCAAAAGGGCACCAAATCTGCTGCTCATTACCTTCTTACCCTAAGGCCTGGTGAGACGCAGGTGATCAGCATGCGTCTTTGTGAAGCAGGGACTCCGATAAAAAACAATCCATTTGGGACGCAGTACGACAAAACCTTCAAAGCCCGTCAGGTAGAAGCGGACGAATTCTACGAGGTCGTTACTCCGGAAGATTTGAATGAAGACCAGCGCAATGTGATGCGCCAGGCGCTGGCTGGCATGCTGTGGAGCAAGCAATATTACTTCTTCGACCTGGATATTTGGCTGGAAGAGCATGGCGCTAATCCGCTGCTGGGCGGGCGGAGGCAGATTCGCAACCGCGACTGGTACCACATGCTCAACGACAATGTGATCTCGATGCCGGATAAGTGGGAGTACCCGTGGTACGCCGCCTGGGACCTGGCCTTTCACACCCTGGTGTTCAACCTGATTGATCCGGACTTCGCCAAGGAACAGCTCGACCTGATGCTGCGCGATGTCTACCTGCACCCCAGCGGGCAAATCCCAGCCTACGAGTGGAATTTCAGTGACGTCAACCCTCCCGTACACGCCTGGGCGACCTATTTTAATTACATCATCGAAGAAAATCTTGGGTTGACGGATCTCAACTTCTTAAAAAATATCTTCACCAAGCTGTTGTTCAACTTTAACTGGTGGGTGAACCGCAAGGACCCTGGCGGTCGCAATCTATTTAGCGGAGGATTCCTGGGTCTTGATAACATTGGCGTTTTCGATCGTAGCGCACCCTTGCCGACTGGCGGCTACCTGGAGCAAGCAGATGGCACAGCCTGGATGGCGTTCTTCAGCCAGAATATGCTCTCGATGGCTTTAGAGATCGCCCGCCACGATCCAACTTATGAAGAGATGGTGCTTAAATTCATCCAGCATTTCCTATGGATCGCCGGATCGATGGACCGCATTGGTGATAACCAGGATGAGCTGTGGGACGAAGCGGACGGTTTTTTCTACGATGTTCTGATGCTGCCTGATGGCTCTGCTCAGCGCATCAAGGTTCACTCGATGGTTGGGCTGCTGCCGCTGACCGCAGTGGCGGTGATCGAACCAGAGATTATTTCAACAATGCCGCAGATCGTTGAACGCCTGCGTGCTTTTATCCACAAACGTCCTGAATTGGTCGCTAATATCCACCCGATTTCACAGCCGGGTGTGAACGGGCGGCGACTGCTCTCGGTTCTGAATGAAAATAAGCTGCGGCGTGTCCTGGAGCGGATGCTGGATGAAGATCACTTTCTCAGTCCGTATGGCATCCGCTCGCTCTCGCGTTGGCATTTGGAGCATCCCTATGTTGTCCAGGTTCATGGAGAGGAATATCGGGTGCAATATCTCCCAGCTGAATCCAATACTGGATTGTTCGGGGGCAACTCGAACTGGCGCGGTCCGGTATGGCTGCCAGTAAATAGCTTGCTGATCCGCGCCCTGTTGGTGTATTACAGCTACTATGGCGATGACTTCAAGGTGGAATTTCCAACAGGCTCAGGCCAGATGATGACTCTCTATGAGGTGGCACGCGAGCTCGGTCTGCGGTTGGCGCGCATCTTTGAGCGTAATGAACAGGGAGAGCGCCCGGTGTTTGGGGAAGCAGAGAAATTTCAAAATGACCCGCATTGGCGCGATCACATCCTGTTTTATGAGTATTTCCACGGGGATAACGGCGCAGGATTAGGCGCAAGCCACCAGACTGGCTGGACGGGTCTGGTAGCGGTGGCGTATAAGCTTTTTGGCAGCCTGTCACCAGAACGCTACCTCCGATCTAGCCCGGTATTGAGATTGGTCAAAGAGAAATAATGGTTGCGGTAACCTGCTCTACAAAGCTTTGGCAATCCTGCTGTGCCGAGTCTCATGAGCTGCGTGAGGCTACATTTCACTTTAGATGCAGAAAGATGTATCGCCTTCTACAAAGCGCTGAAGGGAGAACATGAGCTGACCAGGATTGTCCAGAAGGGTGGTGGGGCCGGAATTCGGTTGAATGAATTGGCGCTAGCAACCAGAGAAATGCCAGAGTGGATTGTTGGGAGCACCATGTCAGCTAGGTGGGAATGCAGGTTCGAATCCCACCCTCTCCGCCAAAGACCATCCGTCCAGCTCGGAGCGCTGAATAAAATTCTTCACGCGAATTGCTGTGATTTACTACGAAATATCTGTGCAGATAGTCATAGATAGGCGGACTTTCCTGTTGGATATCTCCAGGCGTCCCCCAAGTTTAAGTCCCATTCCCTGCAGGATTTTCGCTGTGATTGGGAAATATCTCCAATCGCCATGTTCCAAATTAAGCTAGCCACTCCTCTAGTGTTGCGGCTTTGTTGCCAGTGTGAACAGCACAGACCACATATGATGGAATCCATCTGATTGCTTAGTGGTTTGAAGTTCTTTAAGAGCATCTGCCTTGAATTGCTGCAACCCATCCGATCCTGCCGTGCGTTCTATTTTTTCAAGTCTTGCCCGCATTCCATGTGACCATATGGTTGACCACCATGCCTCTTCGTCCTGATAAACGAATTCTGGTTCTTCACCAACGATTTGGATGTTGGTAAATCCAGCATTACTCATCACCGCCTTCATCCCCTCGTGTGAGCTAAAATCAGGATCTGGAGGTTCATCTTCAGCGGTTGAATCCTCTGTTGGGGGTTGAGGGAGATATTTATCGAACAAATCTCCCATCCATTTCCAGCGCTCATCATCGCGCCAAAAAGTGGTTACACCAATGATGCCACCTGATTTCAAGACGCGGCGCATCTCTGATAGAGCAAGCTCAAGTTGGGGAAAGAAGAAGATCGACAAGCCACAAAGCGCGTAATCGAAAGATGCGTCTCGAAATTGAAGGTCTTCAGCGTCCATAAATTGCACCTCGACATTTTGCAGGCCGCGTTTTTTAATTTCTGCAGAGGTTTCCTGGACCATAATCTGCGAAAAGTCGATTCCTATAACATGTCCGTGTGATCCAACCGCTTCAACCGCTGGGATGAGGATAGCTCCTCGACCTGTTGCCACATCGAGAACACGAGCTCCTTTTGGAATCTGGGCCATCTCCACCAAACGGCGACCAAAATAATCAAAGAACCTTGGACCAACTTGGTCATATGTCGGGGCGGCCCGATCAAAGAGTTCTGAAAACCATTTTTTTGTTTGTTCGATCTCTTGAGAGTCATTGGTGGTCATCGTAGCCTCGGCCTTAAAGATGCA
>WOR8_10008988_pt1 | contig 11673 bp, 11 predicted proteins | sample DeeMarSeWOR38_10_FD_19890 | JGI IMG/M metagenome (IMG submission 19890) | reverse complement strand
TCGTTCAGCCTCGCAATACCTGCTAAATCTTCAAACTCTCTCGCTGGCTGGCAGTTCGGCATGCTGCCGGACAGCCGTTGAACTACACCCGCAATTCCTGATCGAGTCTTCGTTCAGCCTTGCAATACCTGCTCTAATCCTCACCGCGCACGTTTTTCAAACGTGCAAAAATCCTGACAGTCTTCTCGTGTCAAACCGTCCGGATGTCTGAATCTGTCTGTTTTCTTCCCCTCGGCGTAAAGCCAACCCAGCTACGCACATGGTTCAGATCGTGTCTCGCGGCCGTCCCTCTCAGCGCACTCCATCCTACGTAGGCATAGCCAGCAGATTTACAGTCTGCCCTCGTTGACCGCTTGAGTACCCCTCCGCGGACACAAGCCGGCTATTGTCTAACTGCCTCCTTTCGCTGTCAACCGCCAGCGGGCTTTTTTTTGCTATGCGGCATCGCCCGGATCCCGCAGTACACCCCGCTTTCAGCCATTCATGGCCCAGTGCCAGGGCTCGAAGATGATGCCCCATGGATTGTCCCGCGGGTAGGACATCGAAAAGCCGAACCGGCCCGCGTTCTCCCCCAGCCAGCGAAATGCGTCCGACGCCTCGAACTCCTCGGTGAGCGGACGCGACCCCGGCGTCGCGATATCGACCGCCAGGCCGGTATGGTGCTCGCTGTGGCCCGGCGCCGCATTGACCTCGAGGATGTCCGTAATTGACTGACCTGCATTGATTTTTTTGCGAATGAGCGCCGCCTGGTACTCGTAACTGCGGAACCCGGAGACGATAAGCAGGGTAACGCCATCGGCGGCGGCCTCGACCATCGCCTGCCACTGCGTCGCGGCCGCCGGCGCCAGCCGCTGCATGCGCCCCACGAGGTTCGGCCCCACTTCCACTAGCTCGCCCGCCTCGTCGAAGGCCGGCGGGCCGCCGGACTTGCCGTAATCGGCGGGGATTCCGAGTTCCTGGTGAAGTTCGCGTAGCATATCGGGGCGCATTGTCCCACTGTAGGAGCCCTTCTTGAAGCGCGAATCGCCAGGCGAAGAGCGATCGATGGCCAAAGATACCGTTTATAAAGCGCAGGACCCGAACGAGCCTTTTCGATTCAACGCGGAGGTCGCTGCGGTGTTCCCGGACATGCTGCGGCGGTCGATCCCGGGCTACGAAGCGTCGCTCGAGGCGATCGGCTCGCTTGCGGCTCGCTATGTGCGGGCGGGGAGCAACTGCTACGACCTCGGCTGTTCGCTGGGTGCCGCCTCGCTGGCCATGCGCCAGGGAATTCGTGCCGAGGGCTGCCGCATCGTCGCGATAGACAATGCCCCGGCCATGGTCGAGCGCTGCCGCGGCATCGTCCGCGAGGAGTGTCAGCGCGCCCCGGAGGGCCCGCCGGTCGACGTCGTCGAAGGCGACATACTCGACATCGAGATCTCGAATGCCTCCATGGTGGTGCTGAACTACACGCTGCAGTTCCTGCCCCTGGCCGAGCGCGATACGATGATCGGGCGCATTGCCAGGGGACTGAACGACGGGGGGCTGCTCGTACTGTCGGAGAAAGTGGTCGACCCGGACCCGACGATGGAGGCCCTGCTCGTGGACCTTCACCACGAGCACAAGCGGCGCAACGACTACAGCGCGCTGGAAATCAGTCGCAAGCGTGCGGCGCTCGAAAACGTGCTGATCCCCGAGACCGTCGACCAGCATCGCGACCGACTGCTGCGTGCCGGCTTCGGCAGCGCGGCCGTGTGGCTGCGCTACTTCAATTTCGTGTCCATCATAGCGATCCGATGAACGCGCCCTGCGCCACGGCCCTCGCCGGCATTCTCGAGAAACTGCAGCTGCAACACTGGCTCGAGCCGCTGCAGGCGCTGGCGGAAGAACGGATGTCGGCATCCGCGCACGGCGACTTCGCTCGCTGGCAGGAGGCGGTGGCGGGATTGCGATCCGCGTCCAGCGATGCGCAGAGGCGCGAACTGCTGCTGCGGCTTGCGCCATGGCGCAAGGGGCCATTCGACATTGGTGGCGTACACATCGATGCCGAGTGGCGCAGCGACCTGAAGTGGCAACGCGTGGAGGGAGCTATCCAACCGCTGGCGGGACGGCGCGTGCTCGACGTCGGCTGTGGCAACGGCTATTACGCCCTGCGCATGGCGGATGCCGGGGCGGCCGCCGTACTCGGTATCGACCCGACGCTGCTGTACGTCATGCAGTTCCTCGCGGTGACGGCGCTCATGGACGAGGTGCCCGTCACGGTGCTGCCGCTGCGCCTGGAGGAACTCCCGGACGAGGCCCGCGCCTTCGACACCACGTTTTCCATGGGCGTCCTTTATCACCAGCGGTCTCCGCTAGAGCACCTGCGGCAGTTGCGCGCGAGCCTGCGCCCGGGCGGGCAGCTCGTGCTGGAAACGATCTTTATCCCCGGCGAAGAGTCCTGCGCGTGCACACCGGCCGATCGTTACGCGCGGATGAAGAACGTCTGGCTGCTGCCCACGCTCGCGGAACTCACCACCTGGCTGCGACGAACGGGGTTCAGGGACGTGGCTGTCGTCGACGTCGCAATAACGACCATTGAGGAGCAGCGTTCAACCGAGTGGATGAGCTTCGAGTCGCTCGCGGAGGCGCTGGATCCGCAGGATCCCTCTCGCACCGTTGAAGGCTGGCCGGCGCCGCGTCGCGTCGTCGTGACCGCGACTGCGCCCTAGGATCGATCGGGATCAATACCCCGTCGCCGCCACCTCGCAGCGCTCGTGGGTAACTTCCTCGCCGCTCGTCAGCTCGCGGAAGAACCAGATCGATGTCGTCGCCGCGAAAGAGTCCGGCCCGCCATTGATGGAATGTGCCGGCCGATAAACATAGCCGCCGGCAAGATAGACGTCCGTCGCCACCTCGGTACCCACGCACTCGCTATGCGTGTAGTTGCCGATCACGAGATAGCCCTCGCGATTCGCGGTCGATGACTGCCACGGAATCACTGCGCCGGGCTCGATACGCTGCAGCCAGCTGCGGGCACCGGAACCGGGATCGGCTCGCAGTTCCTTGATGGCGACACCCTCGTTCCCGGTCTCCTCCCAGTCGATCATGCCGCTCTCCAGGATCAATGGCGTCCTGATCACCGCGGTCGGCTCGATGTCGTCGAGGAAATACAGGATCCTCGCACCGGTCGATGACTTCAGTTTGAAGCCGAGTGTCCCTGGCGGAAGGTAAGCGTAGCCGCCGCGTTTCAGGCTGACGTCGGCGACACTCAGTTCACCGTCGATAACGAATATCTCCAGCGTCTTGTCCGGCGACGCACCACTCGTGCCCTGCCAGGACGATGGCAGGTCGATCCGGTAGCCGCCGCCGGCGCTGTCACTGTTCGCGCCGACGAGGCCTTTCGCGCGCACGCCGGGCAGGCCGGCGATAAACACGTCCGGTATTTCATCGACACGCACGAAGGCGGGATAGGGAACGTTGGGCTGGCTGGGCGCGCAGCCCGTCAGTTGCAATGCCATTGCACAGTAAAGCAGGCCGCGTAGCACCTTGATCGTCATGCTGCATCTCCCACCGGTCGAGCCAGGATCCGGGCAATAAAAAAGCCGCCCAGAAACTGGGCGGCACAGTAAGCGGAAGATGGCTCGGGCGGGTTGCAGGTCGCAGAATCGGTCGAAACGTCCAATGTCGTGATGGAATTCTGCGTGGTACTGCTTCCATACACGCAAGCCGCTTAGTCTCTGGTCACGAGCACCGATCATTCGCTGCTCACTTCAGGTGACGTGTTGAGAGGAAGCACGTAGCACCTGCCATAGATTCATGCGTCCGGCATGGCGACGCCTTACTGCATCTCATCTCCGTGCGTACCGGATTGGTACCGGCGGAATGCTACTACATCTTGTATAGGAAGGCGAGCAATGCACAAGATGTAGGTAAAGTGTAAAAAATCGCGACGATTATCGACGAACACGATAGGCTTTTCTGCTTTGCATCAGCGAATCGACCAGGGGGAATCCGGTTTGACCCACGATGAACAACACGAGGGTCGTGCGAGGTACCAGTGGGTCGGCCTGTTTCTCGGCCCGGCACTCGCGATTGTCATGCTGTTATCGGGCGCACCGGAAGGACTCGGCGATGCAGCATGGCGCACGGCGGCGATCGGCGTCCTCATGGCGATATGGTGGGCGACGGAAGCCGTTCCCATTGCGGCAACCGCGTTGCTGCCACTCGTCGTGTTCCCGCTGCTCGACATCGCGTCGATCCACGACACCGCGAGACCCTACTCCAACAAGGTCATATTCCTGTTCCTCGGCGGTTTCATCGTTGCTTATGCGATGCAGCGCTGGAACCTGCACCGGCGCATCGCGCTCAACGTGCTGCGGGTCGCCGGCGGCAAGGGACGTTCCCTGATCGGTGGCTTCATGATCGCGAGCGCGGTGCTCAGCATGTGGGTTACTAACACCTCGACGACGATGATGCTGCTGCCGATTGCCGTATCCATCATCGGCGTCATCCACGGTTCGGTCGCGACACTGTCGGAGAAGGGAAGGCGGGATTTCCAGTTCGCACTGTTACTCGGCATCGCCTACAGCGCCTCGATCGGCGGAATGATGACGCTTGTGGGAACCGCCCCCAATGCGCTGCTCGCCGCGTTCATGCAGGACACCTACGGGCGCGAGATCGATTTCGCGCGCTGGATGCTCGTGGGCATTCCGCTGGCACTCGTCATGCTGCCGTTGTCGTGGCTCGTACTGACTCGCGTGGTCTTCAAGGTGGATTTCGTGACGTCAGGCGAGGCACGCTCGGAACTCTCGCGGATGGTAAAGGAGATGGGCAGCATCTCTGTTCCGGAACTGCGGGTGGCGATCATCTTCGGCTGCATGGCGCTCCTGTGGATGACCCGCCCGTTATTGACCAACCTGCCCGGGCTTGCGGCGCTCGACGACTCCAGTATAGCCATGGCCGGCGCTCTCGCCCTGTTCATTGTTCCCAGCGGCTCCAAAGAGGACCCGTTGTTGCTGCGCTGGAATTATGCCGAGCGCCTGCCGTGGGGCGTGCTGCTCCTGTTCGGCGGTGGATTGTCGCTTGCGGGCGCGGTATCGAACACCGGGCTGGCCGAGTGGCTGGGTACGAGCCTGCAGGCGATCGGCGACCTGCCACTGTGGGTGGTCGTCGCCGCAGCCGCCGCGATGATCATCTTTCTCACCGAGCTGACCAGCAATACCGCGACGACGGCGACTTTCCTGCCCGTCGTGGGTGCGATCGCAATCGAAGCGGGTTTCGACCCGATCATGCTGACGGTCCCGGTGACGCTCGCCGCGAGCTGCGCATTCATGTTGCCGGTTGCGACCCCGCCCAATGCCATCGTCTTCGGCTCGGGGATGCTGACTATTCCGATAATGGCGCGCGCCGGGCTTGCGCTGAATCTGATCGGCATCGTGCTCGTGTCGATCGCCGCGATGACGCTGGCGCCGCGGTTCATGTAAAGAGGCTCGATCGATGAACGACGAATACGGTGTCAGCAAGGTCAACAAGGTCCGCCAGCTTGCCAGGAAGGCGCACTACGACAGGGCGACCGTGCATGCGATCCTGGACGCGGGCCTTGTCGCCCATGTCGCTTTTGTGCAGGAGGGTGCGCCTGTCGTCGTGCCGATGATCTATGGCCGTGTCGACGAAACCCTGTATTTGCACGGCGCTCGCAAGGCGCGGGTGATACGCCTGCTCGAACGGTCGAACCGCGCTTGCCTCAATGTGACCCTGCTCGACGGGATTGTCTTGGCACGCTCCGCCTTCAACTCGTCGATGCACTATCGTGCGGTGACGGTTTTCGGCACGCCACAGCTCGTCGACGATTACGATGCCAAGGTCGAAGCGCTGCGCGTGATCAGTGAGCAGTCGATGCCGGGACGATGGGACGAACTCAGGGCACCGCACGAACGTGAGATCAAGATGACCGGCGTCATCCGACTCGACATCGAATCGGCGTCGGCCAAGGTGTCGGACGGTATGCCGGACGATGAAGACGAGGACTATGACATCCCGGTCTGGGCGGGCGTATTGCCGCTGGAATCACGTTTCACGGAATTGCAGAGCGACGACCGGGTTCTCGATGGCGTGACAGCCTCCGCGATCGTTCGCGACCTGCAGGGTCGCAAGCTTTAGCAGGTCGGACCCGGCCCGCCGGCCGGGCATCACACCACGTTGGGAAACTGCGAGTGCTCGGCTTCGAGGCGCAACAGCGCCTCCTTGGTGTCGAGCCCGCCGCCGAACCCCGTCAGGTCACCGTGGCTGCCGATCACGCGGTGGCACGGCACGATGATCGGGATCGGGTTGCGGCCGTTCGCCGCGCCGACTGCCCGCACCGCCTTGGGCCGGCCGATGCGCTCGGCGATATCGGAGTAGGATGTTGTTTCACCGTAGGGTATCTGCTGCAGCGCATGCAAGACGCTCATCTGGAACTCGGTACCGCTGAGCTTCAGGGGCAGGTCGAAATCCCTGCGGTCCCCCGCGAAGTATTCCGTGAGCTGTTGCCGTGCCGCCTTGAACGGCTTCTCGTTATAGATCCAGTCCGGTTCCGGGTCCCTGCGCATGGAGCCCTCGGGAAAACTGACCAGGCACAGGGCGTCATTGTCTCCGGCCAGCAACAGTTCACCGATCGGCGTATCAAGGTAGCAGTAGTACATCGTTCATCCTCCGGAGCCCGGTGCGGAGCTCCATAACAACAGTGCAGCGTAGGCGCGCCACGGGCGCCATTCCTGCGACATTTTCTCCAGTTCAGCGGGCCGCAGCCGCCGCCGGCCAGGTTCGTCGAATGCGCGCAACAAGCCGAGGTCCGCAGCCGGAAACGCGTCCGGGTTCTTCAGGGCCCGCATCGCGACGTATTGCGCGGTCCATTCGCCGATGCCGGGGATTGCGACCAGGGTCTCGCGGAACGTCGCCGGGTCCTGCGAAGGATCGAGCGTCAGCGACCCATCGACCACCGCCTTCGCCACGCGGCGCAGCGTCTCGGCCCGGCTGCGGGTAACGCCTACGTTGCTGAACCGCGCGCGGGCGAGGCGCTCCGGCAAGGGGAACAGGTGCGTGAGCCCGGCAAGACCATGCTCTCCAACCGGCTCTCCGTAGGCTTTCACGACACGCCCGGCGATCGTCGTCGCGGCCTTGACGGATATCTGCTGCCCGAGTACCGCACGCACGGTAAGTTCGAAGGCGTCCCAGGCACCCGGTACGCGGATCCCCGGTTTCTCGTCCAGCAATTGCCGCAGCACAGCATCCCGCGACAGGACGCTCGAGATCTCCTGCATGGGCGCAGCGAGGTCGAACATCTCGCGACAGCGCTGCACGACGGGGAAGATGTTCGAGGTGCTGATACCGTGCATGGTGAGCAATACGCTGCCGGTATCCTGCCGCAATTCGATGATTCCCGGCTGGCCGTCGATCTTCACGGTCCGCAGGTAGCGGCCGCCATCCACCCATTCAACCCCGGGTATCGCGCGCGCAGCGAAGAACTCAAGCAGCGCCTGCCAGTCGAACGGCATGCTGCAGGTGAGCTTCACCGTCAATGTCGTCTCGGAACCGCCCGCTTCGGAGCCGTCCCCGACGCGACGCAGCTCTCGCGGCGAGCGCCCGTATGTCTTTACGAATGAATCGTTGAAGCGCCGTATGCTGCCGTAGCCTGCGGCGACGGCGATGTCCTGCATCGGCAGCCGCGTCTGGTCGATCAGCTGCTTGGCGAACTGCAGGCGCTGCGTGTGGGCAACGGCAAGCGGGCTTGCGCCGAGGTGCCGCGTGAACAGCCGTCGCAGATGGCGGCTCGTTACGCCGAGACGCGTGGCCAGTTCTTCAACGTTGCTGTCGTCGAGCGCACCGCCGGCAATCAGTTTCAGGCCGCGGCGCACCGTGGTCGATGTGCCGTTCCAGGCAGGCGTGCCGGGTGCGCACTCGGGGCGGCAGCGCAGGCACGGCCGGTAACCGGCCTCGCCGGCTGCTGCAGCGGTTGGAAAGAACGTGACGTTTTCGCTCTTCGGTGAATTCGCCGGGCATATCGGCCGACAGTAAATGCCGGTCGTCCTGACACCGATATAGAACCGGCCGTCGAAGCGCGCATCGCGGGATTTCCTGGCTCGCTCGAAGATTTCCTCTTGCGTCATGGGAAAGAGTATAGACCCCGCCCCGGCCAAAACCAGCCAGAATCGGACCTCTATGCATCGGTCGATTGGACCGCAGGAGCGCGCCTCGGCGCGCGATCAGGTATCGATGCCACCGAGGCACATGTACTTGATCTCGAGGTAGTCGTCGAGGCCGTACTTCGAACCCTCGCGCCCCTGCCCCGACTCCTTCACGCCGCCGAAGGGCGCCATCTCGTTCGAGATGATGCCGGTATTGATGCCGACGATTCCGTACTCGAGCGCCTCGGCTACGCGCCAGACCCGGCCGAGATCGCGCGCATAAAAATAACTCGCCAGCCCGAACTCGGTATCGTTCGCCATGGCGATGACCTCGGCCTCGTCCTTGAAACGGAACAGTGGCGCCACCGGGCCGAAGATCTCTTCCCTGAATACACGCATGTTGTCGTTCACGTGCGTGAGCAGGGTCGGCTCGATGAAACAGCCCCCCAGGCTCGAGCGCTGCCCGCCCGCAGCGACTGTCGCACCTTGTGCAACGGCATCACCGACGAACTCGAGCACGTCGTTCGCGGCCTTCTCGTTGATTAGCGGACCGATGTCGACGCCGTCCTGCGCGCCGTCACCGAGTTTCAGATCGGCCATGGCCGCCGCCAGCTTTTCGGCGAACTCGTCGTAGATACCATCCTGCACGAGAATCCGGTTTGCGCAGACACAAGTCTGGCCGGCATTGCGAAACTTGCATATCAGCGCGCCTTTTACGGCTTCATCGATATCGGCATCATCGAACACGATGAACGGCGCATTACCGCCCAGTTCCATGGAGGTCCGCTTCATGGTGTCTGCACACTGCCGAACGAGTAGCTTTCCGACCTCGGTCGAACCCGTAAAGGTCAGCTTGCGAACCGCGGGGTTGCTCGTCAGCTCTGCACCGATCTCCCTGGTGTTGCCGGCGACGATATTGATGACGCCGGCAGGCACTCCGGCGCGCTCGGCGAGTTCGGCCATGGCGAGCGCGGACAGCGGCGTTTCGTTAGCGGGTTTGCAGACGACCGTGCACCCGGCGGCGAGCGCCGGCGCGATCTTGCGCGCCAGCATGGCGTTCGGGAAATTCCACGGCGTGATGCACGCCACGACTCCGACCGGCTGCTTGATGACAACGATGCGCTTGTCGTTTGACGGCTGCGGAATCGTGTCGCCGTAGACGCGTTTCGCCTCCTCCGCGAACCACTCGATGTAAGTGGCGCCATACACGATTTCGCCGCGCGCCTCTGCAAGCGGCTTCCCCTGCTCAGCGGTCATGATCTGCGCCAGATCTTCCTGCGCATCCAGCGTGAGCTCCAGCCATCTGCGCAGGACCAGCGCGCGTTCCTTCGCCGTGGTCTGGCGCCACTCGAGCTGGGCGCGCTCGGCAGCCTCGATCGCGCGGCGGGTCTCCGCGGTACCGCATTTTGCAATCTCGGTAATGACGCTGCCGTTGGCCGGGTTCGTAACCGGCAGTGTTTCTCCGCTATCGGCGTCACACCAACGGCCGTCGATGTATGCCTGGTTCCTTAGTAAAGACTGATCTGAGATCTGCATGGCGAAATGCTCGTTTCGATTCCCGACAAAAAAAGGGGGCTGACCAGCTTAGAACCGGTCAGCCCCTTAATCAATACAGTCGTTTCGGGGGAGATAGTCCGACTGTACGTTTCTGTACTAGGTGCCCAGTACAGTTACGCCGCGTCTCGCGACGTGATCTTGCCGTTGTCCTGCAGCCAGCGCTCCAGGTCGTCGGAACCGCCGATCAGCCCGCCGTCGACGAACACCTGCGGGTACGAGGTTGCATTCGCAACTGCACGCAGCGTGCGGTCCGTGTAGTCCTTGTTCAGCACCAGCTCCTCGAACTCGATGCCGGCGTCGCGCAGCAGACCCTTCGCCTTCGCGCAGAACGGGCAGCCGGGGCGCGAAAAAATGGTGACGTCATGCGGCTTCTCGGCGTCCGGCGCGAGGTATTCGAGCATCGTGTCCGCGTCAGAAACGTGGAACGGATCGCCCGGCTCCTGCGGCTCGATGAACATCTTCTCCACCACGCCGTCGCGAACCAGCATCGAGTAGCGCCACGAACGCCTGCCGAAGCCCAGGTCTTCCTTGCCGACCAGGAGGCCCATGCCGTCCGTGAAGTCGCCGTTGCCGTCGGGCAGGAAGGTGACGCGGTCCGCCTTCTGCGTCAGCGCCCACTCCGACATGACAAATGCGTCGTTCACGGATACGCAAATGATCTCGTCGATTCCGCGCGCTTTGAAAACAGGCGCGAGCTGGTTATAGCGCGGCACATGCGACGAAGAGCACGTCGGCGTGAACGCGCCGGGCAGCGAGAATACGATGACGTTTTTGCCGGCAAAGATATCGTCGCTGGTAAGGTCGACCCACTCGTGGTCGCGGCGCGTCTTGAACGTGACGTTGGGCACGCGCTGTCCTTCGATGTTGTTGAACATGTTTGTCTCCTGGTGGTTTCCGGGTAATCAGGCCAGCATGCTTCTCAGCATCCAGGCGTTCTTTTCGTGAATCTGCATACGCTGCGTCAGCAGGTCGGCAGTCGGCTCGTCGCTGGCCGCTTCTGCAGCCTTGATGGCTTCGCGAGCGGTTCGGGCCACTGTTTCCTGTCCAATGACGAGCTGCCGAATCATTTCCTCTGCCGACTCGCCGCCGGCCGCTTCATCGATGCTCGTCAGGTCGGCGAAAGCCGTGTAAGAGCCGGGCGCCTTGACACCGAGCGCACGAATTCTCTCCGCGATCTCGTCCACCGCAGTGGCGAGCTCGGTGTAGTGTTCCTCGAACATCAGGTGCAGCGTGTTGAACATCGGACCCTCGACGTTCCAGTGGTAGTTGTGTGTCTTGAGATACAGGGAGTAGCTGTCGGCCAGCAATCTCGACAAGCCGGAAGCAATCTGCTGCCTGTCCTCGGTATTGATGCCGATATTGAGTTCCATGCTTTTCAGTCCTTGTGTCTTGATGCTGCGCAGTCTACGGGTATCCAATTAATTTATAAAATGGTTTAATACGATCACTATTTACTACTAAATCGATCAATGAAATTACCGACAATCAAGCAGTTGCGTTACTTCGTCGCGCTGACCGAGACGGAGCACTTCGGTCGTGCGGCCGAGGCCTGCTTCGTCTCGCAGTCAGCCTTCAGTAACGCGATCCAGGAACTGGAGTCGCTCCTCGAGGTGCAGCTCGTGGACCGGACCAACCGCAGCGTCACGATTACCGCCATGGGCCAGCAGATAGCGACGCAGGCGCGGCTATGCCTGCGAGACGTCGAGAGCCTGGTCGAGATGGCCAGGGGCCAGCGCGAACCGCTGACCGGTGAGCTGCATCTTGGCGTGATACCGACGATCGCGCCATTCCTCCTCCCGGCCGCCCTGCCGAAACTGCGACGAAAGTACCCGAAGCTGGAGCTCTACCTGCACGAGGAACAGTCACAGCGCATCTACGAGCGCCTGATGGACGGTGAACTCGACGTCATCCTGCTGGCGTTTCCCTACGACATGCGCGGTGTCGAAACGCTGCCGCTGTTCGAGGATCGCTTCGCCCTCGCCTACCGCCAGGG
>WOR8_10006010_pt1 | contig 11674 bp, 15 predicted proteins | sample DeeMarSeWOR38_10_FD_19890 | JGI IMG/M metagenome (IMG submission 19890) | reverse complement strand
ATGCCATCGACGAGATCCCCCGCGTGCCGTATGAGGACCCGTTCGAGAAGGCCCTCAGCAGGGGCAGAGAGAAGGGCAAGAGGAGGAAGGATTGAGGCTGAAGCTACCGAAGCTGGACCCAGCCCTGGCCTACCTCAGCACGTCCCTCTTCATCCCACGCAGCGCGATCGTGGAGGGCCCGATTCGTCGGGCCCTCACCTTCGAGTTCGACAACGAGGAGCGAGAACTCGCTGTTACCCACCCCTATCATCTCGAGGTACCGAGGAACTACATCGTGGGGGAGCGACTACAGCGCCTTGGCGTGCCAGTGGTGGACCTCCGCCCCCACCTGTATGAGCGGACGAGCCTTCGCCCCAAGGACAACTTCGAGTTCCGTCCAGTTCAGAAGCCTGCCTGGAAGGCCCTGCTACCCGCCAGCAGGAATAGGGAGGACGGCATCCTCCGCCTCGACACGGGACAAGGCAAGACAGTCATGGGCCTCAGGTACGCGGCCGAGGTCGGTGGTCCTCTCCTGGTGGTGAGCTGGCAGAAGGCCCACCTGGGGCAGTGGGGCTTGGAGATCGACAAACTGTTCCACCTGGACACGCCGGTGGGCTGGATCGGCGACGGGAAGATGGAGTACGACAGGGAGGTCGTCTTCAGCACAGTGCAGACCCTTGCGAAGCTGGTGGACAACGGCGGCCTACCGCAAGACTTCAGCACTCGCTTCGCGTTGGCCATCTACGATGAGGTTCACCACCAAGCAGCTCGCTGGTTCTGCAAGGCATCAGACATCACGACGGGGCAGAGGCTCGGCTTGACGGCCACACTCAAGCGCCGTGACCGCTGCGAGGGCATCGTCCTTGCGCACATCGGCAAGGTTCTCTACAACGACCCGTCCGAGCATACCCTCGTGCCCACAGTCCACCTGCATGACACCGACATCGAGCTCGACGACGACGACCCCGACGTCCTGGATGTCACTGGTGAGTTCAACGTCTCCCGTCTGAGGAGCAAGCTCGCCAGTATCCCCGTACGAAACAGGAGGATCGTCGCCTGCGTGCAACGCAGGCTCAGACAGGGGCACAAGGTGTACCTGGTGAGCCACATCAAGGACCACGTCTACCTCCTCGTCCGCATGCTTGGGGCGAAGCAACTCCAGCCGGGGATCATCACCGGCGACGAGAAGAAGGCCGAGGAGCGTCTGTGGCAGCTGAGGAACCACGACGTGGTGGTAGCCACCATGAACGTGGGGAAGGAAAGCTACAACCGACCGGAGCTGAGTGCCGTAGTCCTGGCCACTCCGTTCTCGATCGATCCTTACGCGCCGACCGAATGGACCCAGGTGACCGGCCGCGCACTACGCCCACTGGCCGGCAAACTCGACCCAGTCGTCGACGTGTTTCTCGATCGCGGAGTTACGAGAAGCAGGGGCATGACCATGTCCATCGTGAACTGGTGCTCCGCCAACAACTGGCCCATAGAAGGTGACGAATGGAGAAGAAGCAGCCAAGCCCGCGTCCGGCGGGCATTCACGGCCTCGTCGGCGTCCGGAGCGGGAGGTACTACTACGTCGGCATCGAGGACAAGAAGAGGACGAAAGAGCTCCAGAGGGAAAGGGGGAAGGACTTCATCGCCCTGAAGGAGACCTTCGAGATCATCGTCTCGCATCGGCAGAGCGAAGCGCCCATGCAAGTGTTGATCCTCCCAACCCCGGTTCCTCCGTTCTCTGGACCTACGAAGGTCGAGGTCAGGATCGACGCCATCGTGGATCTCTCCAAGGAGGAGGAGATAGCCAACGTCTACCAAGCGATGACGGCCTCCTCCGGCCTGATCCTCCCACGGACCGGCCTCTACCATGGCGCTCACGGGTAGAGATGCCCTCGTCGAACTCTCCAGCCAGTACGAGGGGTGCAAGCGCTGCGGATTGCACGAGCATCGAACACAGGTAGTGTTCGGCAGCGGAAGTGTAAGCGCTTGCGTGATCATCATCGGAGAGGCGCCTGGCGAAGACGAGGACGAGGAAGGCGAGACCTTCATCGGCCCGAGCGGCCGCCTCTTGATGGACATGATCGCGAACGCATGGCCAAGGACGGACCAGCTGGAGGAGATCTGTGCCATAGAGGAGGACGACGAGTACTTCGGCGCCCTCAGGGACTACCTGGACAACTACGTCTTCTGGACCAATGTTGTGCCCTGTCGCCCATTGGACAACAGGACCCCTGGCACGAAGGAGATCAACGCGTGCAAGGACCGGCTGTACCGGACCATCTACGCCATCGATCCAGACCTCGTGATCGCAGCGCGGAAGCCAGCCGCAAGTGCACTTGTCGGCAAGGTAATCCCGATCCTGGCTAAGCACGGGAAGCTCTTCGACATAAGCATCCCCAGCCCGGAAACAGGTAACCCCATCCGGTACCCGATGCTGGCCCTCCTCCATCCCGCCTACCTGCTGAGGAAGGGAGATCAGGCGCTGGTATCGAGGAAGGAGGGGAACACCTACGACACCATCGAGGACCTGAAGTACGGCTTCTACCTACTCCAGAGCGCGCTTGAGCGCGTCCTCGATACCTCATTCCCAGACAGGGAGGCCACGAGATGAGCGACGTCACGGCAGAAGCCAAGGCGGAGGCTGAGGCTGCCGCGAAGGCCCTCGCGGAAGCATGCGACGAGATCGAAGAGATCCACGAGCTGTTCCGGAACCACTCGCCGGAGGCTTGGGAGAGACTGAAGGTACTCAACACGGAGATCCCGTTACTGCGAGAGAAGGCCAAGGAAGCGGCCCGCAAGGTTGGGGCCGGGATGCACGAGCTCCACCCAGGACACTTCTTCCAGGTGAAGAGGCCCCCGACGAAGATCGAGATCGACACGGAAGGTCTCCTCGAGCGGGCTGAGCAGCGGGGAGAGATCGACGACCTGTTGGACGCCGAGGTCCTGGAGTACAAGGTCAACCCTCACCAGATCGACCGGCTCACCGGACCGATGAAGGCCGTGTACTCCACCTACGTCACGAAGAAGTCGGGGATGTCGGCGGTCTCGCTACCGCTGCAACTCAAGTGACCGGGCGGCATGCTGCTACGCGGCGAAGTGAGGGGCCGCATCTGGATAGATGGGCAGCCACCGTGGTTCTTCACGAGAGAACTCACCGAGGAGGACATAGGCATGTCTCCGCGTGATAGTCTCCGAGGACTCCTCGGAGATGGGAACGCCAGGGTCACCGTCTCCATGGAGATGCGGGACACCGACTACGGCACAGGCTTCGGCACGCACGTGTCGGTCGCCCTGACCTGCGATCAGGAGGAGAGCTCCGTGCGTGAGGCTGCCAGCATCGCCACAGGACTCGCCGAGGAGTTCGTGGAGGAGGCCTTCGACACAGCACGGGAGCTGTTCGACCAGACGCCGACCAAAGGGTCCAACTGATGACGTCCGTCCGGCTCGACCCGCTTGAGGTGGCAGTCAGCCTGACGACGCGCGAAGTGAAGCTCCGATACAGCGTGGTGGTGATCGACAAGGAAGTCGAGCATCTACTGGCGACCTCCGAGGCCTTGGTGCACCCGACAGACGAGCTGTGGGACAGCTTCTCCGCCGACGTCGCCCGCTTGGTCTCGGAGCTGGAAGCCAGTATCGGGCTCCGTGGGTTGACCGGAGAGGACCCGCTGGATGACGAGGAAGACGACCTTGGCGACAAGGATCTGTAGTGGCAAGTACAGAGCTGCAACTCCTGTCGAACATCATCAAGAAGGGGTCTCTCTCGGAGGCGAGGAGGCGAGGGGTAACGCCGGACCTCTTCTTCACAGAGGAAGGTCGAGAGCTGTTCGGCTGGCTCCAGGAGGAGTACGCCGACCCACGGCACCACGGAGTGGTCCCCAGTCTCGAACGTGTACGCCGGCACTTCCCTGACTTCGACTACCGGCCGTCCCGCGATTCCATCGACGCCCTGGTCACGGAGCTACTCAACCAGAACGTCACGGTCGGGTTCCGAGAACTGACCGAGGAGATGGACGCCCTCATCGAGGAGGGTGAAGACCCGCAACTGGTGCTGCAGGCGTTCCTCCCCCAGCTACGGGACCTGACCGTCACCGGGGGGAGCGCCGGCCACGCCCTCATGTCGAAGGCCGGGAGCCAGCTCAAGCGCGAGTACGAGCTGATGGAGATGGCCGGCGGCATCACTGGTATCCCATTCCCGTGGGCTCCGCTGAACAAGGGCACGGCCGGAATGCACCCGGAGGACTGGATCGTCATCTACGGGCGGCCGAAGAACATGAAGACCTGGACTGCTCTGTTCATCGCCGTGTACGCCTACTCCCTGGGATACCGAGTGATGATCTACTCGAAGGAGATGTCGAAGCAGATCCTGATCCGCCGGGCCGCAAGCATCATCTGCGAGCTGGACTACTTCCGCATCAAGACTGGAGGCCTCAACGACAGCGACAGGAAGCTGTACTTCGAGATGCTCGCATCTCTCCAGGACTGGGAGTCGAGCATCGACAGCAACGGGAAGCGCGCCTCTCTGTGCTTCATCGACCGGAGGCTTCACGGCAGGCGCGGCTCAACAGTCGATGCTCTTGCCGCGGAGGCTGAAAGATTCGAGCCCGACCTCATGGTCGTGGACGGCTTCTACCTGATGCGGGACGGGCGCACCAACGTGCGGTCGCGCGACTGGAAGCAGATCAGCAACATCTCGTCCGACTGCAAGGACATGGCGCAACATCTCAGCATCCCGGTCATCGGCACCACCCAGGCAAATCGAGGCGCCAACAAGACCCGCGGCGACGACCTGGACGAGGTCGCCTTCGCAGACGCTATCGGTCAAGACTCCGACTTGGTGGCCCGTGTCTTCAAGGGGAAGAGCCTGTCTACCGGGAAGCCCAAGGTGATGCTTACCTTCCCTGGAACCAGGGACTCCATCCTCAACCCGTTCGTGATCAACGCATGGCCCGGGGCAGACTTCTCGCTCCTACAGTCCACGGTGAACGTCGAGGCCTTCCTGAAGGACAAGGCCTCATCCGACGAAGAGGAAGCGAGACAGAACGGCCAATCCTCCGGAGGTGACGGTGCCAAGAGGCAGAGGAGGCGGAGGAGGAAGCAATCGGAGCGCCTCCGCGCGTGAAGGCGCGGTCCTCACCACCGTCAGCAAGTTCGTACAGGGCCTGAAGCCAGGGGCCAACAACAACTGGCTGGGGTACTGCCCGCTACACGGGGAAGTACCAGGCAGGTCCAAGCCGTCCTTCAGCTTCAACAGCGAGACCGGCCTGTGGAACTGCTTCTCCGGGTGTGGCGGTGGAGGCCTACCGCAGCTGCTGAAGCTGGTAGGAAGGTCCGGCACGTTCGTCGACAAGACGATGGCCCGGCTCCGGCCCTACCTGAAGGAACCGGCAAGGAAGAGCACGTCCTCTCACAAGGAGGGGCTGTTCCTCGCTCAACACCCGCTGCCGGAGAAGCTGCTGGGGCTGTACGAGTACGCCCCTGTAGACCTACTGAACACCGGCTTCGACAAGGAGGTGCTGTACCAGCACGACATCGGCTTTGATCGAGAACTCGGGCGGATCACGTACCCGGTCAGGGATCTGTCAGGGACGCTGGCGGGGATCGTCGGCAAGCCCATCGGAGACGACGGGCCCGGGAAGTACGTGGTCTACGAGAAGGAGCTGCAGGAGAAAAGCAAGGACTTCCGCAACTACTCCTTCGACAACCACCGCTTCGTCTGGCGGTGGGAGCGTGTCTACCAGCGCCTCTACTGCTCAGAGGAGCCAACGATCATCTACGTGACAGAAGGCTTCAAGGCCTGTCTGTGGATGGTCCAGCACGGGTTTCCCGACACGGTCGCCTTGATGGGGACCAAGTTGAGCACCGTGCAGCAGAAGTTCCTTGAGAGGCTCGGTGGAACCGTGATCCTGTGCCTCGACGACGACCATTGGGGGCGTGCAGGAACACGCAGAATAGGCTATAAGCTTCGCGGTCTTAGGGTGAAGGTAATCCACTACCCGTACAGGTATTGGGACCTGCAACCCGACGACCTCACCGAGGAAGAACTCCTCAACGCGATCAACAACGCGTACACCTACACACGATGGAGACGAGAATGGCAAGGAGCCGTGCGATCGGGCTGAGAAGGTCCGTGCTCCGTGGAAGAAGGTCTCAAAGGGGTACCGGTGGCTGGCGCGGAGGCTGGAGGGATCGTTTCGACATCCCGAAGGCTGAAGCCGAGCCCATCCTACTGACCCCCGGAGAGTACCCGGATCCAGACAACATCGACGAAGAGACGGAGGAGATGGGCTTCGCCCACTTCCACACCTGCAAGTCCCATGGGGTCAAGCTGAAGCCCAAGGGACCCGGCAGCTACTACAGCGATCGTTGCAACCTCGAGTACGCCCAGACCATAGGGCAGGCGGAGGAGGCCAACTGCCTGCCGTGCCTGAAGAGGGAGCAGGGGGACCGCCGCATCGGGCTCAAGTCCCTCTACAGCTTCAACGTCGTCCACTTCGGGATCTTCGAGAAGCAGCCGGTCGAGCGCGACGGCAAGAAGGTCCGGTACGAGCGTGACGGCGAGAACCACAAGCGTGGCGATGTCGTCATGCAGTGGGGCCAGGTCACCCGTCCGAGGGACAAGAAGGAGATCCTCGAGGAGATCGACGACCTCATCGAAGAAGAGGAGGTTGTCCTGGCACGGAAGAAGTACGTCGAGGTCGGCCTCGGCTTCCGGGACCAGCTGACCCTCATCGACGAGGACGCCAGCAAGTTCTGCCGCTGCGGTGGCAACGTCGCGCCGGAGGCCTTCGAGTGCGAGAGGTGCGAGGAGGAGCTCATCAGCGTCGAGGAGGAGAACCTCTCGCCGAAGGAGGTGGAGGACTACTCCGTGGAGCGGCAGAAGTGCGACCACTGCGGCCACGTCGGGCTTCCCGTTCCGATCCCCGTGTGCGACAACTGCAACGAGCCGGAGCCTCTGACCTTCGCCGAGGTGGTGGCCTACGTACGGCGGGTCGGTGAAGGGAACAAGAGCCAGATCCGCATCGAGAAGGTGGTGCCGATCACGGAGTTCGAGCTCCCGAACGGCGCCTCCATCATCGAGTGGGAGGAGGACCCGAACGACGAAGACGAGATGGTCGCCGCGCTCGACGAAGACGGCAACTACGTCTTCACCGAAGAGTACGGCATCCGGAAACTGGTCCAGAGCCAGTTCAACTTCGAGAAGGTCCACCGGCCGCGCGACCACTCCTGGCACGCGAAGAAGCTCGGGTGCAAGGTGCCGAGCAAGTGGAAGTCCGTCTCGAGCTCGAGCAAGTACGCCAACTACGAGGACGACGAGGACAACGGTGCGGAGGAGGAGGAAACCTCGACCGGACGGAGGCGCACGCGTCGTCGCCGACGCTCCAGGGCCCAGGCCGAGTAGAGCACGAGCTCTTTCGGCATAAGGCCCCCCAGCGGCCTGGAGGCGTAGTCACGCCTCCAGGTCCTCCTTCTTAGCTACAGCAGAGGGGACGTCATGGCATTCAGGATCGTGCGGACACCGTTCCCCGTCTACATCCGTACGAAGGCCGAAGCCGAACACTGGCTCCAGTACTTCTACGAGACGGCCTACGAGAACGGGGTCGGGTTCGACACCGAGACTACCGGGCTGGACAACGTCAACGACCGGGTGAGGTTCTTCTCCTTCGCCAACCGGGACGCCAGGATCTGTGGTCCGCTGCGCTTGCTGAAGGTGTTCGCCCCTCTACTGGAGGATCCCCACGTGGAGAAGAGGATGTCGAACGCCAAGTACGACCAACACATGACGTACAACCACGGCATCCAAGTCTGGGGGCACATCCAGGACACTATCGACCAGGACTTCCTGTACGACGAGAACAGGCTCGGTAGGCACAAGCTGAAGGTGGCCGCGGAGGACCACCTCGGACTACGCATGACGCCGTTCAAGAAGATCTTCGGGGACGTTGGATCAACGGAGAACGAGGTCAAGCTCCACTGTCACGTGCACGACATCCTCGAAGAGAACGATGTCGGTGACCCGAGGAAGGCCTACGACATGGCCGTGAGAGTCATGATCCGGCTGCGCAAAGTCGACGCAGAGCCGGAGATCCTCGATGCCCTGAGGAAGCTGGACCTGTCCATCCGAGGGGGCTACAGGCTCAACGCCAGGAAGCTGCTGGTGATCGCGCGCAAGTTCGGCTTCGCGCGCAAGACGGCGGGAAAGGGCGGGTACGTCTCTGACATCGTCGAGTACCTCGGCGGGCCACGTCTTCCCGACTACAAGGAACGGCCCCTTTGGAAGCCGTTCATCGAGCGGGAAGACTCGATCCAGGACATGCACGACATGCTGTGGTCGGACCTGCTGTCGCTCATAGACATCGAGGAGGACCCGGTAGAGCAGCTGCGTACCCGGATAGCCGACTACGCCAGCCTCGACTCGTGGGCGTCCTACATGCTCGTGGACCGGATGCGCGACCTGCTCGACCAAGAGGAGATGGTCACAGAGGGCGTGGAGTACGACGGCGACGAACCGATCACGCTGCTGGAGCACTCCGAGGAGACCCGGGTGCCTTTCGTCCAGACACTCTGGAACATGGAGCGTCGGGGCTTCGCCATCGACGTCGAGCAGACGGAGGAGTACGCCGACGAGATGCAGGAAGAGCTCGACGACATCGAGCGAGCCATCGTCAAGCTGACAGGGGACCTGGACTTCAACGTCAACAGCACGCATCAGCTGAGGGAGGCGTTCTACACCAAGGCAGCTAACGGGAAGTGGACGGACCCATTCGGGGATCCGCCGAAGGTCTGGACCTCGGGAGGGGTGAGCGGAGTCAAGCTCCCATCGACCAAGAAGGAAGTCCTGGAGACGTGGGCCGGGAAGGGGGATCAGCTGGCACAGCTGGTCGTGGAGCACAGGCACTTCCGCAAGCTGCACGACGACTACATGGTGGGCCTCCCGAAGTGGGCCGATCACAACAACCAGATCCACACCTCCCTGAACTCCGGGGGCGCCCGGACGTGGCGCCTGTCCTCCAACAACCCCAACCTCCAGAACATCCCCATCAGGGATGAGGTCTGGGGTCCGAGGATCCGCAGCCTGTTCGTCGCCGGTCTCTGGGGAGACTGCGTACCCAGCATCTGCCTTTGGGACCTGCTGGACGTCGAACCACCAGACCTGCCGCCCAACTTCCCCATGACCTTGCTGGTAGCCGACTACCGGCAGGTCGAGATGAAGATCCTGGCGCACTTCAGCCAGGACCTGGGGATGCTCGAGGCCATCAACAACGGCCTGGACATCCACTGCCAGACCGTCGCTCTCGCTTCGGCTCGCGGGGTGAAGGGCGTGCCGTCCGGGGTCACGTACGAGATGGCCTATGAGGCCAAGAAGGCGGAGGACCCGACGAAGGAGCAGCAGGTCCTCGTCAACGCACGTCGCGAGCTGAAGGCGACTGGCTTCGGCCTCGTGTACGGCATCGGCGCACTGAAGCTCGGTATGCAGCTGGGCTTGCCCATCGTCAAGAAACGGACGAAGAGCGGCCGTACGCGCGACTGGTGCCCTGTAGCGCAAGACCTCATCGACGACTACCTGCACCAGATCTACCCGGGCGTTGGGCAGTGGATTCAGGACACCCACGACATCTGCCGGGAGGACTTGGTCGTCTACACCGTCGCCGGGCACCCGAGACGGCTGCCAGACATCATCTCCAACGACGGCATGTTGCGCTCTGCTGCGGAGAGGCAGGCACCCAACAGCCGTATTCAGGGCAGTGCTGCCGACATCTGCAACGCGGCAATGCTGCGCTGCGAATCTGACCCCGTCCTGAGGAAGCTTGGGGTCAGGCTACTGCTGCAAATCCACGACGAGCTGGTCTTCGAAGTGCCGGATACGCCGGAGTTCGTAGAACCAGCCAAGAGGAGGATCAAGGACCGCATGGAGAACCCATTCCCGATGCGTGTGTCGATCGATATCGACATCGCCAGCGCAAAGAGCTGGGGAGAAGCGAAGGGATGACATCCAAGCCCTTAGCCTTGCTGAGACAGCAAGACGGAAGTGGACCTACGACCTCAGCGCGGACATCGCCGCGCCGCCTTCCCCAACTGGAGGTCGGTGTGACACCTCGAATCGACCCCACAGACGCCCCCGACCGCAAGCCCTTCTGGGTGCACTACACGGTTAGCGCGGACGTCGTGCATCCCAAGTATGCAGGGCGGAAGGCCGTCGGTCCGTACCTGACCGAGACAATCGCGCAGGACCACGCGTTCGACATCGCCGGCTACGAGGGCGTCTACGGCGTGTCCATCCGGTGTGGGCCGCTCGCGGAGACCTCATGAACGTGGGGATTGAGCACCTACTCGACACGAAGCCAGCCGTGTACCGCTTGGTCATGACTGGACAGGGCGACACCTACATCTCCTTCGTTCCGAAGGACGTGTACGACTGGATCTTGATGGACGAGACTCCCGGGAGGGAAGGCGACGCCAGCAGGTGGATCGACACCGGCGCCCCGCAGAGCGTGGTCGACAAAGCTGCCAGCCACAAGGACGGGCCGTTCGATCTGTCGGTGACCATCGGTAGCTACTGGAACGACAGAGCTATCCACGCCGCCGAGCTATTCCCGTCCTTCTTCGACCACGATGAGGCAGACGCCTACGTCAGGGAGAACGGGCTCATCGTCATGGAGACCTGGGAAGGGTACATCTACTGAGGAGCGAAGATGGGAACTCCCGTCTCCCTAACGACTGCCCAGCTGAGGAAGAAGATCGCCAAGAGGACGGGGCTGCCTGAGTGGATGGTGGCCCAAGTCCTCGACGAAGCCATCAAGCTGATGCAGGTGGAGCTGATCCAGCAGGGAGAGATCCTGATAGCGCGGCTTTGCCGCATCTCCACGACGATCCGCGTCGTAGCCCGCCCGAACGGAGGGCGGGTGAAGCGTATCGTCCTCACCATACGACCGGTGCGCAGCTTCAGGCAGCGGTTGAACGCCGTGAAGCTCGGTTAGTCTGTACTCCAGGAGGTCATCATGGAGAAGTACGGCGTCGTCACCAACGAGGAACTTGTGAAGGCCGCCAGCCAAGAAGGGCAACCCTGCCCGGAGTGCGGCAGCACGAAGGTCGACTACACGGGCCTGACCCCGCTCTGCCCGAAGTGCGGCACCAAGCCCTGGGAGAAGAAGCCAGGTGGCAGGAAGAAGTAGGAAGAAGGAAGAGGAGCCCACCCGGGACGAGGTTCTCGATGCTCTGGAGAAGGACCTCAAGAAGCGGTACCCGGGGAGGGTGTTCAGGGGCGAGGAATACACGATGCCGTGGGCCCTCAAACGGCTGCCCACGGGGATCATCGACCTCGACATCGCCCTGAACGGCGGCTTGCCGGCCGGCGGACTGACCATGCTCGTTGGGAAGCCCTCAGTCGGGAAGAACTTCGTCATCAACAAGGTCTTCGCTCAACAGCAGCGGCTCTACGGAGACGAGTGCGCCATCGCGGTGATCGGCTTGGAGTTCCCCTACGACAAGGGGCAAGCCAACTTCAACGGCGTACGTGTACCCCTATCGGACGCCGAGATCGCGGTGGAGGACAAGAAGTCGTGGCAGCTCTACGGCCACGGCCTCACCGATGAGCAGCAGGAGCTGTTCCGGTCCAAGATCGGGCGGTTCTGGGTGGTTCCGCCAAGCACGGCGGAGGAGAACTTCGACGTGGCGGTAGACCTCATCGACAGCGGTGAGTTCAACG
>WOR8_10006007_pt1 | contig 11675 bp, 15 predicted proteins | sample DeeMarSeWOR38_10_FD_19890 | JGI IMG/M metagenome (IMG submission 19890) | reverse complement strand
AGAAGAAAGAGGCAAAGGCCAAGGTCTCTAAAGAGAAACCTGAAATCGAGGAGATTGAGGAAGTCGAAGAGATCGAGGAAGTTGAGGAAGAAGCACCTGCTGACGCCGAGGAAGTTGAAGCCCCTGTTGAAGAAGAGGAGCCTGAAGAAGAAGAAGAAATCATAGACGAACGAATCTACACTGTGCCACTGAGAAAAGCATACTGGACAGGAAGCAGACTTCGTAGGTCTAATAGAGCAGTCAGGGTTCTCCGGGAGTTTGTCGAGAGACACATGAAACCAGAAGAGCTACTTATCCAGCCTGAAGTTAATGAACGAATCTGGGCAAGAGGAATTCAGAAACCTCCAAGAAGGGTGAGAATCCGAGCGACCAAGAATTCAGACAATCTTGTGCGCGTCTATCTTGCGGAGGGATAGTCCAGATTGATCGCCCGAACGGACTTCGAGGGCGATTCGAATGTTGGAGCCTATGGAATCGCCACAGACCGTTTTGTATTTGTCAGCTCTAACATGTCAGAGAAGGGACTTGACACAATAGAGAGGACCTTCAATCTGCCTTTAGTTCAAACAACTGTGGCAACTCTTGATGCTGTTGGGCTTGTAGCTGTAGCAACATCAAATGGGATTCTAGTACCCTATACCACAACTGATGAGGAACTTGCACAGCTTAAAAGTGCTTCAGAGGTCACAGTGGATTGGCTAGATGATAAAATGACTGCGCTGGGGAATATCATCATCGCAAACGATAATGGAGCCATGTGTCATCCAGACTTCGATTTCAAAGCAAGGCAGAAGATATCGGACACATTAGGCGTCGAGGTTGTACCTGGTAGTTTGGCAAAGCTGCCGATTGTGGGGGCTAATGCGATTGCTACCAACCAAGGAGCTATCGTACATCCAATGGCAACTGGTGGAGAGATTGAACTCCTAGCACAGCTGTTAAAAGTACACGTAGAAGTCGGTACAGTAAACAGAGGAAGTCCGTACGCTAGTCTTGGTGTACTAGCAAACATTGACAGTATGATTGCAGGAACTGATACGACCGGTGTTGAACTAGCACACATAAGTCAGGTCTTGGGATTTGTATAGATGAGGTGTAACTTGAATGAGTTCAAAAATATGGCGTGCATCAGGTGAATACAAGAAGAAGAAGAGAACGTTCACCTTCAGTCGGGAGCTGCTTGGTGATAAAGAAGCTCATATCAAAGAGAGGATTCTCTCCGAACTTGGTAGTCGGCACCGGGTGAAACGCAAAGAAATCAACATCACTGAGATCAAAGAGATCAAACCTGAAGAGGTCACTGATCTAGATCTAAGGAAGATACTGGGATTGGAGACTGATTTTTCATGACAGAGGACCAACAAAGAATGCTTCAGCAGATCTACACGGATCAGCAGTTAACAGAAACTAATCTCAATCTTCTGCAACAGCAAATCGAGATAAATCAGGTATACCTCTCAAATTACGAATCAGGCCTTAGGGTTTTGGAAGAGATAGAGAATAGGAAGGATGGTGAAGAGATGCTAATGAACGTAGGAGGTAGCATCTTTGTTCTAGCAAAACTTGTGAATCCAGATAAGGTGACTCTGGGGATTGGGAGTGGAATTCGTATAGAACAGACCGTTGAAGATGCAAAAGCAGCGGTAGCAGAGGCTGTGACAATGATGAAGCAACGGCACGATGCACTTGCCCAAGATTATCAGAAACTGTTGGCACGTGCTTCTGTTCTCAACTCACAGTTTCAACAGTTAGCTGCACAGATTCAGGCTGCACAGCCCCCTGTTGAGGAGGAGTAGCTTATTGTTTGATAAGCTCAGGGGCGCTCTTGACAAAGCAATCACAAAGGCTACAACTAAGGAGCTAAATGAGAAGAATCTAGCAGATGCTGTCTGGGAGCTTCAAATGGTATTAATCCAGAATGATGTGGCAGTTGAAGTTGCTGAGCACATTTGTGAACTCACAAAGAACAAGATTCTTGGTACAAGAGCAGGAAGACTCGAGAATCTCAGTAGATTCTTCAAGGAAGCGATACACGAATCGATTCTTGAGGTTCTAACTCCTGAGCATCCACTAGATCCGATTGAATTTGCCAGAGAGAAGAAAGAGAAAGGATATCCCACGACCATTCTATTTGTAGGTGTAAATGGGACTGGGAAGACAACAACCCTAGCTAAACTTGCCAGCTTTTTCAAGAGAGATGGTTTCACAGTAGTGATTGCTGCAGGGGATACGTTTCGTGCAGGAAGTATAGAGCAGCTTGAGAAACACGCAGAAAGACTGGATATCCGTGTGATAAAACAGGATTATGGTGCCGATGCAGCAGCAATAGCTTTTGACGCTATTGCACACGCAAAGGCAAGGCATATCGATGTTGTGCTAATTGACTCTGCAGGACGAATGCAGAGCAACAAAAACCTCCTAGAAGAGATGAAAAAGATTGTACGCGTCGCGGAACCTGATTTGAAAATCTTTGTTGGTGATGCTCTGGCTGGGAACGATGCCCTATCACAGGCAAAGGAATTTCACAATGCAATAGGAATTGACGGCTCAATTCTGACTAAAGTAGATGCAGACCCATCCGGTGGAGCTGCTCTTTCAATTGCTTTCGTGACTGGACGTCCAGTCGTCTATGTTGGTGTGGGTCAAAATTACGAAGATCTCCAGCGTTTCAACCCAGAGTGGTTTGCTGAAAGACTTGTTGCCAAGAATTGAGCAAGTGGACAGTTTTTTATACAACGCTCTTATGAAAGCGAAATAGAAAGCGCTGAGGTGCATCGATTGAGCCTGAAAGGTAGAAATTTCGTTGATCTTGCAGAATTTGAAAGGCATGAGCTAAGGCGGGTTTTGGACACTGCACATGATTTGAAACAAAAACAGAAGAGGAATGAACCACACGAACTTCTGAAGGGCAAGTCTTTAGCCATGATCTTCATGAAATCATCAACAAGAACAAGAGTTTCATTTGAGGTTGGAATGACACAACTCGGTGGGCATGCACTCTATCTCCAGCCAAGTGGGACACAACTTGGAAGGGGTGAAACAATTGGGGATACTGCTCAGGTTCTGAGTAGATACTGTGATGTGATAATGGCACGAGTGTTTGGACATGACGAGGTTGTAGATTTGGCAAAATAGGCAAATGTGCCTGTAATAAATGGACTTTCTGATTTACTTCATCCATGTCAGATTATGGCTGACATGCAGACAATAGAGGAACACAAAGGCAATCTAGAGGGGCTCAAGATTGCTTATGTTGGAGATTCCAACAATGTGAGTAATTCAATAATGCAGGGTTGTACAATCATAGGCATGAATGTCACAATCGGGTCCCCGAAAGGATACACTCCTTCAGATGAAATGATGAAGAAAGCGACTGCGCTTAGCAAGAGATATGGAACAAAACTTGAGGTTCTGAACGATCCCGTTGAGGCTGTGAAAGGAGCTGATGTGATATATACAGATACTTTCTTCAGCATGGGGCAGGAGAAGACAAAGGAGAAGGTAGATGCGCTCATGCCATTCCAGGTGAATAAAGCCCTAGTTGGTAAGGCAAGCGATGATGTAATTGTTATGCATTGCTTACCTGCACACCGAAACGAGGAATTGACTTCAGAGGTCATGGACGGTCCTCACTCAGTGGTTTTCGATCAAGCTGAAAATCGGCTACATGCTCAGAAATCAATACTTGCGCTCATAGTATAAGAGGCGGATATCTTGCCCGGTGAAGTAGTTGCAATTGGCAGAGTCAATATCGACATCGATATGAAAGTAGAGAATCTACCGAAGGCAAACGAACATGTCGTCTGTGAAACTGGTAGAATTGCCTTTGGAGGATCAGCCGCCAATTTTGCAACTCAAAGCGCCCGATTGGGCGCCAAGATAATGCTCGTTAGTTGTGTGGGTGATGATGCATATGGTCAACTTGCAATGAAGGAGATTGCAAAGACAGGTGTAGACACGAGCTGCCTCTTAGTTCTGGAGAAGCAACAGACAGGAATCTTTGTCTACACACATGCTTCGAAAGGTGACCAATTGGTGGTTGTAGAGCCAGGGGCTAATCGTTTCCTTGAGAAACGTGTGTTCGAAGAGGACAAGCTTCTTGATGCTCAGGTCATCCATGTTGCAGGTTCTTATCCTATGCTGATGAATAGGGTGATAGATATGACCACTTCACATGGGATGATACTTTCATTTGACCCTGGTCGGGCTGGAATGAACTTGGATTACGATAAAATCTTGAAGCAGACAGACTTGCTGTTTTTGAATCAGAGAGAACTCAAGGACTACTTTAAAATCAACCCAACTGAGAGTTCCCTCCGCACTTTTGCAAAGACCTTTCCAGGGATAGTTGTCCTCAAGATGGGAAACAGGGGTGCGATAGCGACGGATGGCTTTGAATATTGCACTTCCAAGGTCTTCGAGGTCCCTGTTGTGGACACTCTTGGCGCAGGAGATTCTTTTGCTGCAGGATTTGTGACAGCTTGGATGAGATCAGAGAGAATTGAACAAGCGTTGAATGTTGCAAATGCAGTAGCCGCTCTGACCATTACAAAAGCAGGAGCACAAAACGGACAACCATCTCTTGATGACGCAGCAAAACTCCTTCGTCGACATCAGATTTCAATTGAGTCTATATTAAAGACATTCAAGAGAAAAAGCAAACCCAGGGCGAAACCAAGGGATAAGAAGAGTGCCAAGTCCAAAAAGAGTCGACGTCGGAAATGAGTATTATCCCTGTAGTATTCGATTACAAATTACCACAATACCTGGGTAATAACATCATCTAGATGTGAGTGATAATATTATGCACCCGTTACTAGAAGAAGTCCTCAAATCGTCAGGTGGAAAACGCGAATCACCTGCTAAGAAGCCGAAAAAGGCACCAAAATCAGCGACCACGGATGAAGAGCTTGCTTCATTGTTAGAATCAGTGAATGCACGAATACTGGTTGTTGGTGTTGGTGGAGCCGGGAACAATGCAATTACGCGCCTAATGGAAGTTGGTGTAGAGGGTGCTGACACTCTTGCAGCAAATACAGATGCTCAGGATCTCTACTTCTGTAATTCACATCACAAATTACTCCTAGGGAAAGAAACCTGTGGAGGGCTGGGAGCCGGTAATGATCCTGACATTGGAGAAGCTGCTGCAATCGAAACATATGATGACATCAAAGACGCGGTACGTGGGGACCTTGTGTTCATCACCGCAGGAATGGGTGGGGGAACTGGAACTGGAGCTGCCGCTCACATTGCAAAGGCTGCCAAGGAGAATGGTGCACTTACAGTTGCCATTGTCTGTCTACCATTTGAGGTAGAAGGAGCCACACGAAAGAAGAATGCAATGCGCGGTCTCAATGCCCTGATGGAACACGTAGACACTCTAATCGCCATTCCAAATGAAAAACTCTTGGAGATAGCTCCAGATCTTTCTCTTCCAGAAGCTTTCATGGTTGCAGACGAGGTTCTTGTTCGTGCTGTAAAGGGAATTGCAGAGTTGATTTCAAAACCAGGTCTGGTCAATCTAGACTTCGCCGATGTACGCACTACGATGAAGAATGGTGGTGTGTCAATCATTGCTCTCGGCGAGGCCCGTGGTGAGGACAGAGCAGAAGATGCAGTCATTAATGCTCTTCGCAACCCATTGATAGATGTTTCAATTGAGAACGCTAGGAACCTTCTGGTGAATGTGAGTGGAAACGCGGACCTACAACTTTCAGAGGCAAAGCGGGTGATTGAGATTGTCACTGAGCAGGTCAACCCAGGTGCGGAGATTATCTACGGTGCACTCATTGTACCTGAGCTGGATGACAGACTTCGAGTTACTATCATAGCTTCTGGAGTCAACTCTCCCTATGTCTTTGATAACACGGAGCCTTTCACTCCACTTGTAGAAGACCTAAAGAGTGACCTTGGCATTCCCAAGCTGACATAGTCAAATTTGGATACTCAGCAAACGTTAAAAGAGAACCAAGCTGACTCCAATCGACTCCCAAGTACTGCTAAGGCAGTGTTATTCAAGGACGTGAAAAATATGGGTGTTGGTGAATTCATCAACGAAAGCAGACGGATTCTAAAGCTAGCGACAAAGCCTTCTAGAAAGGAGCTCTGGATGGCCACAAGAGTCAGTCTACTAGCCATGGTCCTTGTAGGGATGGTCAGCTTCATAATCCAAATTATTATGACCCTAATCACAGGCAACTGGGGTGTCATCACGAGTTAGTCTGTCTGTTATAATATGAAGCTTCTATCGTTTGGAGGATTTTCCCTTGGAAACAGGCACAAGTATCTATGCAGTGCGAACAACAATTGGACAGGAACGTAGCGTCACAGACCTGATCACCACAGCAGTGATTGGTGAAACTGATGTTTGGCAATGTCCATTCTGTTCAGAGGACTTCTCATCAGAGAAAGCCACAAAGGACCACATGAAGAGCTGCAAGAAGAAGAAAAAGAAAACGGGAGAACCCGAATTAGTATCAACGAATCAACTGCTTGGACGAGTTAAGGCAATACTTGTTCCTGAAACACTCAGGGGTTACGTTTTCATTGAAACAACCGAGTTCAGAGACGTGGAGATAGCTATCTCTGGTGTTCCTCATGTAAGAGGCCGCGTTGGTGGTAAGGTCAGCCTTGAAGAGATTGACAAATTCTTAGCACCACCACCCGCTGCTGAAGGAATTTCAATTGATGATGTTGTTGAGATCATCTCTGGACCATTCAAGGGAGAGCGCGCAAAGGTTGTGCGGGTCGATGCTGGTAAAGAGGAGCTCATCCTAGAGTTGTTGGATAGTCCATACACAATTCCCGTCAGGGTTCATGCAGACTTTGCTAAGATTGTTGAACGTGCAGAGAAGAAGGAAGAGCCAATCGATGAGGTTGAAGAGGCTGAAGATTTGAAAGATAAGGATGCCTTCGATGACGAAGACTCATTCTGGGCTCACGAGCCAGAAGAGGACGAATAGCTTCCCTCAAACGTCTGAATCCTTTGCGCTGTCGTAATCCTTAAAACAGAATATGACCCGAGCGAGTTCATCCTCTTAATCTGACACAGTCGCATAGACGTTGTGTCCGGGGTGAAGAAAGTGACAAAGAATGCAGTAGACCTCACAGGATATACCTCGAGTTTTGTTCTGTTGGTCGACCCCATCGGATGTGTCGCGTACGCACCGAGTGCACTGCATCAGGAGTCGTGCTAAAATTGAGCGAAAAAGACGTCATAGTAGATGCCATGGTCGAAGGTGGCAAGGCTAGTGGTGGACCACCCATCGGTCCTGCTCTAGGACCTACTGGTGTCAATATCTTTCAGGTTGTGACAAAAATCAATGAAGTCACTCAAGCTTTTGCAGGATTAAAGGTCCCTGTGAAAATAATCGTCAACCCGAACGACAAGAGTTTCGAGGTTGAGGTTGGAACACCTCCAACCAGTGCGTTGATACTGAAAGAAGTTGGTAAAGCCAAGGGTTCTGGTGAGCCCAACACAAACATAATTGGTAATATCACCCTTGACCAAATGAAGAGCATCGCAAAGGGAAAGGCAAGTGACCTCTCCGCCCTGACAATGAAAGGTGCAGTCATGATAATTTCAGGCACCTGTGGTCAGATGGGCGTGACAATTGAGGGAAAGACAGCAAAGGAGTTCCAAGCAGAAGTCCGAGAAGGCACATGGGATGCCCAGCTGGATGAACCACTTAGGGAGTGATAGTACATGTCATATTCAGTTGATAAAGTTGAGGCTGCAGTTGCCGAAGCCCGTAAAGAGGGACAGAAGAGAAAGATCAAGTTTGACCAGAGCTTTGATGTTGCGGTTAACTTCAGAAAGAAGGAATTGGACATATCAAAGCCAGAGAACAGACTAAATCAAGAATTGGTCCTCCCTAACCAACTTATTCCGCCCCCTAAAGTGTGTGCTTTTGGAGATGGAGAATTCGCAGAGAAAGCCACAGAAGCGGGTGCAGAAAGAGTCATCTCAAAAGATGATATCCCAAGGATTGGTGAAGAGAAGAAAGAAAGGAAGTCGTTGGCAAAGAGCTATGACTTCTTCATTGCAGCTGTTGATGCAATGCCCCTGATAGGACGTTATCTAGGTCAAGCACTTGGATCACGAGGTAAGATGCCAAGACCATTCCCACCGCAGGCGGACCTCAATGCCATAGTGAGCCAATACCATCGGACTGTTCGTGTCAGAATGAGGAATACACCCACATTCCATGTGAAAGTGGGACACTTCAAGATGAGTGATAGAGAGATAGCAGACAATATCGTTGCAGTTCTCAACTTCATAGAGAGCAAAGGCTTCTCAGAAAGAGTGAGTAATGTCCTAGTCAAGACAACTATGGGACCAGCAATCGAGGTGTCTGCTTAGAGTTGGTGATTAAAAGTGTCAGTATATGAGAAAACCATTCCGCAATGGAAACAGGATGCTGTCGAGAAACTGACTGCGACAATCAATGATAGTCAGATGATTGGTCTTGTAAATGTTGAAGGTGTTGGAGCAAAACAGCTTCAAGGAATCCGAGACAGTCTGAGAGGGTCTGCAAGCATCAAGATGGCTCGCAACACACTCATGATTCGAGCACTTGAGAAGAGCAGTAAGAAAGGCATAAAGGACCTGATCAATCATGTAACAGGACCCGTTGCTTTTGTCTTCAGCGAGCAGGATCCATTTGCTCTTAGTAAATTCCTTAGTGAGAATAGAACAGCAGCTCCAGCGAAAGGCGGTCAGATTGCACCGAAGGACATTATCGTTCCTGCGATGAACACTGGCGTAGCCCCAGGACCATTCATCAGTGAATTGGCAGGTCTCAAGATTCCGTCTCGTGTGAAAGGTGGTGTGATACACATCACAGCCGACACGGTAGCCGTGAAGGCTGGAGATGTCATTTCAAATGCTATGGCCTTGATGCTCTCACGTTTGGGAATTGAACCAATGGAACTGCAACTCAAGTTGATTGCTGCATATAGTGATGGTGCTGTTCTCACTGCAGATAGCTTTGAGATTGATATTGAGTCTTTATTCAGCCAAGTCATTGCAGGTCACCAATATGCAGTGAATCTCTCAGTGAATCTTGGAATCCCCACTGAGGACACTATTCCACTCATAATTGCTAAGGCCAACATGGAAGCCAAGAGTCTGGCTCTACACCTAGGATTCTTTTCACCAGACCTACTCAATGAGTTCTTGGTTAAGGCCAACTCAGAAGCTTCAGCACTAATCGCTGCTGTGGCTGAAAAGGATCCCGAAGCAATACCTTCCGATCTCCTTGGTAAGGTCAAAACAGCTGCTGCGGCAGCATCAACAGCGGCTGCACCCGCCTCAGACGCGGCTGAGCAGCAAGACCCTGAAGATACTGAGGAAGAAGAGGAGGAAGAAGTCGCAGGCATTGGAAGCCTGTTTGGATAAGTAATACAAGAGGTAACAATAATGGAGTACGTATATGCAGCACTTCTGCTCCACAAGGCGGGTCAGAAACTCACTGCCAAGGCAATGGAGGCAACTCTAAGCGCAGCAGGTGTAGATCCCGACAAGGGTAGAATCAAAGCTCTGTTGGCAGCTCTAAAAGATGTCGACATTGACGAGGCTCTCAAAAGCGCCGCGGCCATGCCAGTAGCAGCTGCTCCGGTAGCCGCTGGCGGTGCAGCCCCCGCTGAGGAGAAGAAGGAAGAAGCAAAGGAAGAGGAAGAAGAGAAGGAAGAAGAAGAGGTCGCTGGACTCGGTAGCCTCTTTGGATAGATAGGACATTATGTCCTTTCTTTCAGTTCCTCTAACATCAGAGGGCAGACGGGTCGCGAGCCTGTCTGCCCGCTAAATCCTTTTTCTTATTCGACTTTTTTTATGACACCAATACCCAAGGACACAAATCCTTCTGTGTTGTCTGGGAAATTGTGAAAATCGTATATCATCCATTGATGCAGGAACACTATGACCGGACTCCTGCAGGGGCATCCGGAAGACTTGATACAGCTGTCGAAATCCTGGGAAGTCATCCAGACTACGAATTTGTTGAGGCACGACCCGCAACAGAGGAGGAGATTCTCCGTGCTCACGGAACTCGCACACTTGAGTCAGTAAAGCATGACTATGACTCGACTAGAGCTGGACTACTTTACAAGATGGCGACTCTAGCAGCTGGTGGGGCCATCGTGACAGCGGAGATTGCAGTACAAGGGGAACCTGCATTTGGATTGATCAGACCTCCTGGACATCATGCTTCAGGAGATTCTTACTGGGGTTTCTGTTACTTTAACAACATTGCAGTGTCGTTACTTCATTTGAGAGCAAAGGGTTTCATCAAGTCTGCTTACATTCTGGATTTCGATCTTCACACAGGAGATGGAAATATCAACATCCTGGGAGATGACCCGAAGTTCACTATCCATAACCCTAGTGGGAATGGTGATGAACAATACTTGAGGGATGTAAAATGGTCACTTGATGCTGCACCAGATGTAGATATCATTGTGGCTTCTGCAGGTTTTGACCAGTATGAGGAGGACTGGGGTGGCAATCTCTCTACAGATGCATTTCGTAAGATAGGTGGGATGATGAAGGAATTCGCAGAAGAGAGATGCAATGGCAGACGATATGGTCTACTCGAGGGAGGTTATAATTTTGAAGACCTCGGGAGGAATGTTCTAGCCTTTTGTGATGGATTGAGAGGTGCCTGATTATGTTGAATAACTTTCTCAAGAACTCTGTTGAACGTCACTTAGACGAAACACTACCTTTGGTACATCAGCTCAACGAAGTGGACATCATAAGCAAACCTGTTTCGGGTGTAAGAGAAATAGGGGAGGTGGTTCTTCATCTAGTGCGATCACTGGAATATTACATGCGGGGTATCGCGACCAATCAATGGGAATCACTGCCTTATACACTCGAATCATATGACTCTGCAGAATCAATCATAGAACTTGCAGAAGATGTATTCAAGAAAGTAAAACAGTATTCCAATATCATCCCGGAAGAAGACCTTTCCCGGATTATTGAAAGGTTCAATCGTCCGGCTACTGTAGCTGAGATTATCCTGGAAATGATTGAACACAGTATCCATCACCGAGGGCAGATCACAGTTTATTATAGACTGCTTGGAATCAAGCCAAATCATATCACATACATCATTTAGAGAAAGAAAGTATGGGGAGATACTCCTCCCCCCAGTTATGTTGGCAAGTCCTTGAAGACCTGATCTATTGCAGTACGGTACTTTCTGAAAGCATTACGACCTTTCGGAGTGAGTTTCAGGATAGTGTGAGGTTTTTTGTCAAGGAACTCCTTCCTGACTTCGATATACTTAGCACCCTCAAGCTTACTCATGTGAGAGGAAAGGTTTCCCCAAGTGAGTCCTGTCTGACGCATGAGGAATATGAAGTCAGCCTCCTCGACAACATAGAGCTGTGCCATAATCTTGAGTCTGGCAGGTTCGTGTATGAGTTTGTCAATCTCAACGTCGTCAGTACTCACCAATATCATCCTCCGGGGTATCAAGCACAGGATACTTCCGGATGAAGAGAAGGAATCTAACCAGTCCTAGAAATAGAAAGAATAGACCCCAGCCAACCATGTAGATGGTCATTGCGATTCCTGCAGGAATGGATGCAGTAAGAGAAATTACAATTCCAGTCACGGTCATCATAGCCCCAAAAAGATAGAACCTGTTCTGACCAGTCTTTTCTTT
>WOR8_10006006_pt1 | contig 11675 bp, 4 predicted proteins | sample DeeMarSeWOR38_10_FD_19890 | JGI IMG/M metagenome (IMG submission 19890) | reverse complement strand
GCGATTGCCGGGGTTCGGTCTACCAATTCCAGGGCAATTAATTCGTCGAAGCCCTTTAGCACTCCAAATGGGCCCATCCCACCACTTACAGATTGAATATACCAGTCTGGTGCGCGCCATGGAGAAGGAGGTGGTTGATTTTGATTATTCGGTGGATTCGGGGGACCGAGTAACGCCGTGAGTTGTTCAGCTATTTCATACGCAATTGTTTTCATTGAATCAACGGTTGTGATGGTACGAATGCCTTGATCTATAAAAAGGGCTCGTTGTCGGGCGAACTCTGCCGCAACCTGTTTTGCCTGATCATAATTTCCAGTTACTTTTACAACTTGAGTGCCATATAAAGCGACTTCACGCATCTTAACCGGGGGAACTAAGCTGGTAATGAATGCCCAAAGTTTTATTCCTGCTCTTGCGGCATAAGCTGAGTAAGAAATTGCTACGTTTCCAGTTGAAGCAATGACCGCTTCAGTAACGCCAGATTCTTTAAGAGCGGCAACTGTTACTGCGGCTTGACGATCTTTAAATGATGCGGTTGGTCCCTGTCGTTCGTCTTTGATGTAGATGTGAGGACAGCCAAGCATCATTCCTAGATTTGCTGCTCTTATGAGGGGGGTTCCTCCTTCTCCTAGCGTTAATTCTGGATTTGGTGTTCGAACAGGTAGAAGTTCTCTATACCGCCATAGGTTAAATTCTCGTCCTTGAAGTTGGATTGGCAAGGTATGTTTCAGGGTTTCGAAATCATATTTGGTCTCTCGCCAATCGCTACCACACTTCGGACAAGAGGAAGAAGTGATCGTATACGGTGTTTGGTGGTGACAATCTATGCACTCAATAATAAATTGTGATGACATGGCTACCTTATCTTCGGATTATTCCCGATCAATTTTTTCGAGGGCATTTTCTAGAAGGATGATTAAATCCTCCCCATTAAAATTATCTTTGAGTAGGAAGTCACGCTTAAATTTCTCTATCTGTGATCTCTCTTCATTTGAAAGGTCCGCAGCTGTGAGGATGATAACGGGAATCCTCCGAAGTTCTGGGTCTCCCTGCATAGTTTCAAGGATTGAAAAACCATCCAGGTCAGGCATGATAAGGTCTAGGATTAAAGCATCAGGCTTCTTTTCTTTCATCATTTCTAGGCCCTGGAATCCCCCATTTGCATATAGGAGGTGATAAGATGGTTCATCGCGGAGAGCAGTTTTAATCAAGTGGAACACACCAGGATCATCGTCAATAATGAGAATATCATGGAAAGAATTGGTTTCATTTAGGCTTAGATTCTTAATGGCCGTGACAAGTTCTTCTTCCAAAATGGGTTTTACCAGATAATCTACTGCACCCAATTGATAAGCGCGGTCACGATCTTCAGTAATGCTGCAGATGATGATGGGTATTGAACTCAATTCTGGATCTGATTTTATTTCTTGAATAACCTGCCAGCCATCTTTATCGGGCATCATGATATCCAAGGTGATGGCGTAGGGATTGATCTTTTTTATTTCTTCAAGCGCTTTTGTGGAGTCTGTGAGGGCAACGACCTGGTATCCGTGGGGGGCTAGATACCGAGAATACAAACTAATCACTTTTGCATCATCATCAATGGACAGAATGACTTTTGCTTCTGAGGAGCTTGGCTCTGCTTTTATTTCGTCTGCCAGCCCCTTTTCTTTGGGCACTTCGACCTTTTCTTCTTCTTGTATTGTTTCTAACTCACTAATTTCCATTATTGGGTCAATAGTGTTTATAGTGTTGTCTAAACTTCTTTCTGTATCAGGGGGTGTGTCAATTACTAAAGGCACTGTAAACCAGAAAGTGCTTCCTTTACCTTGTTCACTGATGAGGTCGATGGTTCCCCCTTGCATTTCCACGAGGTGTTTTGAAATGGATAAGCCCAATCCTGTTCCACCCACTTTTCGAGTGAGGGAAGAGTCTACCTGTGAGAAACGCTCAAAGAGATTTTCCTGGTCTTCTGGTGCTATACCAATTCCAGTATCTGAAACGCTGATTTTGATATATGATGAATCAGATGCTTTGTCTTTTATCACCTCTGCGTCAACGGTAATTTCACCTTCTTCTGTGAACTTTGTTGCGTTCTGAAGAAGGTTCAACATGATTTGGCGGACACGGGTTCTATCCGCTAAGACGAGAGGAAGCTCATCAGGGGTTTTATCGATTAGATTGACTGGTTGTTCCTTGATTAATCCTCGCGCTGTAGCTACAACACTTTTAATGACATCTGCAATATCCATTTCTTCGATGGATAATTCCATCTTTCCAGCTTCAATCTTAGAGAGGTCCAGAATATTGTTAATCATATCTAGAAGGTGTTGACCGGAATGATGGATAGCTTCTAGGTCTTGTTGTTGAAGATCGTTTATGGGGCCATCGATTCCTTTTAGAATTACGCGCGAAAATCCAATAATTGAATTGAGAGGGGTTCGAAGTTCGTGACTCATATTTGCCAAGAATTCACTCTTTAACCGATCAGCCTCACGGATTTCAACAACAGCTTTTTGGGCTACCTCGAAAGAGCGTGCATTATCTAGCGCGACGGCAATCTGATCTGCAAGAGTTTGAAGAACAGCAACATCATCCTCAGAAAAGGCATTGATTTGGGTGGATTGAACATCTAATGCACCGGTAACCCTGGTCCCGATTTTGAGTGGGATACCGAGTTCTGCTCGAGTATCTGGTAAGAGAGGGTGTGGGCGGTGAACTGGATTTTGCGAAACATCGTTGACGATCAGGGGCTCACCAGTGAAACAAACATGTCCAATGATCGAAGCACCTTCTTCAGCTATAAGGCTATGTTTACTTGCTACCATTTGTCTACCGGCTTCCCCTGTTGAAGCACGTACAGTGGCTGAAAGTCCGTCCATTACGAAGATGGACGCATGGTAGAAACCGAAGCGATCGCGAACGAGATTAACCGCAGTGTTAAGCAGTGAATCTGTATCAAGCATACCTGATGATTGCCGTGCGATGTCCGCTGCAGTTTCCAGTTGGCTTGCACGCTTCATGGTTTCTTCAATGAGGTTAAGGTTCTGAATAGCGACGGCTGCCTGGCCTGCTAACGTCATTAACCGCCTTCTATCACCTTCTGTGACTTCTATATCTCTTGGAAAGCTAGCTAGAATCTGACCAATCCATTGTCCAGCACTTAATAATGGTGTAGAGATGAGCACTTTGGCTTTTTGATTTTCCAGAAATACTTCACGGAAGACCCCCTCTAATCGCGAGTTAATTTCTAGATCCTTGGTGTAGGTCATGGTATCTGGTTTCAAAAATTGGTTCACATTCGGCCAGTCGGTGAACATAAGCGGTTTGTTTTCAAATAGATACTCACTGGATGTCGCCCATTGACCTATCGGTAGTAGACAATCTGGGGTGGTTGCCATTGTCCAGGGCTGATCGAATAAGTTGATCGATACGAATAGCGGATTTTGATTCAGAATAGTATGCCGTTGAATTACACCTAAAATGTCCGTGAAGGTTTGAACGGTATTCAACTCCTGATTTGCCTGGTAAAGGCTTTCGGTTTCTGTTAGTGCATTCTGAGTCTGGTCAAATAAACGCTGGTTTTCTAATGCGAGTCCAACTTGTTCCACAATGGCTTTAACTGTTGTGATGTCATGCTCTGCCCACTGTTGTTCATTGTCGCGATTGAATCCGAGGACACCAATGATTTCATCTTGAATCTGGATAGGTAAAGTTATGGATTGTTGCCCTTGGCCATTTGATTCTTGAACGATTTCCGCTTTTTCAACAGCTTGGGAAAGGCGTGACAACCAATCCTCAGGCAAATGAGTTTCCTCATCTGCATTTAAAGTTAGACTACTCGCTTCTTTTTGGCTTTTGGTGTATTCTTCCCAACTTATCGCGGTTTCCTGTTGTTGTGCCATCTGTAAGGTGCTTATTGTATTTTCGAGTTCGCGGGTGCGTTCTAAAATACGTTGTTCTAATTCGAGGCGTGATTTCTCTTGAGCTTTTGCTAATTCGCGCAAGTCTTCAATCATGAACTCCAAACCGACGGCAATATCTGCAAAGACTTCGATATCTTCAGGTATTTTAACTTCTACATCGAAGTCCCCCAGAGCGACTGAAGCGATGATATCTAGTAAGGCCTGGCCTACTTCATTGACACGTTCTTTGTACTGATCAAGATTATTTTCTTCCATATGTGTTTCCTAAAATATGGTTTTTTGAAAATGATATATTTACTAAATATTTGATTTGATCCAAGAAATGGATTCCTCTTCATTATCAAAGAGACCAATATTATCTCTATTAGTCGCTTTTGAAATAAACTTGCCCAAGACGCGCACAGCGCGAGGAGGGTTTACAATGGCAACTTTTCCATAGTGAGAGTTATGGTTCAAATCTGTTAAATATCTGCGAGCAACATAAGAGATTCGACCAGTATTTTCTGGAAAAATGATACTGTTTATTGGATTTTCTGCGGTTGCGGCTTCTATAAAAGGTTTGATTTCTCGCCGGAGGTTATCCACAGCAACTTTATCCATGTCTCCAGAGATTTTGATCCTCAGGATTCCATCGTCTTCCATAGTTACCTCAAGCGCCATAAATTCCTCTATTCATCTTGTGTTATTTCTGAGTCTTCTTGCTGGTTAGTATTACCAGAAGAGGTTTGAGTAAGTAATTGATCTTTTGTGCCCAAGAGGATTGTGGAAGAGTCTGCATCTAATATCTGACTCAATTCTTCGAGTGCGATCTGCATAATGGATTGGGCATCAGCACCGCGCCGAACTTTATCTGTGATTGTTCGTACCAGGCGTTCTTGTTCGGCACGTCTCTGCTCTTGGTGGAATAGCCTGGCGTTTTCAATAGCTACAGAAGCTTGGTTGGCAATTGATGATAACAAATCAAGGTGGTGGTTAGTATATGCGAGAGGATTTTCATAGTTTTGAACTGCCATCATGCCAATCGCCTTGTTTCCTACCAGCATTGGAACGCCTAAATAGGAAGTTGACTCACTACCACGAGATTCAATACCTAATTCCTTCATCTGCTCAAGAACGTTTTCTCTAAGCAACAAAGGTTGTTTATTTGAGATGATCCAGTCTGTTATGCCTCCCCCTAATTCAGCTAATTCAATCCTTGTATTAGGGGCTGGAGCTTCAGGATCATCGTCAATAAATAGTTTGAATTCAATCTCGTTACTCTCTGGAAGATAAAATGCCAGATAGAAATTCGTGGCGTCTAATAAACGGCTAACATATTGGTGTATGTATTCGATGAGAGTATCGATGTTCAAGGTTTGGGTAAAAGCTCGGGCCATTTCGTTGAGTACGGTTAGTTCTTCGGCGCGGGATTCAGTCTCTTCAAATAGCTTTGCATTCTCAATGGCATTTGCCACTTGATCGGCCATTGTTTGAAGGGCGGTGATGTCCTCCTGACTAAACGCTGCTTCCTGTTCGCTTTGAATAGAAAGAGCACCTAATACTTCCCCACGTGATATTAATGGCAGCGCCATTTCAGAACGAGTTTCTGGGAGGTAGGGATTCCGGAAGAATCGAGCTTCTTCACCAACATCCAATGCAATCCTGGCCTCAACCTTGTCGATGGCAGTACCGATCATAGATTCTCCACCAATCTTAAGTCTGTGACCAACCTCGAGCATTTGTTGCCCGGCTTCCCCTGTGCCAGCCCGAAGAACAGCCCATTGGTTTGGTTCGCCCGTCCAATCACCTTCCTGATCTACTAAGAAAAGACCAACATAGTAGAGGTTAAAGCCGTCTTTAATTAACTGGACAACACGTGGGAGTAGTTCATTGGTGTCGAGGATTGTACTGGCGGTTCGGGATACTTCTGCTGATGTCTCCAATTGGACACTGCGGCGTTGAATCTGACCGAGAAGTTGTCGATTATCAATGGTAGACGAAACCAAAGAGCTGATGCTAAATATCAAGTTTTCATCTCGAGAAGAATAAGCGTGAGATTCATTCTTACCTATATTGAGTGTACCAATCACTTCCCCACCAGCAGATAATGGAACAACCATAATAGACCGAACCCCGCCATCGGATAAGGCGTCTGTATCGATGTAGGATTCCTCAAGGATATTTCCCGATGTGTGAAGACTACCTTCACGCATTACTAATCCTGTTAGCGAATTGTCCACAGGAATTTCTGACCCACTCGGAAATATATTGGCACTGCCTTTTGAAGTATGTACCTGGAAACAATTTCTTGTGATATCGAAAACGGTTATGAAACTTTGATTGGCTGGAATAATTTTATCAATGTCATCCAAGGTGATGGATAGTACTTCTTCAAATGTGTTTGCACGTCCTAATCGCTCACTCAAAACATTCAGGAGCGATAAACGGCGTGCTTGCTCTTCGGTTGTTGCTAGGGCTTCTTCAATAGCCTCAAATAATTGCCTATTTTCAATGATTGAACCGAGTAACGATAACAACTGCGCCATGAAAGCCTCATCTCTTTCAGAGAAGACTTCAGGAGTATAGTTACCAACGTTAAGCGTGCCGATAATCTCACCAGAAACACTCAAAGGACCAAGGATGAATGATTGTATTTTTCCGAGGTTTTCTTGTTCAACTTCTGGATTGATAATGATCCTGTTCTCAGAAATTGATGTTTCGTTGGCGGTCCCTTCTAAGGGTAGAATTGCCCCTGTCGGCAGGTTTCCTTCCTCCCCAAGGGAAGATACAATAGCAACTCCATCCTTGCTGGGAGTGATTAAGGAAAGGCTAACACGATCTGCATTGAATATTTTTTGGGTTTTATCAACTGCAAGGTCGTAAATTTCTTGCAGGCTGGATGCTTGACCGAGTTCTTCCCCCATTCGATTTAATATTTGTAATCTTCGGGCTTGTTCGTCTGTTTCTGAGAAAGCTCTTTGTGTTTGTTGAAAGAGATTTGCGTTTTCTAAAGCCAGGGAGAGTTGGGTTGCCACTTGTTGAACAAGCAATAATTCATCCTCCTCCCATACTCGATCTGAATCTGGGTCGATGATTTCTAATAATTCGGCGACTGAATCTTCGCCAGTGATAATTTGAGCCAGAAATGATTCCTCTTGATCTGGGCTAATAATTAATGGCGCTGTTCCTGTTGGGGTTTCAGGTTGAATCTTTTCGGAAGCTTGAGATTCAATTTCCTCTGAGGGGGAGAGCGGGGGGGTCTTGATAGCGGTTTGGGTTACATCTCTTAGATCTTGTGTAGCCGCTTCTGGTTGATAATCAAATTGAGCATCTTTCTCCATTAAATCAACGAGGTCATCCATGTCAAGAGAACGGGTTACCACTGGGTCTGTGAATTCAGGTTTGCTAAGTTCATCTGTATCATATTCTTTTCTTTTTCCTTGCCTTCTGTCGACAGACTCAGTTTGTTGTCGGCTGGTTGGATGGATTTTTTCCGCCTGAACAGGTTCCTCATCAGGTTCTAGTGATCCTGTAGGATCTTCACTTCCAGGTATTTCTCCGCTGGGTTGTAATTGACCAGCCTTTGGTAGTTGGAGTTCATCCAATTCCAGTAATTCGTCTAAAGACGGAATGAGCATTTTTTCTGGTTCTTCAAGCTCTTCCCTTTCTTCAAAAGAGAGAGCTATCGAAATTCCACGCCACCCGAATAAATTGCCTTCATCATCTAATCTGGGGAAGATTTGTGTGGTGAAATTTACTTCTTCGCCTGAGATTTGCTTGAAAACGATTTCTCTAAAAATGGGATAACTTGTCTTCGTTTCAGGTTCCTCGGTTTCAAGTGATGTTGGATCAAAATTTGAGAATGATGATAGTTTTGTTCCTCTGATTTCTTCCTTCTTGAATCCTAACATTCCCTCAATATCGGGGCTACATGATTCCAAGTCTCCTGTAAGGTTAACATCCCAGATAAAACCTCTCGCACTGGATTCAGAAGATAACCCTGGCAGGGGGATTAATTGTTCGCTTTCCGAATCAGGATTATCGTTTTGATTGTGCAAGCGCTTTTTCTTTGATTCTTTCGACATCTTTTATTAGTTCCTTGGCGAGAGCGCGATATTGCTCCGCGCTTCGACTTTTTGAAACATAATACATGATCGGTATTCCTATAATGGGACTTTCTCGTAATTTTGTATCCATTTCGATCAAGTTGGATAACATTCCGTCATTTCCAAAGGTTGCGTGCAATTGATCTAATAAAGTGCGATGGGTGCGATTGCGTTTATCGTACATTGTGACTAAAATTCTATAGATTAGTGTGGGATTGTTTTGTTCGCGTACTTGTCTGATGGCGTTCATCATATTCTTGAGTGCGTAGGCAGAAAAGTATTCTGCTTGTGTGGGAATGATCAACAAGTTTGCAGCAGTTAGTGCGTTGAGTGTTATGGCGCCTAAGGCTGGGGGGCTATCAAAGATGATATAGTCGTAGTCCAAGTAATTTCCGAGTGCATTTTTTAGGATTGTGTCATGGTTTTGTCGGACTGGCAGGAAGCGTTCGGCAACACCCAGATCTGCATTTGAGGGGATCAGATCAAGGTTTTCAATGCTGGTATTGGTTATAACTTTAGATACGCTTTCTGAATTCAGGAGAATATTAGTTGTTGATAACGCTCCTTGCTTAGGTTTATGCCCAAGAGCTAATGTAAGGTTAGCCTGTGGGTCCAAATCGATTACCAACACCCTCTTGTTTAGCTCTACGAGTGCTCCAGCTAAAGACACCGCCGATGTTGTTTTTGCCACCCCGCCTTTTTCATTAGCAATTGCTATTTTAAATCTCATATCGTTGTCCTTCCAATAAATTCAATTACATTTCTTGCCCATTATCATCTTGAAGGTATGGACTGCCTGATCCGCCATCAGATTGTTCTGTAATTTGCATCTTTGGTTTCTTCAGGGCGCGGCGTAATTCTTCTAGCGCGGTATGCAAAATAACCTGAGGGTCATTTGAAGCGCGGATTTTTGTAGTGATTTCAGCTACATGTCGCTCGCGTTCAGCGCGTCGTAAAGTTTGGTCGAACAGGTTGGCATTTTCCATGGTTGTTGCAATTTGGCCCGCAATGGTCTGTGCCAATTCAATTTGTTCAGTTGTAAAATCCTTTTCTTCATCCACGTGGTCGAAAAACAATAACCCGATAATTCGATCTGCACTGATAAGGGGCAACGCCAGTAGTTTCAGGATCCCAAAGGTTTCAAACCATTTATTTGTTATTGGATCCGAATGCTCTGAGACATCTATAATTTCCACTTGCCTATTTGCTAAAACTTGTTTGATAATTGGCAAGTCTCCAACATCCGATGTTCCCATGGTTTTTAATTTTTCCCACATTCCTAAATCAATTATTTGTGAATCGGCAAATCTGGACATAAGAGGGCTAATTGATTTTTTTTCTTGGTCGACTATAAAGATTGTGCATCGATGGGCTTGTACGGCTTCAGCAGACTTTTGAGCAGCTTCAATTAAAACTTGTTGAATATCTAATGAGGAACTGGCAATTTGAGAGATTTCGAGTAATGATGCTGCAGCCTGCCGGCCCCGTTGCTCGGAGGCAAACAATCGACTGCCTTCTAAAGCAGTGGAAACCTGATTGCGGATTTGTTCTAAGAGGTTCATATCCTCTTCATCGATTTCTCTTTCCGGATTATCAGTTTCTAAGTTAATCATTCCAACGACTTCATTACGCACCATCAGGGGAAGCAACACGGTTGTGTAGGTATTTCGTGGAGAGAAAGCCTGTGTGTAAGATGCTGCACTGGGGTCATTTTTCACGTTATACAAGATGAGAGGTTTCTTTCGTTTGATCATTTCTCGACTAACATCGTCTGTTTCAAGTGCTAGCAATGAACCAATGGAGGGTTGGCTATTTGTCTCGTTAGCTTTACATACCAAACTCGTATATGTGCGGTTGTCGTCAAATAAAACAACTGAGCATTCGAGTAGTTCTAATCCAGAATGTAACTTCTGAGTAATGGATCTTAGTAAATCTTCTTCATTCAACAGGGTAGCAGAAAGGGCTGTGATCTCTTGAAGAAGAAGGATTTGATCAGAGCGAAGACGGATTTGATCTAATAGTCTGGCGTTTTCAAGCGCTAGAGCTGTTTGTTCAAGTATCTCTTCGACGAGGATTTCTTCATCCTCTGACCAATTTTCCTGATCCAATTCCCTGAGTAGATCAATCGATCCAATTACTTGCCCACGAAAAGAAATTTCTTTTGATAGTTTTTTACTTGAACTGGTTTCTTGTTCACCGATTATGCTTTGGTCAATACCCTTTTGCTTACCACTTGCACCCACTGAGTCATAACGGTAAACAATATCTTGTTTTGTTAGTTGTTGTTTCCAGGCTTGAGAAACCTGTTGCCCATACAACTGTTCTAATTCAATAATTACATTCTGACTGGTTTGGAGTAATCGGGCGTTATCGATGGCTAAGGCAATCTGGTCAGCTAAGATTTGGAGGATTTCGAGATCTTCTCGCCGGAAGGCATTAGATTGTGTAGATTGCACGTCTAGGACGCCAATTACGTTACCGCGAACAATCAGCGGGAGAGCTAACTCAGAACGGGTGTTTGGCATATCTGGGTTATCGTAATAGATTACATCGGCTCCAACATCTTGCGCGATGCGCGCCTCACCTGAACCTGCAGTGTATCCAACTACACCTACTTTTCCGACCTGGAGTTTATGGCCACGAGCAAGCATTCTTTGTCCTCCCTCGGAATTCGCTGCTCGTAATACCGCGTATTCCCCTCTTTCATCTACAAGGAAAACGCCTGTGTGATAGAAACCAAAGCGATTGGAAACTAAATGGACAACATTTGTAAGGAGTTCTTGAAGGTCATGGATCTCAGCTGCCTCACGAGCCACTAAAGCAGATGTCTCCATTTGGATAGCCCTGTTTTCAAGATCTTTTGTGCGTTCTTGTACGGTTTCCTCAAGGCTCTCTACGAGATGACTCATTTCTCGAGTCATACGGTTGAATGTTGAGGCCAATGTTCCAATTTCATCTGCGCCAGTTATTTCTGACTGGACATCCTTTTCCCCAGCAGCAATTCTTTCCGCTGTTTGTGTTAATTCTCGGAGAGGATTGGTGATAAAACCGGCAATGACAATTGCCATACCTATTGAACCGGCGAGCATGAAAGCCATAAGGATGTATATGCCCGTTCGGGCGAGAAACACAGGAGTAAGGGCTTCATCAACTGGCGCTAGAGCTAGTATCTTCCAGCTTAGATTGTTTTGTGATCTATCATGTTCAATATCATCTAATACAACGATGTTATTTTCATCGTTGTACTGAATTACGTGCCAATTCTTTTCCGTATCTTCTGAAATTAGGCCTAAGATTGATGAAATGTCTTTATTCTCTAATACATCTTGAGATACGAAAGGTTCATTCTCATTGGAAGTGAGTTCGAAAGAGATGATTTGATTTTCAGTCGCTTTGGACAACTCCTCTTGAATGGATTGAATACTGTATATGCTATAAAGGACGCCTTCAATAGATTTAGGTTCTGATAAACTCAATACTGGAACTGCAATTTCAACCAGATTCTCCCCTGCTACTTCATCCCATACTGGAGTGCCGATGAAAGCTTGTCTTGTAATCAGAACCCATCGCCACCATTGAAATTGGGATTGATCATATTTTTCAGGGGCTTCAGTTGCGGAAATTACTGCACCATATTTATCGGTTAAGAATAGTGATTTAAAGG
>WOR8_10006004_pt1 | contig 11677 bp, 10 predicted proteins | sample DeeMarSeWOR38_10_FD_19890 | JGI IMG/M metagenome (IMG submission 19890) | reverse complement strand
CTTGAAATACAGGTTCCCATTTTTCCGACTGATCGATATTGCCCTGAATAACGGTCACCCGGGCAGTCGGTGCCGCGGCAATCAGATGGTCGGTTGCCTTAATCCGCCAGGCACCATAGAACCAGCTGAAAAGGAATCCAACGGCAAACAGCACGGATGCGCCAAGCACCAGCGGCTTTGAAATGGATCTGCTGTGCCACGTTTTTCGGCTGATATACGTGATGGCCAGAAAAACAGCCGTATTACCCAGGGCAATTATAAAGGAAACCCCATATGCACCAGACAGGTCGGCAATTTGAATCAAATGGTGCCGCAAATACTGGGAGTGCCCCAGCAATGCCCACGGAAATCCGGTGAAGATAAAGGTTCGAATATATTCTAGCGCCACCCATAGCAACGGCATTGTGATCAGGCACCGCAAAGGCGTGATGCCGACTGCGGTAAGGGTCATAGAAAAAGCAGCCGGGAAAAATGCCAGAACCGCTGCAAAGAGAAACAGAATCACAACGCTCAGGTACAGTGGAAGATACCCGTATGTTCGCATGACGGGCACCACCCAGTAGAGCAGCGACAGATAATGAACCAGGCCGGCGATAAAACCGATCCGAAAGCTTTGTTTAACAGAAAGATTCGCAATTGCCACCAACAGCGGTACCAGCGCAAACCAGGCCAGCCAGTCCAGTCCGATTTTGGGAAATGCGCCGCTCAACAGCAGACCGCTTAATGCTGCCAGCAGTATATTTGTCCTTGCTGATTTCATTAAATCAATTTTGATGGTTTAGTTAAGGTCAGAGAAGCAACCTGCTACGAGAGTATTTAGTATTTGGAGTTTAGTGTTTAGAATTCTAACAAATTGATATATCTTCATCTATGTTATACTAAATACCAAACACGAAACACCAAACACCTGATGAATTCGCCTTTGATATTTGTAACTATATATTGTATGTTTTTTTAAATCAAATACAACATATAAGGAAGTGAAAGCGTCAACCGGGCTATGGATTTTAGAAAAATTTCACTAAAAATACTCCCTGAACGGATGGCCGTTTGCCGCTTCGAGCCCACGGCACCACTTCCGGGCTGGATTGGAGAAGTCGGCTTCTATTCGCTCACGCGCACCGCAGCGGAATTGACCCTTGTTTGCCCGGAGACCCGCCTTGCCCCGGGAACAACCAGCGAAACCGGCTGGCGATGTTTTAAAGTCCAGGGATTGTTAGACTTTTCTGAAATTGGCATTATTTTTTCCTTAACCCGACCGCTGGCCAAAAACGGCGTTTCGGTATTTGTCATATCGACTTTTGAGACAGACTATATCATGGTTAAAGAAAAAGATCTTGCAAAGGCGATCGATGCGTTAACCGCCGAAGGGCACGAAATTATTTAAATGCGGAATTCGGATTGCGGAATGCGGAATATTGAGGATAGCGTAGGACAATCCTCCGCGGCTGCAAGAAGCAAGCGGCCAGCAACCCTGAACCTTTGAACCTCTGAACCCTGAACCCACAGAACACGGAGAGGAAAAGACATGTACGTAACCTTTTATGGCGCGGTAAGAGAAGTAACCGGATCTATGCACCTTTTAACCACGGATGAGGACCGGGTCATCCTGGACGCTGGATTGTTTCAGGGCCGCCGCAAGGAAACTGCAGAAAAAAACAGGGTCATCCCCTTCGATCCGAACATGATCACCAATGTCGTGCTTTCCCATGCCCACATCGACCATTCCGGCCGAATTCCGTTATTGACCAAAAATAGCTTTGCGGGCCGCATTATCACGACCCGCGCCACCGCTGCGGCCAGTGAATATCTATTGCGTGACTCTGCCCACATTCAGGAATCCGATGCAAACTACTTGAATTATAAAACCGTTCGGAACGCTCTGAGCAAGCGGCATACCTCCAAAGGCGGCACGAAAATCAGCAATCGCAAAGCCAGGGAAATAAAGAAAATTCTAAAGAAAAACCGTCACGATCTGAACGTTGATATCATCGATGAACTGATTGAAACCCATCACCTGGAAAAAGTCGAGCCGCTGTATCGAATCTTTGATGCTGATGATGCCCTGGAGCTGTTTGACGGCTATCCCTACCGCCATCCCATTTCCATCGGCAAGGATCTGACCTGCACCTTTTATGATGCCGGCCATATTCTCGGTTCCGCTTTTGTTCTGATCCGCGCACGGCAAAATGGCCATGATTTGAGTGTATGCTATACCGGTGATATCGGTCGCTTTGATAAGCCGATCATCAAAGATCCGACCCTGGATTTCAGCGAAGAAGATCAGCAGATTGATTTGTTAATTATGGAAAGCACCTATGGAGATCGATTACATGAGCCGGTTCAAGATCTGAAACCGCAGTTACAAAAGGTGCTGGCTGAAACCCATGAACGCGGCGGCTCGGTTATCATTCCCGCATTTGCCTATGGTCGGACCCAGGAGTTGCTGTACACGCTGCACGAACTCTACGATGAACGTTCGGTGCCGCGCATGCCGATTTATGTGGACAGCCCGCTGGCTACCAACATTACGCGGGTGTTTGCCGAGCATCCGGAGGTTTATGATCAGGAAACCCACGATGCCTTTCTGAAGAAAGGAGAAAACCCGTTTTCAATGGACAAGATCCACTTTGTCGCGTCGGTTGAAGAATCCATTGCACTCAACCACGAAACCAAACCGCACATCGTGCTTTCGGCATCCGGTATGTGTGAGGCCGGGCGCATCCTGCATCACCTGCGGTACAAAATTCACAATCCCCAAAATACGGTTCTGATGGTCGGCTTCCAGGCCCAGCATACCCTGGGGAGGCGAATTCTCGACCTGGGTCTGGAATATGAAGCCTCCGGAAGAAAAGGTGTGCCGCCGGTCGTGAAGTTTTTTAACAAAGAGTATCCGTTGAAAGCGCATGTCGTCAGGCTGGGTGGATTCAGCGCCCATGCCGACAAAAATGAAATGCTGCGTTTTCTCAAAAAATCCAATTTAAAAATAAAAAAAATCGCCCTCGTCCACGGCGAAGAAGATCAGATCCTTTCATTTGCCGAGTTTTTGAAAAAGGAGGGCTTTTCTGTGATGGTGCCCAGACAGGGGGAGTCTATTGAAGTCAAATAAAAAGCGATCTCAAGCGGTTAGTATACCAAATTTTAGATAATGAAAAAGTGGTCAAAGTAATTCGCATGTGGACCCATTATGAATAGTCCGGCATAACAAAAAGACAATGAATTTATTATTTGATTTGGATGGCACACTGACGAACCCTTTTACAGGCATTACAAAATGCATTTCGTTTGCGTTAGATATGTTAGGCCGGAAATTACCGCCCAAGGAGAGTTTGGGCTGGTGTATAGGCCCGCCCTTGAAAGACAGCTTCGCGAAGCTGCTTACCCCTGGTGACGATACACTTATCGAAAAGGCCGTCGCGTTTTATCGTGAAAGATTCAGCACCGTTGGATTATTTGAGAACGAAGTCTATGGCGGCATTCCTGAAATGCTGGAAGCCTTACAGAAAAATGGGCATACGCTCTATGTTGCCACATCGAAACCAGCAGTTTTTGCCGAGCGGATTATCGACCATTTTGGTTTACACCGTTATTTCAAACGTATCTTTGGGAGCGAACTTGACGGAACGCGTTGCGACAAGACAAGCCTGGTATCCCATATTCTACAAAGAGAATTGATTGCACCGTCTGAGACATCGATGATCGGGGATCGCGAGCATGATATTATCGGTGCGATTGAGAATGGCATATATGGTTTTGGCGTTCTTTGGGGGTACGGAACCAAAGATGAGTTAGAGAATTCAGGCGCACAAGCTTTTTTCAAAACTCCTGGTGAATTGGTCACCGCATTTAACGGAAAGTCGAACCTTTCATTATAGCAGAAAACCGGGCCGGGGGCGGCCATGCCAAGCTGGTAGTCTTTTTTGCCCTTTCTGCTGCAAAGATTGGCCTTATGTGCAAAAAGTAAAACAAGGGAGATTAAATGAAGCGAGCAAAGATATATATGGTAATCGGAATGGCTATTTTGGGACTTTGCGTTTCTTCCAGTTCAATCGCCAGTGAGGAAAAAGAAGCAGCTGCGGTGGCGGCAGCAAAAACCTGGTTAGCACTTGTTGACGAAGGCAAATATGGTGATTGTTGGGAAACCGCTGCGGCTTACTTCAAAAGTGCCATAACCAAAGAAAAATGGGTGCAAATGCTAACTGCTGTGAAAAATCCGCTGGGCAGGCTGGTTTCCAGAGAACTCAGTTCAAAAACCTACATGCAGTCTTTACCCGGTGCGCCGGATGGCGAGTATGTGGTTATCCAATTTAAGACCGCATTCGAAAATAAGAAATCTGCAATTGAGACCGTCACGCCGATGTTGGATGGCGATGGCGAGTGGCGAGTCTCTGGTTATTTCATCAAATAGGCGCAACTGTTGGGAGCCTTTGGGTTAAAATGATGGACGGCGAAATTGGAGCTGTGAAATGCTGAGGCATCTGCCACTTATGTTCTGCTTACTTGCAGCCGTTGTCCTAGGGTGTTTGTCGAATCAAGGGGCTGTGACAAATAGCGCTACTGAAGATGGGTTAAGCAACATCGTGGTTTCTCGTCGGACGTTGACAGCGCACGGCGGCCGCGTCGATTGGTGTGCTTCAAACAATCTAATTGCTTTTGATCGCATGACGGGCACCGACAGCAGCGAGGTCTTTGTAATTCGTCCAGACGGAAGCGAAGAGCGATGTATCACGTGCAATGTGCCGGGCCTGCCAGAAGGAATTCGAGGGCAGCCGGCGTGGCACCCGAGCGGCGAATTTTTGGTAATCCAGGTACAGGGGAAGTTTTACAAGGGTAGTCGGTTTGAGTTTGTTTCCTGGGGAATCCATAACGATTTATGGCTCGTCGCTGCAAACGGGAAATGGGTGCAACGGCTTATCGAAACCGAATATTTAGGTGCGTCCCTGCATCCCCATTTTTCAGATACCGGCGACCGCCTGTTTTGGACCGTGCGCCAATCAACCGGCAAAAAGATCCGCCAGCGACTTTTTCATAAAACGCCCGGTAAGGAAAACCCCTGGGACGGTTGGCATCTCGCTATTGCGAACTTCAAACGCGACTTTTCGGGAACAGCAGAACTTACCCATCGTATAGATCTCTACCGCGGGGAAGGCGGCTTTTTCGAATCGCATGCGCTCAAATCAGATGTGATCTGGTTTTCCCACACCAAAAGTGGGCGCCCTTTAGTCGATGATATCTACCGCGCTCGTTGGGATGGAACCCAGCGGGTCAATATTACAAAGTCACCCGCCACATGGGAGGAGCACGGAGAGCCCTCGCCAAAGGGGACTCTTGTAACGTTCAATTCAAGCCGCAGCTTCGATTGGAAGAACCCGCCGGATACTGCAAAAACACTGCGGCTGGAGCTATGGGCACGCGAGATGAGCACGGGAAATATTTTCCGGCTGACAGATTTCAACCAACCGTTGGCAGACCGCGGGCGCGTTCTTACTTCGGATTACGCCTGGAGCCCTTTTGGGAATGAAATCGCCGTCTATTATGCCACGTTCGGCAAAGACTCGATAAGCCAAAAAATCGACATTCTGCGCCTCGATCGGGCCTATTAGCTCCAGTATCGCCCTTCGATGAATCTTTTCCAAAGACAAAAAGCTGGACAACAGTTCAAAAAAAGATTGAAAGAAGTAGAAAAATCTGGGGAGAGGGTTAAAGGATCTTAAACGCTGAAAATGTACCGATAGACTTTATGCCAAAAAGGGTTTCAGATTACCGGCAGCATCAAATTCCAGCGCTCTTTTAGGGCTCAGCACCTTAAGATCATTGCGCTTTGAAATTTCATCTTCATAGGCTTCTGAGATTTCAACTTCACTTAACAGCGCTGTGTTTTTGATACGCATGATCTTCAATTTTTCCCTGGGAATCAAACCGACGCATTTGATGGCGATCTCGATGGCCTCATAATCATTTTTGACGGTTAGCGGGATTTTGCCCATTTCCGGGCAAACACCGGTGATGGTGTTCATGTTGAGCGCATCCATGTCAATTTTATCGAACAGGCGTTGGGTAATGATATCGGCGATACCGACCCCCACGGCATTTCCCTGCGAGCCTTCCGTTAAATCGCTAACCACAATGCGTTTTATTTTAGGGCGTTCCGGTTCCGGGGTCACCAGCGGCAGGCCAATCCGTCCGACGACCTTCGTGTCAAAGCCGGTGCCACTGATTTCCTTTCCCATTTCATCGATAAGGATAATGTCGGCTTCGTCAAAAGGAAGGGACGGCGCGTAGGCTTTGGCGGAACTGAATAATTCTTTTTCCATTTCTTCAATGTTATCCTTCAGGCCGACTCCGATACGGGCGGTCTGCCCATAGCCGTTTTCCACAGTTCCCACACCAAATAACAGATTCGCATGTTGCATCACTCTGCGGGCGACGGCCAGGATTACGGCGGGGTAGCCATAGGTCAGCATGGCTTCGTGATAGGTGGCGGCGCCTTCTTGCTTGCCCAGACCGATGGCCATCATTTTGAGCAAGCCGCTTTCAAATTCGTGTTCGAACTCGGTGTGCTTCTTAATGCGGTTGATCAGAACGATATGGTCTGCTTCAGACGCCAGCTTGTCAAGATATACCGGGATGTGGTTCTCGGTCTCGCCGATCTGTACGATTTCAAGGGAAGAGCGAATCGGCGCAGCCACCACGCCTTCATCAATTCCCAGGTGCGCTAACACGCGTTTTTGTCCGGCGGCCGTCGCAGCGCCATGGCTCCCCATTGCCGGAATAAGAAAGGGATTCAATTTTAATTGTTTGAGAAATGAGACGACGGTCTTGACGATAATACCATAATTGGCTAACCCGCGACTGCTGCAGGCCACCGCAACCGTCTGCCCTTTTTTAACAGAAGATTCCAGCTTTAAGTTCGCCAATTGCCTTGTAATTTCCCCGGGGATATCGTTCAGGGTGGTATCATCAAAAGTTTGCCTGATACGCATCATGTGCGGAAAATCCATCTTCATTGTTTTCCTTTTCACTTTATACCCCTATAAAATCACACAAATCACCAGATCGTTGACATTTGTGCCGGTCGGTCCGGTGATGACGGCATCTCCGGTGGCCTGTAGCACCGTTGCGACATCGTGTTCCATGAGCATTTGAAACAAATCGTGTCCCTTTTGCGCCGCCCTTTTTAACGTTGATCCATCCGTGAGCGCGCCTGCCAGGGACGTGGGGCCATCGCTGCCGTCCGTATCCAGCGCGCAGATCGCGATGGGATTTTTTTCGTTTAAATCCAGACAGGCGCCAACCGCCAGCTCCTGGTTCGCGCCACCTTGCCCGCGGACAGCGCCCTGGATTCGCACGGCGGTTTCACCGGTGGCGATCAGCGCGCACGGGGGGCGGACCGGATTGCCGGACAATTTAATTTCGTTTGCAATCGAGGCGATGGTGCGTCCCACCTCCCGACTTTCGCCATTGAGCAGGGTTGTCAGTAACACCGGGGTTAAGCCGAGCGCTTTAGCCCTTTGCGCGGCAGCTTCCCAGAGCGCGCGTGTCTTCACCACCATACAATAATATAAAGGTTCATTGGAAAATGATTTGGGCGTCTCTTTATCCGGCGTCGGATGGGAAAGATAATCACGTACCTGCTCGGATACCTTTTGCCACAAACCATATTTTTTTAAAATCCTTTCGGCATCCGCCAGGGTGGTGGAATCCGGGCTGGCCCAGTCGGTATTCCATTTCATGGAGTCGGTTTTTTCATCCGAAACCGTCAGGCTGATGACTGTCGCCGGGAGCATCTGCGGTGCCAGCCGGCCCCCTTTGAGGCGCGAAAGATGTCCCCGGACCGTCATGATTTCAGTCACATCCGCGCCGCTGTGCACCAGCAATTGATTAATGGTGATCTTGTCATTGAGGGAGATACCCTCAACCGGATAGACGCACTGGGCTGAAACCCCGCCGGACATCAAACAAAAAACCATATCCCCCCGGCCGGCCTTTTCAGCAATCTGCCATACGGCTTTACCGGCTTGCAGGCTGGTTTCATCCGGTATGGGGTGCGCGGATTCGGCCACCCGTATTCTTGTCAGGGTCCCCATCGTTTCAAAGAAAGGCTGCTTCTGCCCTTTTTTGATGGCAATAAACCCATCGGTGATGCGATCGCCTAAAATTTCTTCCAGCGCAACAGCCAGGGGATAGGTTGCTTTGCCGCCCCCGATCGCATAAATCTTATCGACCGTATTCAGATCAAAAATATCTTCGCCGACCTGAAGTCTATTGTCTTCAAGTTTTAGATAGCGCCTTACCGCAGCGCGAGGGTCTACATGCTTTAGGGTATGTTCGGCAATGTCTAATACCTTCTTGCGGCCTTCGACAAATCCATGGGAAATTAATTCAGCACGATTTTTGATCACCTGTATGTCTCCTTCCAAATTTCATCCGGAAATTGTTACCTGGCCATATCGGGTCCCGGCATAATCAGCGGAAGGTCCCAGCTCGCGTTCGATTTCTATAAAGCGGTTGTAGTTCGCTCCCCTGTCGGAGCCCCGGATACCGCCGGTTTTAAACAGACCCGCATTAAAGGCAACACTGATATCGGACAGGACGCTGTCTTCGGTTTCGCCGGATCGCTCGGACATGACCACCGCAAAATTGTTGCGGCGGGCAAAATTGACGGTCTCGGTAGCTTCCGTCAACGTCCCGATTTGATTGACTTTGCAAAGCGTGGCGTTACCCGCTCCCTGTTCCAGGCCTTTTTGAATGCGCTTTATGTTGGTGGCAAACATGTCATCGCCAATGACAAGGTGCTTGCTGAATGCATCGGTTAATATCTGCATGCCTTTTAAATCATTTTCATGCAGGGGGTCTTCGATGGATACGATGGATGGGTAATCGGTTAGAAGTTCTTTTATAAACGTAATCATTTCACCCTGCGTTTTTTGAGAACCTTCAAAAGCATAGGTGTCTGTTTCAGGATTGTAGTATCCGCTTGCTGCGAAATCCAGACCATAAACGACTTTGTCCGTATAGCCGGAGCGGTGGATCGCTTCACATAAAAGGTCCATTGCCTGGCGGGTAGAGGATATCGGCGGGGCAAATCCGCCGTCTTCACCGCTGTTGGTGGCGGACTTTCCTAACTTATCAAGTAAAATGTCTTTTAGGCTAAAAAAGGTTTCGCAAAGAATCTGAACGGACTCTGCAAATGTTCGGGCACCGGTCGGCATCACGCAGAATTCCTGAATGTCGAGGTCGTTGCCGGCGTGAACGCCGCCATTTAACAGACAGGCTTGCGGAACCGGTAAAACACGAGCATCCGCATTTAGATATTTATAAAGGGGCTTGCCGCAGGCATTTGCCGACGCCTGGGCAACGGCGAGAGAGACACCCAGGATGGCGTTTCCGCCCAAATTTGATTTGTTTGCGGTTCCATCCAGTTTTAGCATGAGGGTGTCGATGGCGTGTTGATTGCTGGCATCTTTGCCGCGAAGTTCAGGCAGGATAATGTCATGAATGTTCTGAATCGCCTTAAGGACGCCTTTGCCCCGGTAGCGGGCATCTCCGTCTCTCAATTCCATGGCCTCGTAAGAACCGGTAGAGGATCCACTGGGCACATCGGCCTGGCCCCAAAATTGGTTGTCAATACAAACCGCCACCCGAATGGTCGGCATCCCGCGGTTATCAATGACTTCATAGGCTTTTATATCGCTAAGGGTATTTTCGCTCATAATATTCTCCCAAGGCTGCGTTCGATTACTTATCACAACGTTTCAGGCTGGCACAGATTTTCCGCTTTGGCGGCGACTCGGCCGCAATTTTTACAGACAAATTTGGCATTGCGAACAAACTTTTTATATTCCTGAAGATTATGTTCGACAAACCCGACATTATGGGCCATACACAGGTGCGCTTCATGCCCGGGATGCGGTTCAGCAATCTTCAAACCCAACGGAAACCAATCTGACATTTTTACCCCCCTTTTTATTTTGAGGTTATTGGATAATATACACACGATATTCGGATTTTTTGCCTGAAAGCCATCGGAGCCGAACGGAGTAAAAATCCATATTCTGCCATAGCTGAAAATACCTAACAATGCAATATTCGGGAGTCAACATATATTTAACCCAACTCCGGGTGTTTAATAAACCGGATTGTTGATTAAAGCTGCAGAACAATTTCAGGTATTATGAAATAAGTATGCGTCATTAACTAACTATTTGTTTTTAAATATAATAAAATGGCAATATCAGATATGAATCCGATTTTAGATTTTTATTGACAGAATTGAAACAGATCGTGTAGGTTAACTTATAATTAACAAGTTTACCTATAATACACTTTTAACAATTAACAAATAACGAAGAACAGATATCGCCCAAATGGATGATGATTTTCCCAAAAGGCTCAAGGAGCTTAGAAAACAAAAACGGTTTACCCTGGAGCAGCTCGCCCGGATCGCCGGATGCACGAAATCCTATATATCTCAACTTGAGAAAGGGACTGGTGCGCCATCGGTATCGATGCTCGGACGTCTTGCCGATGCATTGGAAGTGCATGTTGTCGATCTGTTTCGGGGGAATAATCGGGGCGAACAGGGCAACTGGTGTCTGCGGAAAACAGAACGTCGAACCATTCATTACCCGGATGGGGAAGTTGTCAGTCAGCTCCTGACAAAAGGCGTATTCCAGAAAAAGATGCAGCCGCTCCTATCCGTTATCAAACCGGGAGGGATGCTGGATGAGTCCGGGTCCATGGAGCACCCGAAAGGCTCAGAGGAGTTTGTGCTGGTGCTCAAAGGGGAGGTCGAATTTGAGATCGGTACAGAACGTCTTCTCCTCCAGGAAGGCGACACGCTCTATTTTAATGGGGACATTCCTCATCACTGGGTCAACACCGGGCAAGAAACCGCAGAAGTCCTGTTTGTCTGGACGCCGCCGGTTTGGTAGAGAAGCATAATGGAGAAAGTTTGTTATGGATGACAACAAATTTCATGCAATTGGACGGATTTCCCCGCGAAAAGAAGGTTATGCAAGAGTTACCGGCAGGGAACGATACGTATCCGATGTGAGCCTGCCCAATATGCTCCATGCCAGAGTCCTCAGGAGCCCCTATCCCCATGCGAAAATTGTATCCATCGATACGCGTGAAGCGGAAAAACTGGGTGCCGTATGTATTAGCTATCATGATATCCCTCCAATAAAATATAACGAGCGTCAGGTCAGCATCCCGGAGAAGACCTATCGCGATCGCACCGTCTTACCGGATAAAGTGCGCCATGTTGGGGAGGGGGTTGTTGCTGTTGCCGCTAAAACAGAAGCCCTGGTCGATAAAGCCCTTAAGCGTATTGTCGTAAAATTCGAACCCCTGCCCGCCGTCTTCGACCCTTATGAAGCGATGCAAAAAAATGCACCGGTGTTGTATGAAGACATCATGCTGGGTGATAAAGTCCTTCCCATTCAACAAAATATTGCCTGTTTCAGAGAGGTCGGTGAAGGCGATGTGGCGCAAGGTTTTGCCGAAGCCGATCTGGTGGTGGATAACGAATTTAAGACCGGACGGGTTTACCACGGCCAGATGGAGAGCAAGGCGGTGGTATGCCGGCCGGAAGCGGACGGCGGCATCACGGTCTGGCCCACAACCCAGTCCATTCACAACACCCGCCAGCTGCTGGGCCGCATTTTCAACATCC
>WOR8_10006003_pt1 | contig 11679 bp, 11 predicted proteins | sample DeeMarSeWOR38_10_FD_19890 | JGI IMG/M metagenome (IMG submission 19890) | reverse complement strand
AGGCCAGGCTCGGGAGAGAGCAACCTAAGTCTGGACGTTCAGCGCTCAAGGGGTCGCGGGTAAGAGCGTAGGGCTGGAGAGCGTCAGGCGGAGTCTAGGCGTCGAACCACAGTGGCTCACCGCTATTCTAAGGTAGAAAGCGCTGAGGAAGGCGTGAAATCGCTGGAGATAGCAAGCAAGAACACGGGTAGTTGCTTAAAAAAACAACAGGGGATAGAAGTATTGGCTACTGCATTAAGAGTTCTAAGCCTGGTATCTTCTTTTTCTCGTAGATTACGTCCATAAGCTTGGAAAAGCTTGTGATCCAGATTAAATAGATGACTCCAATTACTAGCCAAACTGGAATAATCTGATAGGTGATACCCTTGATTGAGATGCCTGAGGCGATTAGATCATCCAAGCCCGCATACGAGACGACAGCGGTGCTTTTTGTTAAGGAACAAAATTCGTTAGTCCATGCAGGAATAACTATTCGGTAGGCTTGTGGCAGAATCACGTAACGAAGCGTTTGGAGCTTTGACATTCCAGTCGATAAACCTGCCTGCATTTGGTCGCCTAAAATGGTTTCCATGGCGCCCTTCACGTAACCTTTCTGGTAGCCAGCACTGTTTAACCCAAAAATTAGGAAAGCCATAACAGAATGGTCTATCTGGATATTAAGTATCGCAGGAACGGTGTAAACCGCCAAAAAGAGCTGAACAAATAGCGGGCTTCCTCTAAAGAATTCGACGTACACGGCGATGGCTGCTTTAATTGGTTTTGGTCCGTATATGTCGCCAATCGCCAGCAGAGTCCCCAAGCCTAATCCCAACATAACCCCAAATAGTGTGATTTCTATTGTAAGGAGCAGCCCTTCAACGATCCATGTTGCATAAACGGGGTTAAGGAGGAAATCAAACATCAGTATTCCCTAGTGGTTCGATTTATAATTCTAGTCATGAACTTTCTAGCGCGATCCGTGTTTGGCGCATTGAAGAACTGCGACGGGGGACCAGTTTCGATGATTGTCCCTTCATCGTAGAATATCATTTCCTCTGCAACTTCCCGAGCGAAAGGCATTTCGTGGCTCACGATGAGCATGGTTGTGCCTTCATTCGCTAGGTCACGTAAAGTGTCAATGACTTCCCCCGTAAGCTCTGGGTCTAGTGCTGAAGTGGGCTCGTCAAGCAGAATGATGTCAGGGTTGCGGGATAGAGCTCGGGCTATGCCTACACGTTGCGCTTGGCCACCTGACAGTTGCGCAGGATATTTGCTAACACAATCAGTCACCTTCACTTCTTTCAAGGCATCTAATGCTCGCTTGCGAGCTTCTTCTTTGGGAAGCTTCAAAACCTGCCGAAGGGCCAACTCAACGTTGCCCAAAGCCGTAAGATGACGGAACAGGTAAATGTTTTGAAAGACAAACCCGATTCTAGCCCGCGCTTTGTTCAGGTCAACGCCAGGTTTAGTTAAGCATTCATCACCCAGATAGATTTCACCCTTATCTGGAATATCAAGCATGGCCAAGCAACGGAGAAAAGTGCTTTTTCCTGATCCGCTGGGTCCAAAAATCAGTTTAATATCTCCTTTTCTGATTTGCAGTGATACGTCTTTGACTGCTTCAACTTTTGTTTTGATGTCAATGGAGGTACTCGCTTTTTTGCCGCTTTTTCCGTAGGTTTTGTATACGTGTTTCGCTTCCATTACGAAGTCTGCCATTTTTTCACAACCCTATTTTCTTCTTTCTTTTAGTTCCCCATTTGTCAAGCCATAAGGCTATGGGGAATGTCAGAGCAATATAGATGAGGGCAGCTAGGACAAATGGGGTGACAGCGTCATAGGGAGGACTGGTTCTTATCTGAACCGCTCGCGTCATGACTTCTGCCAAGAAAATAACGTAAACATAAGCTGAATCTTTAATGAGAAGAGCATACTCACTGCCCAAACCAGGAGTAGAGAAAGTGAAAACCTGTGGAACCATAATGTACCAGATTGACCTCCACTTAGAAAAACCTACAGACATTCCGGCAATCATCTGTTCATTTCCAACGCCATAAATTGCGCCTCGGTAAATTTGAGATTGATTTGCGCCGCTTCTTAATCCTAATACAAACACCGCTACGAAGAACGCGCTGTTAAACGGGAACGTGAAATATGGTCCCAGACCAAAAAAGAAAAGAAGCATCAAAACGATTTCTGGTATACCGCGAAAGATTTTTTCGTAAGCGTCAACTAGAAAACTGGTTTCTTTTTCGTAAACTCTGATGAATGCGAGTGGAAAACCAACCGCTATTCCAACTAAGAAAGAAAGGATGGAAATGGAAAGAGTTAATGGTACTCCTTCCAAAAGGAGAATTAGTTGTTGCCAAACATCCAACACAGATCACTTTTGCTTATGCATCCCATTCTGCTTTCAGTTGATCCACTGTTCCCTCGTAGATTAGCTCGGCCAATGCGCCGTTAATTTTGTCTAACAGAGTGTATGAGTTCTTGCCGACGAGAAACGCAACTGGGTAATATGGATGACTGTATGCAACTCCTGTTGGTTTTCCTTGAGCTTCGAACTCAGCAATCCATGTAGTGGTAATTGGTGTTTCAGCGTATACTGCTTGCACGCTTGGGTTTGCGCTGACCATGTCTTGGAAAGGCGACGCGGAGTCACTCCAAGATCTGATATCTACGCCTGCTGTTTCGAGTTCTTCCTTTTGGACGTTTCCATCTTGTACTCCAACAGTGATCCCTAGGGTTTTGAAGTCTTCAAGCGAGCTTACTGAGGTTATGCCTTTGGCTTCCATGGTGCTTTGAAGCATTATTACTTGTCCTTCTGTTGTGCTATGGGGTATAGTGAAGGTAACTAGTTCTAACCTCTCTCGTGTTACTGAGAAACCGCTGACGCCCATGTCAAGTTGACCCTGTTGAACAGAGACGATGATGCTGTCGAAACCTACATCCTGCCATTCGATCGTTAAACCTAACTTTTCTGCGCATGCGTCTGCTAAGTCAATTTCGAATCCTACGATTTCGCCGGTGGTCTCATCTCGCAGTTGATAAGGTGGCCATGTTGGGTCTGTGCCCACGCGGATGACGCCTGTTTCCTGTATGTTTTCCCACACTGTGTCGGTGGCTGCTGAGTCTTGCGGCATAATCAAAGGACTTGCTATTAATCCTAACGCGAAACCTACAACGAGCATCACAACAACTAAAGCTATAGTTATTATTTTTGCCATCTTTTTCTCTCCCTAGCCGTCATATTTCAATGGTTTATCTATTTAAATTTAAGCGTAATCTTATTCTTCAGGTTTTCTTGGGTCATTTGTTTGTCCGTAACTGAGACAAGCGCTGTAGCTATGATTATGAAGGTTCCGATGGTGGAGAACTTGGTAACCACTGTTTTCATGAAGAGTTTGCGCATGGCAAATTAAAAATTTAAATTGCTATCACCAGTTTCTCAATAAGAAAAGAGAAAAGACAATGGGATTTGGCAGAATTTTCAAAAATGAATTTTCATTTGTTGGTGGCAACTACCTAATTCTCATTGTAAGCTGGATATTGATGGATATAGGTATGGAAATGCCAGTTCCATATTATCAACAATACGTCTACGCATTAGGCGGAGACATTTTCCCAATGGCTCTAGGGATACTTGGCCTCGCTAACTTCTTCGTGATGGCATTCGTAGCTGTACCGGGAGGTTTTCTCGCAGATAAATTCGGCAGACGATGGCTCATAACAACCATGACATTCGGTATAGGATTATCTTACTTGTTCTTTGTTTTGGCACCATTCTGGCAGATTACCCAATCATGGCACTTGATTCTTATTGGCACAATAATCCAAAGCCTATGTATGATCTACCAGCCAGCATTATTTGCCATGGTTCAAGATTCCCTTCCGCCAGAGCGTAGGGGAGTGGGGTCCTCCATAATAACCATGATTCATGGAACAATGAACACTCCTGGAACAGTCATCGGAGGTGTCCTCGTCATCACACTCGGTTTAGTAGCAGGTATGCAAGCTGTGTATCTCACTGTAATGATTCTATTTATCGCAGCAGCAATCTGGAGACTGAGACTAAAGGAAACATTGGTAAACACTGAAAAAATGCGCTTCAGATATTTCATTTCACACTATCCACAAGCTATTAAAGAAAGCTTAAAAGTCTGGAAAGTTGTACCCCGTAGTGTCTTCTATCTTTTAATAGTCCAAGTTATCACTATGTTTGCGTTGGCATTGATAAACGTAATTAACGCAATATACGCTAGAGACGTTCTTAACATACCGCAAACTGAATGGTTTCTTACTTACATACCAATGCTATTGACCATGGTTGTGGCATCCTATCCTATAGGAAAAATGATCGATAGAATAGGTATGAAAATTCCACTATTGCTCGCACCTTGTTTACTCGTCTTTTCAATGCTAATATTTATCAATGGCAACATCGTAACCGTGACGGTTTCCATGGCGTTGTTCGGTTTAGTGCACATGTTAATGATGTCGGCAGGCTTGGCATTATCCGCATGTCTAGTCGAGTCTAGAAACAGAGGAAAAATTACCGGTGGTCTAAACTTCATTGGTTATGTTCTAACAGGAGTTGGAATGCTACTAGGCAACCTGTTTTATAATCTGAATCGTCAGCTCCCAATTTATATGACAATAGCAATGAGTGTCCCAATCATATTGATAATTATTTTTAAAATACCTGAACCCAAGAAAGAAGAAAGAAAATTCTGACAACCAACAAAAAAAGCAGTTGTAATAATGTATAGAAACTTCCGTTCAAAATTGAATAATTCATTGATCATTATAGGCTTAAAGCTAAATCTATTGTGGCAGTAACTATGAGCAAAGCAACATGATAAAGAAAAGCAAGAGTAGTCATTAGTCAACATAACACTACTCATTTTGTAGCTGATTTGATATCCTCTCGATTGCAGCAATTGCTTTTTCTACATGTTCTTTTTCAATTCCTCTGTGTGTTACCATGCGTATTATAGTCTCACTCAAAGGCAAAGCGAGTATGGATTCTTCTTTTAGTTTTGAAATGAACATGTCAGCTTTTATTCCCAAACCATCAATGTTGAAACATACTATATTTGTTTGCACATGACTCAAATCAATGTGGATCCCTTCTATCTTGGCTATTCCCTCAGCTAAACGTCTAGCGTTTGTATGGTCATCTCTAAGTCTGTTAATCATACTATTCAGAGCCACAATTCCAGGAGCTGCGATTATCCCAGCTTGACGCATACCCCCACCCAAAATTTTCCTTAGCTTTCTACATCTTTTGATGAATTCGTCAGTGCCAACGAGCAACGAGCCAACTGGACAGCTTAAACCCTTGGATAGACAAAACATTAGATTGTCGACGTGCTCAGTGTATTCCCTAACGTCAACCTTCAGGGCAACAGAGGCATTAAAAATACGCGCGCCGTCCAAGTAAAGCTTCAGATTATGTTTGTGGGCTACTTCGCTTATAGCCTTTATCTGGTCAGGTGTAATTATTGTTCCGCCATGTCTGTTATGTGTGTTTTCTATGCATATTAAGGCGGTTTTCGGAAAATGGATGTTTTGTGGTCGTATTGCAGCTTCCACGTCTCTAGGGTCAATCGCCCCTGTGTGGCTTTTCAAAGGCCAAGGCAACAATCCCGCTATCATTGAGATGGCTCCCACCTCATACCAGTATATGTGTGATTCAGCTTCAAGTATTACGAGCTCTCCGCGATTTGTGTTGCTCATCAGAGAGATTAAATTGGCTTGGGTTCCGCTTGTGACCAATAGAGATGCTTCCTTACCCATTTTTTCAGCAGCGATGTTCTCGAGTTTATTCACCGTGGGGTCTTCCTCAAAGACGTCATCACCAAATTCCGAGTGGCGAATAGCCTCTAGCATTTCTTCAGTAGGCATCGTAACCGTATCACTTCTAAAATCAGTTAGTTCTTTGGCAACCATTTCGCTTCCCCTATCAATTTTTGTAGTCTTATTTACTAATTAGCTTTTAATAATGAGCACTCGTTTTAGCTGCTGCAAATAACGAACATTAAATTTTAATCACCAAATCCAAACCTACGCCGAAGAACGCCATTGCTCATATACATACATTCAGTCGCTCACTAAGCCTCTTGAGAAACTCGAAAGATAGGATACCAATATCCTTTCTTTAATCTTTGTTTTAGCAGATTAATCGATAAATTGTTTGTCAAGATCGATGGCTAGCTGCTCATAGTCCGCAAATAAAGGTTAACTAAGAATTGGAATTGATAGGATTGTTTGGGTTTGGGATATTTGCTGCATAGAATTGCTATTAATGCTTTTCCTTATTCTTCATTTATGGACTTCACTGCAAGCTACCCAGTGCCCATTACCGATATCGGTTAGTTTGGGCTCAGTTTTTGTACATATATCTTTGTTCTTGATAGTGCAGCGAGGATTAAATCTGCATCCTGATGGAGGATTTATTGGACTGGGGACTTCTCCAGGTAATATTATTCGAGAGATTTTTGTTTCTGGGTCTGGAATTGGTATAGCTGATAATAGCGCTTGTGTGTAAGGGTGTAATGGAGAATTGAAAAGTTCGTCTGTTTCAGCGATTTCCACGAACTTTCCAAGGTACATTACTGCTACCTTGTGGCAAATATGTCTAACCGTGCTCAAGTCGTGAGAAATATATAGATATGTTATCCCGAGCTTTTGTTGTAAACCTTGTAGCAGGTTTAAAATCTGCGCTCTAACTGAGACATCTAAAGACGCTACAGGCTCATCTGCAATCAGCAATTGGGGTTCCACAGCTAGGGCTCGGGCAATGCAAATCCTCTGCCTTTGTCCACCACTGAATTCGTGTGGATATCTCTCTGCGTGGTATTCTTCTAAACCTACTAGTTTAAGCAGGTCATACAGTTTTACATGCCACTTATCCTTAGGAACATGTTGATGAATCATGAATGGTTCCATAATTATATCAGCGACTGTCATTCTTGGGTCTAGTGACGCGTAGGGATCTTGAAATACATATTGCATTTTGCGCCTTAGTTTCAGAATTGCTTTCTTGTTTTTTGAATTGAAGACCTCATTTACTTCTTCGCCTTCTAGATGGATGTTTCCCGAAGTTGGAGGGTCTAAGTATAATATTGATCTTGCCGTGGTTGTTTTTCCACATCCACTTTCACCTACTAAACCTAAGGTTGTTCCCCTTTCCAATGAAAAACTTATTCCATCAACTGCGTGCACTACTCCGATTTGTTTTTTTAAAAAAATTCCTCGAGTGTAAATCGAAAAGTACTTGACGAGGTTCTCAACTTCTAAGAAAGGTCTTTTACTCATTTGCTTTTGCTCCGAGAGGCGATTCTATCTTAATTTCTGATGCGCGAATGCAAGCTACATAATGTTCAGGTTCTATTTCTACTAATGGCGGCATTTCTTTGGCGCATTTGGGTTTGGCATACTCGCAGCGAGGATGGAATCGGCAACCTGATGGGGGTTCTATTAGATTTGGGATGTTTCCAGGTATTACTTCAAGTTTTCCTTTTTTCAAAGCTAGACTTGGAACAGCTGTAAGAAGAGCTTTTGTATATGGATGCCTCGGCTTGTAGAAAATTGTCTTGGTGTCCGCGGTTTCGCAAACTCGTCCAGCATATAGAACAGTTATTCTATCTGCCACATCAGCCACGACCCCCATGTCATGGGTGATCAAAATCATAGACATACCCAATTTATCTTTCAAGTTTTTCATTAATTTAAGAATTTGAGCCTGAATTGTAACATCCAAATTCGTTGTTGGTTCATCAGCTAAAAGCAAGCTTGGCTGAGATGATAGCGCTCTTGCCACCGCCATGCGTTGCTTCATACCCCCGCTTAGCTGATGCGGATAACTCCATATTTTTATTTCAGGATCTGCTATTTCCACGAGTCTAAATAACTCGATCGCCTTTTCCAAGGCTTCTTTTTTAGTGACAGGCTGATGACGTCTGATTACTTCTATCAATTGATCAGCAACACTAAAAACAGGGTTCAAAGAAGTTGCGGGATCTTGAAAAATGTAGCCAATTTCTCCTCCGCGGACCTCTTGCAGATCTTTTTCAGTTTTCTCTAACAGATTTTCTCCTTTGTATATTATTCGTCCGTCTATTATCTTTCCAGGTCTTGGAACTATTCTGAGGATGGATAATGCAGTTACAGATTTACCGGAGCCTGATTCGCCTACCAAACCTAATGTTTCTCCCTCTCTTACATCTAGGCATACTCCGTCAACAGCTTTAACCATTCCAGCCCAAGTGTCAAAGTAGGTTTTCAAGTTTTCGATTTTTAATATTTCCTTTGTTGTCATGAGCTTCCATTCCATCAGCTTCATTCTCTAAGACGGGGATCTAATGCGTCTCGCAATCCATTACCCAACAAACTGAATCCAAGCACCAGTAGAGTAATGAACAATCCTGGGAAGACACCTTCCCACCAAGCTTCCTTTACAGCTTCGTTTGCTTTCTGCAGTTGTTGTCCCCACGTAATTGCAGCTGCATCTCCAAATCCTAGAAAGCTTATTGCAGCTTCCACCAAGATTGCCGTTGCTATCATGAGTGTAGTCAAAACTATAATTATGTGCAAGACATTTGGAAAAATGTGTCTAAATACGATTCGTCTTTTGCTTGCTCCCAAGGCTTTTGAAGCTTCAATAAACTGGCTTTCTTTGACTCGCAGTACTTCTCCGCGAATTATTCTTGCATCTGCTGCCCATGAAAACAAACCTATCATAAGAACTACCGTTGATAAACCTCCGCCGGAAGGTGATATAGCAGTAATCACTTTTAGGAATACCAACAAGATTAAGAGAAAAGGGATTACTAGAAATATCTCCGTAATCCTCATCAGAATATTGTCAATAATTCCGCCATAATAACCAGAAATAAGTCCTACTAACACAGCTAACGACATAGCTATTCCGGCTGAGGCAAATCCGACGAAAAGCGCTGACCTGGCGCCATATACTACTTGGCTAAAAACATCTTTTCCTATATAATCTGTTCCAAACAAATATTTCAGAGATGGAGGGCTTCTGGTTTCTCCGATGTAAAACCCTGGCGTGGCGTTAGGTGGAAAAGGTGCTACAAGCGCGTCGAAAGCAGCTAGAAATATGACAAAACCTACAATTAAGGCTCCTGCCAAAGCGGCTCTATTCTTTTTAAATCTACGCCACGCGATATTCCACTGACTAACGCCTTTTGGCCGTTTGTTTTGATTCTGAACCTGCAAGTTATTCCTGGCAGATTTTTTGCTTTTCATACGTGATTCTCCAAGTATCTATTCAACTCTTATTCTGGGATCTATGTAGCCATAAGTAATGTCTGTTATTAGATTAGCTACAAGCGTCATTATGGTAATGAAGACTGTTATTCCCATTATCACTGGGAAGTCAAGCTTTGTTGTGGCTTCGACGAAGAGTCTACCAACACCTGGCCAGTTAAACACCGTTTCCGTTACTGGAGCGCCAGCTAACATAGCGCCAAAATATAAGCCAACGTAAGTTACTATTGGAATAAGGGTATTTCTCAAAGCGTGTTTGTAGATCACACTCCGTTCGCTTAGACCGCTAGCTCTCGCTGCCAGTATATAGTCTTGTCTGAGTACTTCCAGCATACTTGATCTAACTAGAAGCACTATCGGCGCTAAAGTTGCGAAAGTTAATACTGCTGTTGGCAAAGCCATATGCCACAATTCATCTAATGCATAGCTTCCCATAGGATAGCTTGTTGACAAAATTGAGTGTGCTCCGCCATATGGGAACCATCCTAGAAAGTAGGAAAAAATTATGATGGCGATTATTCCCATGTAGAAGACTGGTATGCAAGTACCAATAAGGGATGTGGTGGTTACGCCTACATCTAGCTTTGAGTACTGTTTCTTTGCAGATATTATTCCTATAGGTATAGCTATTAGTAGTGATAGGAAAAGGGCAGCAAGCTGAAGTTCGAAAGTTAGCCATGCGTAGTCGGCTAATAACGTAGTTACTGCTGTGCCTCCTCTGATCGCATAGGCATTTCCAAGGTTGCCTTGAAATAATTGCGACAAGAATAGTAAGAATTGAGCGTATAATGGCTGGTCAAGACCGTAGTATGCGGTCAAATTCTCTCGCGCTTCAGGCGTGATACGCGGGTTTTGAACCGTCATTAATCGAACAGGATCTCCAGCAAGGCGAGATGCAACAAAAACTATTATTAAGACTCCAAAAAATAGCGGTATTAAATACAAAATTCTTCGGATTACATACCGGAGCATAGACAAGCTTTTTCACTATTCCAATTCACTTTTTTTGGTTCATTTAGTATATAAACATTGACTATAATGGGAAACTTTTTAAAAAAAATCTGAAAAAGAATCCGAGGAGTTCTCCTCAAACCCTTTTTTGGCTATTTTTAAAGGGATTTACCTGAGCATAAGTGTTATAAGGTAAAAACATGCAAAAGAATGAACTGGAGAGCTGAAATTTGACAATCAAAAAATATATGACAGTGATATTTGGTTTGCTACTGCTACTCAGTATGTTCTTGTTGCCGTTAGCTTTTTTCGCACGAGGTCAAACGACGTTGTTCAAAATTACTTTGTCTACTCCCTCAACAAACCCGTCAAGGCAAGAATGGTCAGAAATTATTCAGGGTGAATTTGCAGCTGTTGGCATCGAATGTGAGCGAGTAATACAAGACTGGGGTACGATTTATGATAGGGCTCTTGATCCACCAGCAGACGTAGCGGGCAAGACTTTCGATGAGGGTGGCTTTGACATGCTATTCGTCGGCTATGCAATGGACGTTGATCCAGATCCTTCTTCATTATACCTCAGCAGCCAAACCACAACCTCCACACCGCCTGGGCAAAACTATTATTGCTGGGAAAACGCAGAAGCTGACAACCTACTCGAACTAATGAAAACAACCGTGAATAAAGACGAACGACTCGGATATGTGAAGGAATTCCAAAAGCTATTCCTTGACGAATCACCAGCATTCGCCATCGAGTGGGATAAGGAGGTAGTTGCATATGACCCAACAGCCCTTATGGGAGAACCACTTGAAATCCTACATTATCCAGCATGGCCTAGAGTCAAGAATTGGCAACTAAATCCGACAACAACTCAAGACACAATTGTAATCGCTCAGACCGGTCCATGTCCCGAAGAAGGCATGATGGATGTAGTATCTACCTCATACTACGACTTAACCGCATATGACAATGTCTTCGATGGCTTGGCTGAAAGAGAGAATCTGGATACTTTGGAAATGATTCCTGCATTAGCTACAAGCTGGGAAGTTGCAGATGACGATAAAACTTGGACCGTTCATCTGAGGGAGGGAGTCAAATTCCATGATGGAGTCGAATTCACAGCCGACGATGTACTGTTCACATTCGCCTCAGCAATGGATCCCGATCTAGCCTCCCAAACAGGAGCTTGGCTGGCAACCGTCCTTGGTTCTGCAGACAACATCGAAAAAATAGACGACTATACAGTGAAATTCAATCTACCTGAACCATATGCATACTTTGTTTCTGGAGTTTTAGATACGTTTATGCTGCCAAAACATGTCCTAGAAGATGTACCCCTGGAGGAATGGAGATCCCATCCATTCAACACATGTGACGGAACGTACACTGCCAACGGACAGACATTTAGTGGTCCGATAGGCACTGGACCATACATCTATATGGAATTTGATG
>WOR8_10008677_pt1 | contig 11685 bp, 11 predicted proteins | sample DeeMarSeWOR38_10_FD_19890 | JGI IMG/M metagenome (IMG submission 19890) | reverse complement strand
CCGGCCAAGTTGGTCAGCGGGCACGTTATGGACCTGATCGAGAAGGGCGTGGATCGTATTTTCTTCCCGATGGTTTTCTATGAGGAAGATAGTTTCAGCGACGCGGCCAACAGCTATAACTGTCCGGTGGTCTCCGGCTATGCGGATGTGATCCGCAGCGTGATCGATCCCCAGCGGAAGTTTGACATCCCGCTGGATATGCCGTCAATTAACCTGGATGATAAGAAACTTCTCAAAAAGGCCTGCTTTGCTTATCTATCCCGCCTTGGGGTTCCGGCCAGGGTGATCCGTCGGGCGTTTGAGGTAGCTCTCGAATCCCAGAAGCAGTTCAAAGTCCAGGTGCGAACGCTGGCGGCTGAAATCCTGGAAAATGCCAGGGTGGAGGGGCGTCCGGTTTTTTTGTTATTGGGACGTCCGTATCACATCGATCCGTTGATCAACCACAAAATCCCGGATATTTTGACAGGTTTCGGTGTGGACGTCATCACCGAGGATTCCATCCCACTGGAAGCGGGTCAAACCCTGGACAACCGGCATGTGATGACCCAATGGGAATATCTCAACCGCTATTACCACGCCGCCCGCTGGGTGGGTACGCAGGAGCATGTGGAACTGGTGCAGTTGAACTCCTTCGGCTGCGGGCCGGACCCCTTCGTACTCGAAGAAGTCAGGACGATTCTGGGCGAATATGGCAAGCATCCTACCGTGATCCGTATCGATGAGATCGAGAGTCCCGGTTCGACCAGGCTGCGACTGCGCTCCATGATGGAGGCCATCTGGTTGCATGCAAAACCAGCGACGCATACTTACAGCCCCAGGAAAACAACAAAGGTTTACCAATCAGAAGACCGCAGCAGAACGCTCATCGTCCCTGATTTCTCGCAATTTTGCTCGCCACCCATCGTTCGTCCGTTCAAGGATATGGGCTATGAAATCGTGGCACTCCCGCCCGCGGACCGCGCCTCCGTTGATGTGGGGCTGAAATATACCAACAACGAAATCTGCTACCCGGGAATCATCACTATCGGGGATCTGGTCAAGGCTCTGCAATCAGGAAAGTATGATCCCTCTAGAACTGCGATCGGATTCTCTCAAACGGGGGGCCAGTGCCGGGCATCCAGCTACCCTTCGATGATCAAGAAGGCCCTGGTTGCGGCAGGGTTTGAAGATGTGCCTGTGGTGACTTTATCCACAAATCTCGAGAATTTGAATGACCAGCCGGGATTCAAATTCGATGTTAAAGAATATATGTATAAGGCCATCATTGGGATGATGTTTACGGATGCGCTTTCAGAGATGTATCACAGCTCGGCGATTCGAGAGAATCGAAAAGGCGAATCCATCCAACTTGTGGATAAATATATGAGACCGTTTTGGGAGGGGCATATCCCTCTTGAAAGAACCGCGCTGCTTGACCACATCGACCAGGCTGTCGATGATTTCAACGCGGTCAGCATCACGGATCGAATGCATCCGAGAGTTGGTATCGTAGGCGAAATCTATGTGAAATACAATGCCTTTTCGAATAATTATGTAGCTGATTGGTTGATGGAGCAGGATATCGAGGTGGTGATGCCCACTTTTTTGGAATTTTTCGCCGGGGGATTGGTGATGATGGAAAACAGGGTGGATTCCAATCTTAAGCGGCCTAACTTGCTGTGGATACTGTCATTCCTTGGGAAGAGGCTGCTCCGTAGTTTCCTGAGTGAAGTGGATGGGATCATGCAAAGGTACCGCCACTACCGCCCATATCATGATATTCAAGAGATTGCCCGGAAAGCCCAGGGAATTGTCAGCCTGAACCATCAATACGGGGAGGGCTGGCTGATTGCCGGTGAGATTGCCTCCTTCGTGAAGGATGGGATCAATAACGTGCTTTGCTTACAGCCGTTTGGCTGTATTGCCAACCATGTGATTGCCAAGGGGGTGGAGAAGCGAATGAAAGAATTGTACCCACAACTAAACTTACTCTTCCTGGATGCGGACGCGGGCGTCAGCGAAGTGAACTTCTTCAACCGGATGCATTTCTTTATCAATCACGCCAGGTCAGCTCAAATCAAAGGAACCTGATGACAGAAATTACTCTATCTAAGGGCGAACGCACCCGACATGCGATTGAAGAAGCCGCTTATGAACTGTTCCTCGAGCAAGGTTATTCAGCAACATCTATGCGGCGGATCGCGGATCGAGCTGGTTTGGCTCTAGGTGGAATCTACAACCACTTTTCGAGCAAAGAAGAAATATTTGAAGCCATTATCCTGGACAAGCATCCATACAAGCAAATATTGCCAGTTATTCTGTCGGCGCCGGGGAGAACATTGGCAGAATTTGTTCATAATGGTGCCCACGCACTAATTGGAGAACTAGGGAAGCGCCCTGATTTCATCCGATTGATGTTCATCGAAATCGTTGAATTCGATAGCAAACACATGCCTATTTTCTTCGAAGAAATTTTTCCCGAATTTTTGCCACTTGTGCAGCGTTTTCAATCACCGGAAGGGGAGTTGCGTCCCATCCCTCTGCCTTTGTTGCTACGGGCTTTTTTGGGCATGTTCTTTTCGTTTTATATGACCGAGTTGATCACGGAACACATGGATATCCCCGAAATGCATGAGAACGCACTAGATGGATTTGTAGAAATATTCTTGCACGGAATACTGGTAGAGAAGGATGTAAGCAATGTTTGAGAAACAAGGATGGCATATCTTTTTTCTCGCACTCTTACTGGTTGGCGTAGCATCCCTTGCGCAAGATGATACAGTGAGTGGTCAATTGTGGGGAATCAGTAGCCAGGCGTGGTTGTGGATTGCAATTGCTGTGCCTATCGTGCACCAGATATTTGTGTGGCTGTTCTGGCGGTTGCAATTGCATCATGGTTTGATCACGCGCTGGTTTGGCGAAAATGGGTTTCCCATCTACAAGATAGGCTTCACCATTCTATTTGCCACCCGCCCGGTCTCCATCCTTTTGTTGGGGATTTCCAACTTCAATACGATAACATGCCCACCCTCATTGATGTATGCGGCAGCAGTTCTTTTGCTGATCCCGGGAATTTACACGATGTATTCCGTCGTCAACTTTTTCGGTATGGACCGTGCCTATGGCATTGATCACTTTGACACTTCATATCGTGACAAGCCGTTCGTCAAGCAGGGCATGTTCAAATACACAAACAATGCCATGTATAAGTTTGGCTTCTTAATTTTATGGTCAATTGCACTTTTCACTTTATCGAAAGCCGCTTTGCTGGTAGCAGCTTTCAGTCATCTGTATATTTGGGTTCATTTCTACTTCACAGAACTGCCTGATATTCGTCACATTTACGGTGAGCCAGCCTAATAGGAGACTTATGAACTCTCGTTTACTCTCCATCATTCGCAAGGAATTCATCCAAATCCTGCGTGACCCGCGCACGCTGGCGATGATCCTGTTCATCCCGGTCATGCAGTTGTTCCTGCTGGGATACTCTGCTACCAGCGACGTGCGCAACATTCCCATTGCAGTTTATGACCAGAGCCGCAGCCCCGAATCTCGTAAATTGGTGGATGCCTTCCGTGCTGCGGATTACTTCCGTATTGCTTATGATGTTGGCTCGAATGCAGAAATTCGTGATCTGATCGAGCGCGGCGAAGCACGCGCGGCTGTTATCATTCCGCCAGATTACAGTCAGCGACTGTTGCAGGGGGATGCGCAGGTAGCCGTCATTCTGGATGGCTCTGACCCGGCTATCGGCGGAACAGCGCTCTCGACCGCGAGTTTGATCGGTCAGGCGCATGCGACCAAAATTATGCAGGAGCAAGCCGCTCGTCTGGGGCGAAGCGCAGAGTTCCGGCCTCCGTTGGAAGTGCGCCCGCAGGTCTGGTACAACCCGGATCTGATCAGCGCGCATTTCATGATCCCCGGTGTGATCGGCATGATCCTGTTTGCCATCACCTCCATTCTGACGGCTACTACCATTGTCCGTGAGCGCGAGCGTGGCACCATCGAGCAGCTCATCGTCACACCCATCCGTTCGTGGGAACTGATCGTGGGTAAGTTGATCCCCTACGTTATCCTTTCGCTGTTTGATACTTTGATGGTTCTGGCGATCGGGCACGTCTGGTTCGGTGTGCCCGTGCGCGGCGACCTGGGCCTCATCATTGCGCTTTCGGGCCTGCTGCTGCTCTCTGGCCTGGGGATTGGCCTGTTCGCATCTACCATCGCCAACACCCAGCAGGAAGCCATGATGACCACCTGGATGACACTACTGCCGTCCATTTTCCTTTCTGGCTTTTTCTTCCCACTCGAGGCCATGCCTTTGGTTTTGCGCTGGATTTCGTATATCGTCCCATTGCGTTACTATCTTGTGATTATCCGCGCGCTTCTGCTAAAAGGTGTGGGCGCAGCGGCTATACAAAATGAAATTATCGCTTTGGCTCTTTTTGGATTTGGCATTATGACTGCGGCCGCCACACGCTTCCGCAAACGACTTGATTAGGAGATATCTATGCATCCCAAGCGTCCCCCTGTCCCTGTGATCATTATTGTGCTGCTGGCCTTGCTGGTCGGTGGCTATTACGGATTACAAACCCTTTTCGCTGAAGATAACGGCGCACTACAGGCTTCTGGCACCATCGAAGCTGTGAGCGTCAACGTTTCGCCGGAGATGGCCGGAAAAGTGATCGAAGTGCTGGCTACAGAAGGCGACACCGTCAAAATGGATTCCCCGCTACTTAGCCTGGACGATAGCCTGCTGGCCGCGCAACGAGCGGTTGTGGCCTCTCAACTGGATTCTGCAATTGCTGGAACTCAATCTGCCCAGAGTGCGTTGAATACCGCAACATACCAGTATCAAATAACATTGGAAACCGCTCAGCAGCAAGATCAAAAGACCCGGCTCCAGGATTGGTTTACACAGGATCCGTATCAATTTGAACAGCCAGAATGGTATTTCACCCGTGCTGAGCAGATCAACGCGGTGGAGACGAAGGTTGAGTTGACCTATCAAGCACTGGAAGACGCCCAGTCCAACTTGAACGTGGTCACCCAATCACTGGAAGCAGCGAATTTCCTGAAGGCTGAAGAACGCCTCCTGGCTGCACGCCTAGAGTATTTGATTGCTAAAGATGTTGATAATCGCGCCGAGAATTCTGTCACTTCCGATGTGCCAGTCGGTCGCTACAACGCTACGCATTGTGGAACCAATGAAGGGTACTTCGTAAAGAATGCGCGCCTGACAAATCTTATTTACCGATGTACAGGCGATGAGCATCTATCTGATGTCAGCCAGATTTTGTACGATGATGCACTGGATGAGCTGGAAAGCGCACAAAATGAATATAAAGATTTACTAACAACTGAAGCGGCTGATGAAGTGCTCCTTGCGCGCGCGCAGGTATCCGTGGCTCAAGAGCGATATTACACGGCCCTTGATTATCTGCGCGCTTTGCAGACGGGTGATCAATCAACAGGCGTTGCCGCTGCTGAAGGAGCGGTCCAGCAGGCTCAGTCCGCAACAGACCAGGCACAGAAAGCTGTCGAGCAGGCGCAGGCCAATCTGGATTTGATTGATACGCAAATCGCCAAACTAGTTGTTTATGCCCCTACAGGTGGCACAGTGCTGACTCGCAATGTCGAACCGGGCGAATTCGTCCAACCGGGCGCAACTGCCTTCACCCTCGCCAATCTGGATGATCTGACTATTACGGTTTACGTTCCTGAAGATCGCTATGGCGAGATTTCGCTTGGACAGCAGGCTGAAGTCAATGTTGATTCGTTCCCCGGTGAAACCTTCTCGGCGCAGGTGACTTTTATCGCGGAAACAGCTGAATACACCCCCCGCAACGTCCAGACGGTAGAAGGGCGCAGTGCAACGGTTTATGCGGTCAAGTTGAAAGTTGAAGATCCCGGTGGCAAACTCAAACCTGGTATGCCAGCAGATGTGAAATTTGCAGAGTGAGGGAACAATGGGTGTTGTCAATTTCAATTGGCAAAGGATGAAATACATCCAAAGACTCCATCGAGTATTATATGCAATTGGACTTGGTCCAGTTATTGGAAAAATTATCTTGCTACTTACGACGACAGGAAGAAAATCTGGCTTACAACGAATCACACCGTTGCAATATGAAGAGGTCGATGGCAAGTATTATCTCGGCTCTGCACGTGGATTGAAAGCCGACTGGGTTCGTAATATCCAGGCTGATCCGAATGTTACTATCCGTGTGAAATCGTTGAATTTTCAGGGGCGGGCTGAAGTGGTGACCGACCCCGCACGCTTCGCGGATTTCGTTGAAATCCGTTTGCAGCGCCATCCGCTTGTGGTTGGCACGATTATGCAAAAGGCGCATGGCTTGCCCAAACAGCCCAGCCGCGAGCAATTGGAGAGCTTGGCTGAAAATGAAGCATTGGTGATCGTCACACCAGTCCACTTTAGTGAGAATTAGAGTGACAGAATATCTTATTCAGGCGCAAGGATTGCACAAATCGTTTGGTGAAAACCACGCGGTGAACGATGTTTCCCTGCACATCGAAACAGGCGAGATCTACGGGTTGGTTGGTTCGGACGGCGCGGGAAAAACCACAGCATTACGGTTATTGGTCGGTGCATTGCAAGCCGACACGGGTGAAATTCAAGTTGGCGACTACGATGTCAATAAACAGGTGGAACAAGCCCGTTCACAAATTGGCTACCTTTCACAGCAGTTCTCTCTCTACGAAGATTTGACGGTGCTGGAGAACATCCGCTTCTTTGCCGAAGTGCGCGGGCTCTCCTCGAAAGATTGGCTGCCCCGCAGCATGGAAATCCTTGAATTTGTCGGCCTGGCCGAATTCAAAGACCGACTTGCCGGTCAGCTTTCGGGCGGCATGAAACAGAAGCTGGGACTGGCATCCGCGCTCGTCACCCGCCCTCGTGTGCTGCTGCTGGATGAACCCACCACCGGCGTGGACCCCGTCACCCGTCAGGATTTCTGGCAGTTGGTGATTAAATTGGTTTCGACCCCCCTCCGTCTCCCCCCAAATTCGGAGAATTTGGGGGGAGAGAAAGAGGAGGGCGAAGTAAGTGTTCTCCTCACAACCCCCTACATGGACGAAGCCGCACGCTGTCACCGTGTGGGGTTTATGCGTGGCGGAAAACTCATCGCCGAAGGCACGCCGTCCGAGTTGCGGAATATGCTCACCGGGCGCATCCTTGAACTGCGAGGTGAGCCTATTGCACTGCTTCGTAAGATCGCCCACCAGGATGAAGATGTGGAAGATGTGCAGGCCTTTGGGGATCGGTTGCACGTCCGTGTGGGGGAGGGCAAGGCTGAAGTTGTCCTCAGCAGGCTCAAGTCCACGATACGAAGCGAGGGGGGTGAGGTGTCCGGTCTACGCCCGGTTCCGCCTGTCCTCGAAGATGTTTTTATCGCACTTTCGGAGCAAAGCAAATGAAAGCGATCTTGGAACTTCCAGAGTCTCATGCGCAGGTCTTGATGTTGCTGCTTGAGGTCATCCCACCAGAAGTGCATAAATGGGCGCTTACCGGCAGTGCGGGATTGCGTTTGCAAGGTGTAGACATCTCTGTGAATGACCTGGATTTACAGACTGATGAAGAGGATGTATTTGTGATTGAAGAAAAGCTGGGCGATTTTATGAAAGTAGGCGTTCATCGCTGGGAATCGGAACACACACTCTCTTTGCACGGGCAATCTGTGATCAACGGGATCATGGTTGAGCTTCTTGGTAATGTGCAGCATCGCCATCTAAGAGGCGCATGGGAACCACCCACAGATATTTTATCTTCCAGGATTTGGGTCACATGGCGCGAGCATAGGGTACCGGTCTTTCCCCTGGAATTCGAGGCGCAGGCCTATAGCAAAATGGGGCGGGCTGAAAAAGCTGAACTAATTCGCGAGGCTATTCGTTCATGACAGAGCCTATCATCCATACCGAAAATCTGACCCGGCTCTTTGGCGATTTCGTAGCGGTTGACCATGTCTCGTTCCAGGTCAACCCTGGCGAGGTAGTTGGCTATCTCGGCCCCAATGGCTCGGGCAAAACCACTACCATCCGCATGTTGCTGGGGCTGTTGGAGCCGACTGATGGCCAAGCAACTGTGCTGGGCTATGATGCATTCCGCCAGTCGGAAGAAGTCCGCGCGCGGGCTGGGTATATGTCACAGAAGTTTGCGCTCTATGACGATTTGACCGTTTGGGAAAATATGGAATTTTACGGTGGCGTGTATGGAATCACGGATAGGGCACGCATCGAATCGACCTTGAACCTGCTCGGCCTGACCGGGCACGAATCCACGCTGACAGGGTCGCTCTCAGCTGGCTGGCGACAACGATTGGCATTGGGAATTGCATTGGTTCACCAGCCGAAGTTACTTTTCTTAGACGAACCGACTTCAGGCGTAGACCCAACCGCTCGCCGCGCTTTCTGGGATCTGATCTATGAGCTGGCATCCGAAGGTGTGACAGTTTTTGTAACCACACATTACATGGACGAGGCGGAATATTGTGAGCGCGTGGGTATCATGCGTGCTGGGAAACTGCTGGCGATGGACACGCCGGGTAACTTGAAGAGAAATGTTCTGACGGGGGATGTCTGGCAATTGCCCTTGATACGCTACCCACCCTGGATGGTGTCTTGCAGGCAGGTATGGCAGGCGATCAGTTACGTGCCATCACTGAACGCGAAATGACGGCGAAGCAATTACAGAAAGCTTTACAGGAAAATGGGATTAATGTGAAATCCGTGGACCCTGCCGAGCCAACGTTGGAGGATGTGTTTTTGTCGTTGGCAAGGGGATAATTCATTGCCTTTGGTTTCTATATCTGTAACATTTTGAATATATGTACAAGAAATACTAATTTTGGAAACTCGAATACATATGAAGAATGTCACTTGACAAATTGGGGTGAGATTCTATACTTAGACTGCGTGTAATTTGGTAAATGTAATAGAAGGTTAGGGATATCATGAATGACACACCACAATCTCTTGAGCCATTTCGCGATTTCAATGTATTGGATTTACCAATAGGGATTTACCTGACTTCTGCAAGTGGGGAGTTTTTGGTCTGTAACCGTACTGCACGCAAGTTTCTGCAACTGCCGCTGGAGGGAGAAGTAGATGCAAATATCACAGATTTTTATCTTCATCCAGAAGATCGTACCCGAGTAATTGGCAAATTAGAAGAAAATGAATCTCAAGGTAAAAATCTTGAGGGTGAAGTCCTGCACTTTCGAGTTGGGGAAGACGATATTTATGTGGAAGATTACTGTATGTCTATTTATCACCCGAAGACAAAAAAAGTTGTGGGATTTGCGGGTTGCTTGATTGACATCACACATGAACATGAAGCACGCCGTCAGGAAAAAATATTGCGTGAGCAAATCGAAGAACTACGATTGGACATTAACCGAATTTTGCATGCCAATACGACAACACTCCTGATGGTAAAGCAAACTTTAGATGCGGTAGTGGAGGCATTTGAACCAAAGCCTTATGAGGGTATGGCCTTACCTTCAGTAGATGAAACAGAAAAAATGCTTGTTGACCATGCGAATGCCTTGGCGAAAATGCTTGAACGTTTCTTAGAATTTGCAAAGGACGAACGTCAGAAAAAGGCACTTTCGCAAGGACATTGGAACAAATTAAAAGGTTACGAGGGATTTCTCCGCGAATTCAGGCAACAAATCCCTACTCCAGAATCGTGGGCAGTAACGTTAAGAAAGGCTGCAAATGAAATCGGTAATATTCATAAAAATATAAAGCCTGGTTATATTCCGCGTGAACCCGCACGTGAACTTGAAACTACCGCCTGGCATTTAGAGCGTCTGACAAACTTAATTGAAGTCCTTCACACACGTGCTTCCGTCATCCAGATGGATTACTCAATTCACAGTCTGCGTGAGGCCATAACTTATGATGTGCGTGAGACTATCCCACGAAAGAGAAGAAATATAAAGAAATTAATAGAGCATTGTATCACCCGCTTAGCAGAATATGCACATAGCCTAAAGGTCGATATAGACTTCAAGGACTTGGTAGATGTTGAAGTATTTGTAAATGAACGTGACATGATCCGGGCTCTATCAAACTTACTTCACAATGCAATAAAATACTCCTGGCACAGGGATCCCGAAGTTTCGCTTGCCACAAAACGAGCATGGGTGGCTATTCACACAGAAACAGACGAAAAGAAAGTGTATATTGAGTTTGAAAATTGGGGTGTGGCGATCAAACGCGAAGAAATTGAGAAGGAAAAAATATTTGAATTAGGCTATCGAGGTGAATTATCCAAAGACCGGGGCCGATTGGGTACGGGTATAGGCTTGACGGACACCACACGGGTTGTTGAGGCACATGGCGGAAGGATCGAAATCGAAAGTCGACCTGCACGACGCTATTCAGTTCGGGAGAATCATCCCGAATACTACGATCAGCCATTTATTACGAAAGTTACAATTATCTTACCAATAGCAAGAAAAACATAAAACTATAGTTTGGGAGGATTATATCGGATGAAAACAAGAGTTCTTTGGGTAGAAGACAGCGCTCGCCTGGAGCTGCGAAATTTTACTGGCCCTTTGTATATTAGTGGAAAATACGACCTGAATCTCGCTGAAGATGCAACAACGGCAGTCCGTTATTTATTAGCAAAAGAGTATGATGCAGTCATTCTGGATATGCGCTTGCCGCCCGGTATTGATAATTACTGGGTGAATATCTATCACCAAAAGGGAAAAGACAAGGCACAGGCACGTTTAGGCATGGAATTGGCTGATTGGCTTTTTAATGGTCGTGTTGATTTCCCTTCCGATCCACCTGAGTGGATTAAACCCCATCATATAGCGGTATTCACGGTGGAAAATGATCCTGCGCTTCGTAATCACTTACAAAAGCTTCAAATATCTATTTATGAGCATAAAACGGCTGGATTGCCAGATACTATATTGGTTGACCTCATTCAACGGGTGATTGCAAAAAGTATAAATAGAAAGAACGGGGGCTGAAGCAACATGGCAATCCCATTTGATGGACTTATCACTCTGTTAGTTTTTTTAGTTGGTGTACCAGCACTAATATTGCAATTAATATCTGTAGCGGAAAGGCGGGTTGTTGTCAAAAGGGAGAGGATGGATGTTAGTAAATTCCTCTTTTGGGCTCTTTTGTTTTTTTTCGTTGGTTTAAGCGTTCAAATTTGGGCAACTCTAAATAAGGATGTACTCGGTGAAATAAATTATAACTTCATTGAGCAAGGTACCTGGGTAATTACTTTTGCTATATTATTTGTTTTGGTTTTAAAGGTATCCAAGCAAATTCCAGAACAGTATGGGCAAAGGGAAAAAATTGTTGAGAAGCTCTCTCAGGTTATATTGAAAGAATCAAAGAATAAGGGGCATATCGGGGGCACAGTGTTCTCTGACTTGGCTAATCTAGGCAAACAATGTGACCCGGGACCTGAACGAGAAATGGTTGTGAATGCATTTAAGGATTTAGTTCAGGGCATAATTGCTGATAAAAAATACAGCGGCGATTCATTTGAGGAATTAATTGAAGAACTGGTCCACATGCTTGTTTCCAATCCTGAACCGAAAGATCTTTGTTGCTATGATACCTCTATCAAAATACTGGCTGCTATTTTGTCTGTGCCCGGACCTATTAATAGTGATAGTGATAAACAACGTACCTTGCATGCTATCAGCAAACTTG
>WOR8_10009728_pt1 | contig 11689 bp, 7 predicted proteins | sample DeeMarSeWOR38_10_FD_19890 | JGI IMG/M metagenome (IMG submission 19890) | reverse complement strand
TATTAGAGGCTTACCCTGATGAGGTTCGTCTGGTCTATCGTGATTTCCCGCTCACCTCCATCCACCCCAATGCCACACCAGCTGCGATTGCAGCCAACTGTGCTCGCGAGCAAGATGTGTTTTGGGATTATCACGATAAATTATTCGGGATGCAGCTTGGCTTGAATACCGAGGCTTACCAGGAATACGCCAGCCAACTGGATATCGATACAGAAGAATTTAATGAATGTCTGGATAGCGGTCGTTATGACGAAGAAGTTCAGGCTGATTTTGATTTCGCGGCCAACCTGGGGGTGCGTTCAACGCCCACATTCTTCGTCAACGGCATCGCAGTAGTGGGAGCGCAGCCATTTGAAGTGTTCCAGCAGGTGATCGAACAAGAATTGGCGGGTGAGATCCCTTAGACCAATACCTTTTCGCCCATAAAGTTCAATTCCAGCAATCAGTTCAACGGAGAGCATCGCTCTCCGTTTTTTTTATAATGCTTGAGGCAGTTGCAATTTATGCAGAGTATTACAGAACGAATTTCAGAGGTTATAATTCTTGGGCACTGAGATGAACTTGATTGATCTCTCAGCTGGAAAAATTCTATAGCTTGGTTTATGGTTTTAACGATGACTCAAAAGCATGACTTCCAATCGATTATCATGACTCTGCAAGAGTTTTGGGCAGAGTTAGGATGCCTGATCTGGCAGCCTTACTACAGCCAGGTCGGTGCAGGGACGATGAATCCAGCCACTTTGCTGCGTGTGCTCGGTCCCGAGCCTATGTCGAACCCAGTATTCGTCCGGATGATGGCCGATACGGGGAAAATCCCAACCGCATGCAGCAGCATTACCAATTCCAGGTTATCCTCAAGCCTGACCCTGGCGATCCACAAGAGATCTATTTGAATTCCTTGCAGGCGATCGGTATCGATCCCCAGAAACATGATATCCGCTTCGTGGAGGACAACTGGGAGCAGCCTGCTGTCGGAGCCTGGGGATTGGGCTGGGAAGTATGGCTCGATGGGCAGGAGATCACCCAGTTCACCTACATGCAGCAGGCCGGTGGGATAAACCTTGATCCGGTATCCGTTGAGATCACCTACGGGTTGGATCGGATCGCAATTGCATTGCAGCGGGTACATGGTTTTCAAGACATCCGCTGGAATACTATCCAAGAGGATGGCAGATTATCGCAGCGGAACCTGACCGCGGGGGATGTAAATCTCCAGGCGGAACAAGAGCACAGCAAGTATTACTTCGAAGTGACCTTTTAAAGTGTTCGCATTCCTTCAATGTGCTCGATACGCGCGGCGCAATTGGCGTAACCGAGCGCCAGGCATATTTTGGACGCATGCGGGACTTATCAAGAGAGATTTCCGAAGCTTACCTGGAGGGTCGCCAGCGTCTTGAGTACCCCTGGCTTGAGGAGGGTGTTGGTGCTCCGGTCAGCGAGAAGACCAGCGAAAGCGATCGTGAAGCTGCTGTAACCTCGCAAAAGGAGGTCACCGAAGCGGCTCAATTTCTGCTGGAGATCGGCATAGAGGAGCTGCCCGCAGCAGACCTGGATCGAGCCTTGGGACTGTTAAATGAGCGTTTCCCCCTCCTTTTGAATGAGGTGCGCTTGACCTGTGGTGAGATGCGCGTGATGGGTACACCGCGACGGCTGGTGGTGAGCGTTGATGATCTTGCCCCCCGTCAGGCGGATCAAGAAGAGATCATTAAGGGACCTCCTGCAACGTGCCTTCGATGATCAAGGGCAACCGACTCCCGCAGCCCAGGGTTTTGCGCGCAGCAAGGGCGTTCATGTTGACGATTTAGAGCTGCGCGAGCTGGACGGCGGCCAATATGCAGTTGCACTTACAAGATCTGTAGGCCGCTCAGCGATCGCAGTCCTGGCGGAAAAGCTGCCGGAATTGATCGCCTCCATTCGCTTCGATAAAGCCATGCGTTGGAACAGTAGCGATGTCCTCTTCTCGCGCCCCATTCGTTGGCTGGTGGCTCTTTTCGATGATCAAGTCATACCGTTCGAATATGCTGACCTTCGTGCAGGGAATATCACCCGGGGCTTACGGTTTGTTAAACCTGATCGTATTGAAGTAAAGACCCCAGAAAATTACTTTAGCGCCCTCGTCGAGCAGGGCATTATCCTGGATGCAAAAGAGCGCCGAGATCGAATGGATCGGCAGTGGTCAATCCTGATCTCCTGCAAGAGGTCACTAATCTGGTCGAAGCGCCCTTGGGTGTGCGCGGCTCCTTTGATGAAGATCATCTCGAATTGCCGCGCGAGGTGCTGATTTCAGTTATGACCAAGCATCAACGCTATTTCCCGGTGGAGAGTAACGGATCGCTGCTGCCTTATTTTATTGCTATCAGCAACCGGGGCGAGAATGACCGCACACAACAAATGGATTTGGTGGTTGAGGGCAATGAGCACGTCATTCGCGCCCGATTTGCCGATGCCGATTTCTTTGTTCGCGAAGATATGAAAGCTCCCCTTGAGGCTTATCTACCTCAACTTGACACCCTGATCTTCCAAACCGATTTGGGCTCTATGTTGGATAAGACGCACCGCATGCGAGCTCTGTTAGCCGATCTCGCCCCCCAGCTTGGCTTAACCGAAGACCAGCTGCAGGTCTCCCAGCGAGCTGTTGAACTGAGTAAGGCCGACTTGGTCACCCAGATGGTCGTCGAAATGACTTCTTTGCAGGGGATCATGGGTCGTTACTACGCGCTCAATTCCGGTGAACCTGAAGCGGTGGCGCAGGCTATCTTCGAGCACTACCTGCCCCGGTACGCCGGTGACATCCACCCTGAAACTCTTCCGGGAGTGGCGGTAGGATTGGCCGATCGACTGGATACCCTGGCAGGCCTGTTTGCGGTTGGCCTGGCGCCCACCGGGGCAAGGGACCCTTTCGGGCAAAGGCGGGCTGCGCTAGGTGTCGTTGGAAACTTGATCGCCTGGGAGATGGATTTTGATTTGCGTTCCGCGATCACAGCCGCAGCCGGGCACCTGCCCCGGGAGATGGATACTGATAGCCAGTTGACCTGCCTGAGGTTCATCATCGAAAGGCAGCGCAACTTGCTGCTCGAAGCGGGCTATCGCTATGATGTCGTCGATGCCGTATTGACAGCCCAGGGGTATAACCCCACCAGCGCGGCGCGGGCGGTGAAGGCTTTGAGTGATTGGGTAAAGCGGGAGGATTGGCGCACGATTTTGCCAGCCTATGCGCGCTGCGTGCGCATCACGCGCGACCTAGCGGAGCTTTACCCGGTGAATCCGGACTTATTCAGTGAATCTGCTGAGAAGGATCTTTATCGTTCCCTCACAACTGCCGAAAGCCAGGATCGCTCAACGGGTTCCGTGGACGACTTCCTGAATGCGTTCCTGCCGATGATCCCTGCCATTGATCGCTTCTTCGACGAAGTGCTGGTAATGACTGAGGATCCTGTCACCCAGCAAAACCGCCTGGGATTATTACAGCGCATCGCCCTCCTGGCCGAAGGGGTGGCAGATTTAGCAAAGCTGGAAGGGTTCTAATGAGGGGTTGGATGCAAGCCAACGATAAATTTGTCCAAATCTGCTGAGCGTCAGGCCTCTTTGTTCTGAAAATCATCCATATAGGCTTTGATCGTGGGGATCGAATTCATCTTCTCGTAAAAGAAATTATTGACGATATTGATCACATGCTCGCGGGCTGCCTCTGTTTCAGCAGAAAGTTCATCGGTTGTATCCTGGCGAGTCAAGGTGTCCCGCAATTTCAGCAGGCGGCGGACGATCTCCGTTTCCTGATCTCCTTCTAAAGCAGTGATCACAGAAATAATCAGCTCGTCCGCATGAGACAGGACGACATCCATCGAGATCGCTGAACCTGGCGAGAAACTGTCGTCGATGGTGCGGATCAAAGACCAAACTTGGTATAGCATGGTTGTCGGTTCATCGAACAGCTCACGCAAGTATGCTGCCTCTTCGTAGCGCCCTGTCAAACGAAAAACGTTGTACATGCGCTTGGCAGCTTTCCCATAGTTGATATCTTTGGTCAGGTATTTGTTGACTTCTTTCTCCAGCTGGAAAACGTACTCATCAAGGGCATCTGGTGAGGCATGCTTCATTAATTTAGAGAAAATGGGGACTGATTCGGCTTCAAGATACACTTCCTGGAAATATGCATCTAAGTAATTATCAAGGGGAGTGATGCTTCCATCCGGAGCTTCCCAGGTGACATCCAACATATTACTGGCGTTGGCCAGTTGCCCACGTTTGGGATCAGCGATAACCCAATCCAACTTGCACCATCCAGGATCGGCTGCTGCCTCTTCCCATTGGATTGCAACCCGTGTTCCATCTGGACGGAAGGCATCAATTTTTCCTTCCTTGATCTCCGGGGCTGACCACGAAATCGGTGTCCCCATCTTCATTAATTTATCTTCCTTGAGCATATCGAAGGGGTAGGAACCAAATTTAACCTCAATTAACTGGTAAGTGGGTCCTTTGAGTGTATCCAATGCTTTCTGGCGCATTATACGCGCCAAAATCTGGCAGGCATCTTCCCGAGTATCGGCGATTATGTTGACCCGCTCGAAATAGTCACAATCACCAGGAAAGGTTTGAATCTTCGATTGGGCAGAAGAGCCTGACAGGGCAAGGGCGGTTTCCACGAGACCTGGTTGATCCTTAAACTCGACCAGGCGACCGATCTCCCGGAATCTAGCAAGGTCGGCTGGGCTGAAATCCAACATGACAACTTTGTGCCCAAAGACTCCGGTCTCCAGGTCCATCGAAATATCAGAGTCGGATTCGACGGCCATGGCACTCAGCCACTGCAAGGCCTCCGCCTCGCTTATCTCAACTCCCAGTCGTTCGGCAGATTCAATGATTTGGGTCAGTTCATCGGAAGCCCTGTATGGGTGGTTATCAGTCATAATTGGTGTCTCCTCTTAAAAAAATGCCCGGTATGGGTGGATTTTTGATCGGTCATAAATCCAAATAGTTGATGAAAAATTAAGTTGAAATTTCTCAAATGCTTGATTTGAGTAAAAGCAGATAACCTGCCAGTAAAGTCAAAATATAATACGATATTCAATTGAATTTGTTACGGATCTGGCAGGTTTCTGGCCTGGCGCAGCAGTCCTCGGAAGATCTTGGCCTGGTCAAGGGCATCTTCCAGAGCGTTGTGGCTGATATTACGCCCAGCTAAATATTGATTGGAGACATTGCGCATGTTTGTGTCTTGCCAGGACGAGCCAGTAACGCCCATGTAGAATGCTTTGATATCCAATGCTGCATGGCCAAATGGGTTTCGCCCAAGATATCTGTGAAAGTATTCGTTTACGAACGACCAGTCAAAAGGCGCATTAAAGGCGACGAATATGGGAGCCAAACCTTCAGGCAGGACATCCAGTAACCAGGCAGCGAATCGTTCCATAGCCACCTTAGGTGGAACACCCTTCTGCCTCAATTCCTCGAGCGAAAGTTCATGAATGGCATAAGCTTCTGGCTGCATCAAATCATTTAAAGGTTGCAGTTCGACATAAAATGTCTGCGGGGGACTGCTAATCGTACAGGCGCCGATTGAGAGAAGAGAATATTGACCAGGGCTCGGACCTGCTGTCTCGACATCTACAGAAATGAAAGGTTCGAGTTGAATTGAAGATTCCATATCAAGGTCATTATAATAGTTTATGGATTTCTAAACGAGATCGTCAGATTGGCTTCACCCAAATTTCTTATGATAAGTTCAACCCATGTTCAACTGGTATAATTTAACCCCCCAGAAAAACGGGAAGGTTATTGGTCTGGAATCCCGATATGTGAAATCAATTCCATGCGCCGACCCGGACATAAAAAGAAATATTCGCTAAATGAAGTGAAGATCTAACCGCAATGTCCACAATAGATGAGATAAAGATACGGATCGATATCGCTGATCTGGTCTCAGAGACAGTGCAACTGCGTCGTTCGGACCTGGCGCTGTTTTGGACAATGCAACGAGGGCGGCGACATCTTCGGCTTCGTGATGAAGAAGGAAGGCTGGGATTTCAGTGAGGCATTAAGATATCTTGCCGATCGGGCTGGCGTTGAACTGGAATCATTGACACCAGAACAACAGACAGCTGTTGAAGAACACGAGCACTTAAGAGCATTACTTGAAATCGCAGCAGCGTATTATCGTCATAACTTATTCAACACTCCAGCCGGAAAATCTGTCTTGGATTACTTGCACCAGGAACGTGCACTTAAAGATGAAACGATTGAGGCATTTGGTCTGGGATACGCGCCGGATTCTTGGGAGGCAGGTCTCACTCATTTTAAGGCCAAGGGGTACCAGGAGGCTGATTTAATCGCGGTTGGCTTGGTCACAGAAAGGGAGAGCGAAGATGGGGCTGGGATTTATGATCGCTTTCGCCACCGGATCATGTTCCCAATCCGCGATGAACGCGGGCGTATGACGGGTTTTGGAGCCAGGGTTGTCAATCCGGAGGATGTACCGAAGTTCTTGAATTCTCCGCAAACTGATTTATTTGATAAAGGGCGCATACTCTATGGGCTCGATCGAGCTCGCAAGGGGATTCGTGAACAAGATCAGGTTGTGATCGTGGAAGGTTATCTGGATGTGATCGCATTGCATCAAGAAGGCTTCACCAACGCTGTTTCTCCGATGGGAACTGCGCTTACAGAACACCAATTGCGTTTGCTAAAGCGTTTCTCCAGGCGAATGATCTTGGCTTTGGATGCTGATGCAGCTGGCGATAAGGCCACCATACGCGGCGTGGAAGTCGCTCGTCAGGCTCTTGACCGAGAAGCAGATCCGGTTTTTAATGCGCGCGGGCTGTTGGGCAGCGAGGCGCGTCTGAAAGCGGATATCCGGGTGACGACTTTACCCGATGGTCTTGATCCGGATGAGGTTGTCGCAGGTGAGCCTGGGGAGTGGGAAAGAATTGTCTCCGAAGCGCGGCCGATCGTCCTGCATGTCATGGAAACCCTGGCGAAAGACCAGGATCTCGAAGATCCGAAGGTGAAATCCGAGATCGCTCGCCAGGTTTTGCCGCTTATTTCGGATGTGCGTGATCCTGTCGAGCGGGAAGCATACCGCCAGCGGCTGGCTCGCTTCTTAAAAGTTGACGAGCGAGTATTTCTTGATGCAGTGGCAATCGGTTCAGGTCGCAAGCCATCCCGACAGAGATCATTCCATCCTCCTGAACAGAGTGAAAAACCCGTCAGAGAAGAAGTTCCGATACATGCAACTTCGGATTTGCTGGAAGCCCACTGTTTGAGCGTTCTGTTACGGCGACCTGACCTGGTTTACCTGGTGGATCGCGCTCTTTTGGAGAGTGGGCTCAGCCGGCTGTCTGTGGATGATTTTCAATCGGCTGACCATCAGATTCTGCTGCAATTGATCGATGATTCATTAAAACAAGATCGATCGGAGCCGAAAATATTCGTTCAAAATAGTCTCACGTTACCTCTCATGGAACTCGCCGATCGATTACTTGTGCAGACAGAGAAATTAGATCCTAATGAAGATAAAGTGCTTGAGGATCTTTTGCGAGCTTTGATCGTGCTTCGCCAGCGACGCTTATTTCAGCAGATCGATCACCTCAGGTATCTCATGGAAGAGGCTCAAGGAAGACCTGAAACCAGCGTCGCCGAATACCAGAAGACAATGGTACAGTATATCACTGCCCGAAGTCGCCTCGATCGAGCTCTGGGTTTATATACAAGTCACATGATCCAATAGGGGTTGGAGGTTTTTTAATTGGCTCAAAAATCTGAACCACAAGAAGGGGCACAAACAACCACTTCCGAGCAAGAAAATCTGGAACAGGATCCTCGGGATTTGAAAGAGGTTACCCTGCCTATCAACGAGGTCACCGAAATCCTCTCCAAATCTGGCTTAGATGAAGAAGGAGAGCCAGATGATGATACGCTGAGCAGAGAGGAGAAAGATCTTGAGGAGATCTCCAAGGATAAACCACAGGAGATGTTGAAGGATCCTAAATTAGTTGTTGAATTAAGTGATGACCCTGTCAGACTGTACCTCAAGGAGATCGGTGGTATCGATCTTCTCAACCCGGATCAGGAATTCTGGTTGTCTACTCAGATGGAAGCAGCCCGTCGTATTGAATCGCTCACCCGCCAACACCCCCTCATCCGTGAAGGTGATTCGCTCCCACGAGGTATATACAAGGCTTTATATGAGGAGTTATTCACCACTTGGAAGCGGGTGGTGGAAGATACGAGTCGTTTAGGTTTTGATCTCCCAGATTTAAGGCTCATGCTTGGCGAATCTCAAATGTTGCGCCAGACCTGGGCTTCTGATACGCCGTCTTACCTGCATGCATATTTGGATAATGGATTATGGGGCAAAGACTCATTGTGGGATGGTGTAGCTCGAAACGCTTTTAATGTATTTGTTTGTCTCTATTTGTTTCCCGATCCGATTGTAGATTATCTGGACACATATCTCAGCAGCCACAAAAATTTGCCGCCTAAAAGAACCTTCAATCGTAATCTGCCGGATGACGCGATACTTCAAGCCGAGGTTGAAAATGCCAAGCATCGGTCTCAGGATGCTCATAACGCAATAATCCGAGCAAATCTGCGCCTGGTTGTAAGCGTGGCTAAACGCTATATCGGTCGGGGAAGCTCTTTCTTGGACCTGATCCAAGAAGGCAATATCGGCTTACTACGGGCCGTAGCTAAATTCGATCCGACGCGTGGGTATAAGTTCAGCACCTATGCTACCTGGTGGATTCGTCAATCCATAAGCCGTTCGATAGCTGATCAAGCCCGTACAATTCGCATACCAGTTCATGTTTTTGAATCGATTAACAGGTTATTGCGCGCTCAGCGTCATTTAGTTCAGCAGTTAGGTCGCGAACCAAACAGTGATGAATTGGCTGTGGAGGCAGGATTTCTTGACCCAGAAGATGTTCAGGTTATCTTGCGAGCTCGTTCAGAAGGAACTCCAGTGCCATTGGATGTACGCCGACGCTGGATGCGAGCTGCCAACAAGGTAGGCCGAATAATGCGCGCCTCAGAAGAACCAATGTCTCTGGAAAGCCCGGTTGGGACTGAAGATAGCAGCCAGTTAGGAGATTTTATCGAAGATCAAGATGCGCTAGAACCAATGGATGCTGCCGCGCGGGAGATGCTGCGCGAGCAGGTGAAAAATGCGTTAGCTGTTTTATCTGATCGAGAACGAGAAGTGCTGGAATTGCGATTTGGTTTGGTTGATGGCAAGGATCACACACTTGAAGAGGTTGGCCAACATTTCAAAGTCACGCGCGAACGTGTACGCCAGATTGAGGCCAAAGCGCTGCGAAAATTAAGGCACCCAACCCGTAGCCGTCATCTGCGTGATTATTTTGCTTAAATGACTTTTATCCTTAACGGAGCATTGGCCCTTATCGCTGGGATTGCGGTACTCTTTCTGCCAGGCATTGCCTGGCTGTCTTTATTTTGGGAACCTGATCAAGGAATCTTTGAAAGGCTAGCCGAAGCGATGGGCTTGAGCATATCCCTCACCGCACTGATGGCTCTGTTTGCCTACCTAATTGGATGGGATGTAACTTCACTGGGATTGATCGCTTTATATCTAGCCCTCATTCCACTCGCAATATGGCAGTTACGTCTTAGATGGAGAGAAAGAAAGTTTTACTATGGGAAAGATTCCCTTGAAACTGAAGATGTCCCATCGAATAATGACGTAATTCACCCGATCTCTGGTGGGGTTCTCAGACAAGATTACCTTCGTTACTCAGTCTTGGCACTGATCTTCTTCTTCCTCCTCATCTGGCGGTTTTACCAGATTCGCAACCTAGTACTGCCGGTTTGGGTGGATTCGATCCACCATGTCCAGATAGTTAATTTGTTTTTAGCGAATGGGGGGATCCCAGAAACTTTTGAACCCTATATGCCCGTGCCATTTTTCTACCATTATGCATTTCATGCATTAGCTGCAGTGTTTTCCTTTTTTGGGCGCTTGAGTTCTGAAAATGCAGTCTTAATCCTGGGTCAAGTGCTCAACGCGGGTGTTGCCCTGGCCGTTTATCGGTTAGGAATAGCGCTTTGGGCGGATTGGCGTCGAGCAGCAGCAGGCGCTATCCTGGTTGGTTTTGTGACCCACATGCCAGCTTATTACCTGACATGGGGAAGATATACATTATTAACTGGGATCCTTCTGCTTCCTTTGGCGATGGCAGCTGCATTGGATATTGTAAACAAGGGTGCCAGCAAATCCCGCCTGTCAAGACTGATCCTATTCACAGCAGGCATACTATTGGCCCATTACTATGCAGCTGTCCTGTTAGCGATATTCCTCATCATTTTGGGTGCACTAAATTTGATTCAGGATGGGCGTCAGAATGCTGGCTTTCGTTGGAACACCTGGTTGCCTCTTTTCGTCGCATCCCTGGCCGGTTTGTTATTGGCAGGACCCTGGCTTTACCGCATGTGGGGTTATGCTCAAGGAGGGGTCGAAATTGGCGCCATCCAATTGAGCATAGACGCAGTTGACGAATTTTATTTTCCGGATTATTTATCATATCTGTGGCGTTTACTCGGACCAAACAGGAATCATGCCTTGATTTTTATTGCCCTCCCAGGCTTGCTGATCACATTATTCCGCAAACGAACGCAAGCCTTTGGTTTATGGGCAATTGCATTGAGTTTGTTCAGCTTGCCATGGGGGATCTACGTGGCTCCTTTTAGACCAGATCATGCAGCCATCGTTTTATTTCTGCCAACCGGGTTGCTCGTCTCTGAATTATTTGTCAGCCTTGTTGATTGGTCTCCGATCCCCAGGCTCGTTCAATTGAAGACAGCTGCTGTGTTTGTGCTATTTGCCGCTTTGGTCGGATGGGGGTTTTGGGGAACGCGTTCGGTGATAAATTCTGCAACTGTGCTGGCGACTAAGGCTGATCTGGAGGCCGTGAATTGGATCGAAGCTAATGTCCCCGCGGGGGCTCGATTTTTCATTAACGTTAATCACTGGCAGTACGGGATTTATCGGGGTGTAGATGGGGGTTGGTGGATCTCACCATTGACCGGGCGAGAGACTTTGCTTCCTTCGGGACTTTATCCAATGGGAGAAGAGGATTATGTTCATGGTGTGAACGCGGTCGCCGCCCGGGCGAGCCAGATTAAATATTTATATTAATGATCTGCGCGGGTCTGTGAGGTCAAACCATTTTACCAATTGTCCAAACGCTGAACTGATTTATGAGAATGATAATATCTATATTTTTCGTGTTTTAGAATTTAATTTAGAAACATCTTTGTAAAGCGTAAATTTCTTTGTGAAATTTGACACCTAATTTAGCTTATGATAAGATAGTTCAGTTTTTTTAATATCTTGAATCTGGGGTGGTGGTCCTTAAATTTTTTCAGCCCTCTTGGGCAGGGCTTCTGGATAGTTTGGGGAGTTGAACCACCCCATATTATTATCTTAAACTAGGTTGCCTTATGTTTAATCAGTATCTTCCTCTCGCAATTTTATTCATTTTAGCAATCTTATTAGCAGGATTTGTTGTTGTGCTTGGGCATGCTTTTGGACCTCGTCGGCCAACAGCGCGCAAATCGCAACCATATGAATCTGGCATGACACCTATCGGACCAGGGACGCGCCGGATTCCAGTTCGGTTTTATCTCGTAGCTGTCTTATTCATACTTTTTGACATTGAAGTAATATTTTTCTTCCCAT
>WOR8_10008890_pt1 | contig 11689 bp, 13 predicted proteins | sample DeeMarSeWOR38_10_FD_19890 | JGI IMG/M metagenome (IMG submission 19890) | reverse complement strand
TAGCAATCATAGTAGTCGGACTGCTGCTCTTCCTGATGCTCAGAAAACGGTAAGCACCCAGCAAAAACCACCCAAGTTTCCCCCCTCTTTTTTCGGGGTTAAAGTTTAATAGCAAGGAGACATGAGCTGAAAGGGCTCTGGAAAGAATGTATAATGGCATCATAGTCATCAAGATTTGTCTCTCTTTTCTCCTTAAAGTTTGATGTCCAGAGCCCCAGCAAACCCTTTTTTAGGTAGTCCGCAAGAATTTTTGTGTAAGTTGCTTGAAAGCATTTGTAAAAAGTATAAATTTTTCCTATAAAATATGAACAATATTCCACTTTATAACGGAATATGTTTTGAAGAGCAAATGCAGCCTGCATAACAGAAAACGAGCACTCACAGCCATAAAAACACGTTTGCAAACTCAGCCATCCAGCCTGATTCGCCTGTAAAACAGAAAACGATTTACCTATGCGGCGCCATCACATTTACGATGCCACATGATTGCCAAAAGCATCTTGGATTTAATCGGCAACACTCCGATGGTGCAGGTAAACCGTTTGCACAAGAACCCAAACCTCGAACTATACGTGAAACTGGAAAAATTCAACATCGGCGGCTCAGAAAGACAAAACCGTCATCGAAGCCACCAGCGGCAACACCGGCATAGGCTTAGCCATAGTCTGCCGCGTAAAAGGCTACAACCTCTTCCTCGTCATGCCCGAAAACATGACCCTGGAACGACGGCAAATTCTTAACGCCATAGGCGCAAAAATCATCCTAAGCGAAGCGAACAAAGGCATGGACGGTGCAGAAGACCTAGCACGCAAAATAGCCAGCCAAAGCCCAGACAAATACTTCATGCCTAACCAATTCGCAAGCCAAGCCAACGTGCTCGCACACTACGAAACCACAGCCGAAGAGATCCTGCGAGACACAAACGGAAAAATAACTCACTTCGTCGCAGGCATAGGCACCACGGGCACGCTCATGGGCGTCTCCAAACGGCTAAAAGAACACAACCCAGACATCCAGATAATCGCCGTGGAACCCGAAAACGGAACATCCATCCAAGGCTTAAAAAACCTTGAAACCCAGTACGTGCCTGCCATCTGGAAAAAAACCAGCGTAGACGAAATCCACAAAGTACACCCGAAAAAAGCAGAAGAAGCAGCCAGGCTACTCGCACTGCAAGAAGGCATATTCGTCGGACCAAGCTCAGGCGCCATATTCCACACAGCCCTAAAAAAAGCTAGCGAAATAGACAAAGGCGTCATGGTTGCCATTGCTCCAGACGGCGGAGAAAAATACCTGTCCACCACACTCTGCGACCCCAACCTATGCCTGAAGTGCGCACGAAAATACGGCATCCGATGCTCCTACATCGACGGAAGACCCATATCAAAAGCACCATCCAAATAACGAAAAACTCTCTGTTTCTACGCAAAGCTACACATATTTAGACGCCGTTTCAGGTATCGATTAATACTTTCAAGCGGCATACTAAGGATGCGAAAACAGTTCAAGAAAAGAGGTTGCTAAAAATGAATCACTTAACTAATAAACAAATTATCGAGTTTTTTCATCGCAGCTACAAAACATCAGATGGATTATGGTTCATGAAAGTAGAGGAGAAGTACGGTTTTAACGCCGCCTTAGAAATAGATAAAGAAGTCTGGAAAGTCATGCCCAAAATCCAAGCACGCATGATTAAATTAATGCTGAAAAAAGGTGAAGGCGAAGCAGCCTTTCTGGAAAGCCTCACCGCAAAACTATCCTTAGAAGGTTTCAAGTTTAAGGTGGAACAAAACGCGAACGGCTTCCGAATACAAATCAGCGATTGCCCCTGGCATAAATTGATGGTGAAAAGCGGAAGAGAAAAACGCTCCGCGAATGTAGGCACAACCATCTGCAACGTTGAGTACTCCGTCTGGGCTTCCGAATTTGACGAAAACATGCAGTTCACTCTCGGAAACCAGAAATGCAAGGGTTCAAAACACTGCACACTAGACTTCAAAAGACGCTGGCCAACTTCTCAAAATCACCCGTAAAGGTGCAGGTAACTTCAACTAAAGAAGCTCAACCATAACCGCAGAAACCAACCCATAACAAACCAGATAAGTACTTCAGCTCTTTACATCACACAGTCTCTGTTATCTTCCTTTGTTTTGCACTGCTCACAGAGATCAGAATGCGGCTCCACAGACGTCTTTTGGTAAATATAAAGAGGATACTGTGTGCAGTTCTTACACCAATGCCACTTGTCATTTTTGCTACCCCTAACATACTCCACCATCAACATCCCTCTGTCTTAGCCTTTTACTATCAAATACTTTCTCAGTGTCAGCTAAAAACATTTTTCAAAATTGCCCAGTTAAATCCCCGCACTGCATACTTCTGACCACGTCTTCTGCCACTTTTACTTTTCTTGAATGTCAAGTTTTGAAAACAGCAAATCAAATTCAGCTATAAGTGGAGTATCATTTACACAGCCAAAACCCTTAAAGTGCCAAGAAAGGTCTCATCTGAATCACCCTATTTCGTCATATGAAAGATTTTTAAAGCGACTGAATCGAATAGATATGAATAACTAAATTAGAGGAGACATAAGAAATGAGACGAAGCAGCATCAGGTTTATTGGAGATATCTCCCGCGCAAACGTCCCTTTTTTAAATTGAAATCAAAGTGGCCAAGATGACGTATCTCGGTTCGTTTTTAGGATTTTTCCCATGTCCCACGTAACCTTTTTCCCAATTTTCCTAAATGGTTTAACTCGCTAGATACCAAAAAAGAAAAAAAGGTTGAGCTTAGCTGTACTTTGCCATTTCCTTAGTGGGTTTCTTCCTTAGCCAGTAAAAGCTGACAGCTAAAGCAGCAGTAGACAATGCTACCACGGCGAGGATGCTTATGGCTTCAGGAATGGTTGTCGTTGGATTCGCGTTTGATGCGTAAGTTATGCCTCCCCAGCTTTCTGGAACGTCTGGGCTGCCTGCTGGAGTTGCGTTTGCTGGAGGCCATTGTTGAGTTTCGCCAGTATCTTCATCATAGTATGAGACAAACTGTGCCCACTCATAGCCCACTAAAGGGCTTCCAAGTGATTCGTCTAGCTTCATAATGTTCATTTCGTATACATAGTGGTCAGGCTCTATTGTCGGAGTCGTAGTCAAATTTTGAGCTAAATCCAAGAGTTCACCACTTGCAGTAGCTGCAACCCAGTCTGATCCATTTCCTTTGTACCATTGAATAGTCTGAGAGCCGCCGTGTCCTGTAACTTCCAATTTTTTATCGTACTGTGTAGGATTTGGACCTCCGTCAGGCGGGGTTGAAGTGCCTGTTGCGGTTCCGTCAAAGCATATTGTCAACTTGTCTCCTGCGTCGGTTGTGTTGTCAGTAACCTCAACAATACAGCAATACAGATTTGGATCCATAATCCATTGGTCATGGAAAGCTGCGCCATTCCCAAATTCTTCTTTTCCGCTGGCGATCCAGTCATTGTCAACGATGTATGTTCCATCAATCGTCGGTGGAGTATTTGAAGACTGGTACATTACGTGTATATAGTTATCGTTGTATGCTGCTGCAATTCCTACAAGTGATAGCAACAATATCGATAGTAAAGACACTGCAACCATACAAGTTTTTTTCAAGAGTCTCTATTCTCCTTTATGTAGACTAAACTCCTAGTAGAGCCAAAACGCTTAAAAATTTTACCACTATCCCTATAACCCAGCACAAAAAAACCAGTAATTGAAGCATCTGCCACCTTTTCAGTTTCTCTTTGTTTCTTAGTGTTCTGACCTACCGGGTAAAAAGATGTCTAATACCTTGCTTCACGCCGCACAAAAAATGTGGAGCCGCCGATAGGACTCGTATTCCAGACGAGTGGAGGTGTCACCCGCAAAACTCCCCCTTTTTTTGATTAAGAATATCCCCAAAGTTTATTGTGAATTCAAAAAATGCCCCGTTCAAAATACAGCAGATAACATTGCTATCCAGAGCATTGATAATATCTGTAATATGCCCACATATATCAGAGTTCGTCTATCGCGCTCTTTTATTACCTTGGAGAGTCCAACGATTGCGAGCCCACCGAATCCCCATAGTGGAGCTACCTTCCAACTGGTATACCTCAAAGAGGAGTTGGGATAAATCCACGGGCTTGAACCGATGAAGCTCCAGAAGAAGCCAAAAAACCACTCGAAAAATAATCCCCAACCACAGAATAAAAAGAAAAGACCAATATTTTTCTTCAAATTCAAGGATTAATCGCCTCCAATTTTGCTTTTAATACTGAAATAGTGAGTCCATATAGTTATATTTTTTTGTGAAGCAAGGAAAAAAGCGACCGAGGTGAGGTAGCCTGTTTCGTTTTAGGTATTTTCCCAGGCACCACGTAACCTTTTTTCCTTCTTTTTTGATTAGAAATTCGTGAGAGTGAAGTTGGGAAGTGTATTTATGTTAAACAGACCTACAAGAATACTTAAATTTCACAACATTTATCGTAAATCTTAATAGAAAATACTTGTGTGATAAACGTGAACTGGTTAATTGTAATATCAAACATTGCTTTCGGTTTGATTTGCGCGTCCTTATGTATGCTCGGTTGGAATACTCTAAAAGCCATCAAATATTTGAATGTAGGTAAAATGTTCTGGATACCCGTAATCCTATCATGTGTTCTATTTGCAATAAGCTCGCTCATCACAATTCTGAATGACACTTTTCTTTCATTAACTGTAGCTTTCGAAATTGAACAAACCATTCAGCTTATAGCTCTCTGCTTCCTGTCAGTAGGGATTTTTAGCTATTCAAAAATGATTAAAAGAAATATACCTGGAAAAAAGATTATCCATGAAGCTATTCCCACGCAAAAACGCAAAAATATGCCATACTCTCCCTTAACAACTTCTATCTATCATGAAAAAGATGCCCCCAACAAAGTCCAAGAAAGAACCTCTTCAGAATGTAACCATCAAGTAGGGTATTTAGCTACATTTCCTGCTAACGCTTCACTTCCTGAAGAATGCTTAAGCTGCAACAAAGTAATGGAATGTAAACAATCCTAAAGAACACTTGTGTGGTAAAAAGTATCAATTCAAGGTAGCTTGGTTAGATTCTTAGGCTTGCTGTTGTTTTTCTATTATATCCAAAAGCTTGAAAAACTCTCGGCTTGAAAGTTTTTTCTTATTGCTCATTTCGATTATTTCGAAGAATTTTTCCCTCGATATTTTTCCCAAACCTAGGACCTGTTCTAGAATTTCAGAGAAATCTCCGCCTTCTCCACTCTCCATTCTAAACACTCCAATTTATTTCAAGTAAGAAATCGCAATATAAGCTAAACTCTTAGGCGGGCAACATATCAAAAATTGAAATGTTCAAGCTTTCTCTGAAAAAACCAACTTGAAGCCGCAAAGCAGAGAAATCTAAGCTGAAACTATTTTTTGGTTTGACCTGGTAGCTAGATTACATATGGAGTGAGGTATCTCGGTTCGTTTTAGGGATTTTTTCCATGTCACCCGTAACCTTTTCCCCTTTTTTACAGGAATAATTCTTATATTGAATCCTCTGAAATAATTCTTTTATGCCTTCGCATTGGGTAAAATTCACCCTCATATTTATTGTAGCCTCTGGATTACTGTTCGCAGGTTTTTTCCTAGCATGGTATCCACATTCAGTGATTGAAAGTATGGAAGCACGACTTAATCAGGGTGGATTAACGCAGTCTGAAATAGACAATTTGCAGGGTGGCCTGCCTTGGTGGCGTGCTCAAGGAATATTTTATTATGGATTAGCTTCCAATTTTGTGCTAGCATCAGGAATACTTGTTCTTGTATATGCAATAGTTTATTCTGTGCTATCAACTTGGCGGGAATCAATCAGGGCTAAGCAAATTAATGCAAAACGGCAGGATATTTCACAAGTCAGGTTTGAAGAACAGGAGACTGCAAATTTTCAATATGAGAAAACAATAAAAACAGAGAGAATTAGTTTTCCAATTGCAGGCGGACTCCTCACAATTATCGCTTCGTTGATAGCAATGGTTTTTTCCGGCATTCTTGTTTTTGGTGGCATTCTTACGGATAGTTCTCAAGTTTCAACTCAAGGTGTAAACTACTTAGCTGACGGGGCGTTCGGTATCTTAGTTTCTGCATTTGCCTTAACTGGAGGCATAATGATTCTAAAGAGAAAGAATTTTGCTTTTGCAATAATTGCAATGTGCTTTATGGTGGTAAAGGGGGCAACATTCATTATTTCAACTGGCGGCGACTTTTGGGGTCTATTTATTGGAACGGATATTCTCGCGCTCACATTGATAAGTCTAATTTTCACTTCAATATCATACAAAGAATTTTCTTAAAAAGTCGTATAGCACTTTTGCATGTGCTCTAGCCTGTAAGCTGCTTGAATCAGGGTTTGAATTCGTTACTGATATGGAGGGGAAGCTATTCAGAAAGCGAAAATAGAAAATTATTGGGTAGCTTCCAAAATAATCGGGTATATTTCCTTGTTCACGTACTCCAAGTACTTGCTCTTATCCGCCGAATTGAAGATAGTCACCGACGCGTCCCTTGTAACACCCACCACGTAACCAGTCTCCTTTGACCGCGCAACCACATACCATAAATCCCCATGCTTCATGTAATCCTCAAACAACGACGCGTTTATCAAGTCAGGACCGTAAAGCGACAATTTGTTCACGTTAGGAATATCCACGTTATCAAAAAACGTTATCTTCGTATCATCAGGGTTTTTCAAGTGAAAATCCCGCAACGTTTCAGGCGGAATCCGCGCTTCAACCACGCCGCCTACCTTGTCGAAAAGGATTTCGCTGAGTTTGTTCGCTACGAAATTCGCTACACGCTTCTTCTCCACAATCGTCAAAAACGTCGCGTCCTCCACTTGGGCGAAGCTAAAAAGTGCCTCCACGGTGCGGGGCAACGGCGCAGTTTTGCCCCTGTGGAACACGTGCATAACGTAATCATGTGAGTAGACGCCGCTGAGCGTGTTCTCCTTTGGCAGAAGCCCCGCAACCTCCGTTACAAGCGCGAAGTTGTAGTCGCCCTCCTCGTAAGCCTCCTCCGTCCGGTAACCGTCAAGTTTCACGGCAACATCAGCCACAGGCAACTGCTCTGCAAGCCTGAAGATTTTCCCTGCAACAACCATATACAACACCTTGTCTCCTGAAATGGTGCAAATCGCTGCTTATGAAACTTTGCGTAAGACGTTCAAGGCTGTTCAGAAAAGCAAAATGCGCTATCTGGCTGTGTAAAAGCATAAATATGATAAGAAGCCAAAACTGGCCTCTGGGGAATAAGGCATGCAGTTTGAGTTTGACGCAGAAAACTGCGTTATAAAAGACAAAGTAACTGGAGAAAGATGCATAATCATCACCCAAACCAGAGTTGAAGAAGTCTGCAAGAGACTCTGAAATCTTTCAGACAGGCGCCAAATTAATCATTTTTGAAGCAGGCAAAGCAGCAGACAAACATTTCGCTGAAGAGACAACTGACATAACAAAGGTTGACAAACAACTTTTCCTGAAAACAATCACTCAAAGGTTCACGGATGCTGGTTTGGGAAAAATAGAGATCATATAATTTAACGCTGAAAAAGCTGAAGTTAAATTTAGGATTTGGAACAACTTCTTCGCTGGACTCGGTCGTGAACAAGCAACGTACCGCAGCTGCATAGAAGGCTTTGTGGCTGGCGCGTACGAACAGATTATGAGTATAACTCCAAAGATTAAAAAAACAAAGTGTTTTACAGATGGAGACCCGTGCTGCGAGTGGCACATGACCCCGAAGTGACAACAAAAGCGCTACCACATATCAGGTCCCGATTGGTTGCTGCGCGGTCATATAATTTGAAAAAAAATTAGCCGCGTAGTTTGAACGAGTCTATACTGCTTTTACTTATTCTAGCCAGTTTCTTGATTTCATCATTGTTCTTCCAGCGAAGTTTAATCTTAATGCATCTTCGTAGGGGCACATTTCAACGCACCTGGCGCACAGCATGCATCTTGACTCAGTTACGTCGCCCCCTTTCTTCTCGTACACTTGTGTGGCTTGGGTTGGGCAAACGCGTTTGCACACTCCGCATTTGGTGCATTTCTGTTCGTTCTTGTGTAATCGTGTCAGGGCAATTTGCTTAAACGGGGTAAAGGTGCTGAACAGGGCAGTAAGCCCGCCTAGAGGACAGATTCTACACCAAAAACGCCTGTACGCTAAGGCTGAAGCTGTAACTGCAATGAAAACAGCTAGATTTATTGAGGTCAAATAAGAACCTGCTATCCAGAATGGCCCATACGTAATTTGGGAGACGTATGAGAAGTCCATGTAACCTGTAGCGGATAATGCTAACACACAAAGTGGTCTCATGGGGCAAACTAGACAAAACGGCTCATTGATGAAACTTACAATACCGGCTTCGGTTCCCAGAGGTCCCCCAGGTGTTGTGCCGGGAATAAGTTGAGTACCAAAGATGGCGTATGACCCGAAAATGACACTTAAGATTATGAAGATGGCAATTATTATGTACCTGAATTGTCCGATTGCTTCGTTTGTCTTCTCAGAGAGAACTAAATGTCTCTTTCCAAATATAAGCCGAATGGACAGAGCCAACCGCAGAAAAATCGACCTAAAACAATAGACATCACGACAACTAAACCGAATACTATGAATAGTTTTTCCAAGCCGGTTGTGGAGTAGAAAACGGCATATCCTCTTGCGTGATTCCAGAATGGGAAAATGTAGGCTTGGATCTGCCAAATGGGGCACGTTACTGTTCTTCCAGAAGCGTAATAACATGCGAGAATGGGAACAGAGAGACCGTCTGGAAATTGGTTTCCAAGAAATTCAGTGCCAATTAACCTGTCGCGTGGCGCTGGACCCAAGGGCGCCCAGAACGGGGTATTAAATGGACCTAAAATAAGACCCATAAAAACAGCTACGACAGCAAGTATTTGGATAAAAAACCGAAGATTGCTGACGCGTATTGTTTTGTCCTTTGTCCACCTTAGGATAAAAAAGACTCCCACTACCGCAATTACAGTGAATACCGAGACTACTAAGACACTGGAGTTTTCCCAGATCATCCATACGTTCCCTCAAGTTTGGTTCATATCAAGCTCCCAGTTACGGGCATGTTCGGTTGTCATCAACCCGTTTTGCCCAAACGCTTTTGATTTCTTATTCTAATTGCTATTGCAAAAGTAATGGTTATTGCAACGGCAACTGCTGTGGCGCCAGCCACTGAATGTTGTTCGTAAAACGGTTGATTTGAACTTCCATCACCTATAATGGATTCAGGAAAACCATAATACCATACAGTGACGTTTGAAGTTGCCCCAGTTATAGTCAATGTTCCATCAGACGACACGTTCCATCCGTCACCTTCCCCCATGTAAACTTCGTCGAACACCACACTCCACTCACCTCTTTTAGGATCAAGACCAATGTTGAAAGTTTGCTTGCCTTGACCTTCGACCCTGTATCGCAACAGTGCACTCCCTAAAGTTGTGTTAAATCTCCAGTATGATCTGATTGTGATTTTGGAGTTTTGAGCTGAAACCTTAAGGTTATCCAGCGGATGCGAGTAGTCAAGGCGCAAATTCTCAAAGTTCCACATGCCATTGATCAAGCTTGCCTGTGAGCAGGTGCCGTTGACAGCAAAACTGATGGCGCCATTGGAGGCTGGAATGTCAAAGCTGTCAGTCGTCGTGAAATTAACATCACTCTGGGCTACTGCAATATGGCAAGCCCATGGAATGACCAAGCCAATCATAAGAAATGCGGCAGTGCCCACTACGGTCAAGTCTTTATTAGTCGCTGCAGCTGTCAAAATCTTCCCACATAATGTACGCCTCTGAATTCAGCTATAACTTTTTCTATAACGCGATAACGTCAGAAGAACGCGCCATCACCAATCGAGCCAAAAAAAGGGAAGGCGCAGAAAAAACAACAACTCGAACAAGCGGCTAAGAGGTATAATTTTAGGACAATTAAGATAGTTCTTAGTGGTGAATAGTTTGCTGGGGTTCTGGACATCCATCATTTAAGAATGGAATGACAACTTCGATGACAAGGCATATCATCTTTCATTCTATCCAGAACCCTCTCAGCGCCTCCTCAATTAGCCGGTGCGATTTATTTTTCAAAATTGTCATATCCCATTCTACCTGAATTTATTGCTTATATTCAGATACAAATTTATTTACATAGCCATAAATATTAAGTTTTCTGAATTGTTTTCTAAGCATATTTCACACATGAACATTCGTCTCACTCATCTCTTTTTTTTGGAACCCTTTTTCTTTTCAGTCGAAAACGTGATTTGAGAATTGCGCGCGCTATTGACGAAGCAAGGAAGCTAATTGAATCAGGGTTTAGTTTCGTATGCAAAATGGAATGCGTTAAGCTATTCAGCAAGCGCAAGTAAAAACCATATTATTTGTGCCAAAGCTGTGCAATTTGGTTAAATAATAGATTTTTCACCTATTAACGCACGCTAATTAAGAGGCTAAAAATCTGCGATGTTGATACAGGAAGTCATCTTGGAGAATTTCATGAGTTACGAGTACGCTAGGGTACCCTTTAAGCCAGGCGTGAACGTCATCGGCGGACCGAACGGCGCAGGGAAATCCTCGCTTCTTTTGGCCATTTCGGTTGGTCTGGGGCAGTCTTACACGGAACGCTCGAGAAAGCTAAGTGACTTGATACGTTGGGGTAAGGATAAGGCACGGGTTACGCTTATTTTGGACAACAGCAAACGAGGCAACAGACGTCCAGTTTCAAAGTACAGTAAAGACCAACTTTTCCTCACCCGCGTCCTGCGGAGAGACGGAAAATACTGGTTTGAACTGGAAAACCGCGCAGCCACGAAACAGGATGTTGAACGACTGTTGGGCAAGTTCGGCGTTGACCCTGACAACATGCTCATTATCATGCATCAGAACATGGTGGAACAGTTCTCGGTGCTTTCCAACATAGAAAAACTGCGCATGGTAGAAGCCGCAGTGGGTTTAGAACCGTTCCGCGAGAACGTTCTGCAAGCCCAGCGTAAACTAACACGTATTCTCAGCCAAGAAGAATCCGTTGGAAAACTGTTGGAGTCTGCGGAGCAGACGCTTAACTATTGGCGCGAACAATACGCGAAGTACCAAGAGAAAAAGCAGCTGCAAACGAAACGGCGTTTTCTGGACCGTGAGCTCTTGTGGGCGGAGGTGGAACGCCGCGAAGGCAATTTCAAAGCGTTACAGGCAGACAGGCAAAAGGAACAGGAAATCTTGAACCGAATTGAAGCGGAAGCGGAAACGGCGAAGGGGCAACTTGAAGGTCAGCGAAGCCAGCAGGGAGCGCTGAGGGATGAGATGAAGACGGTTTTCGGTGAACGCCTCAGCCTTGAACGTGGGGTCGCCGAAAACGAGGTCACTGTTTCTATGGTTCAACAGTTACTTAAAGAAGCTTCAGTGTTGCAGCCTGAAATCCAGAAAAACGTAAGCCAGTTTAAACTGTTCAGAAGCGAAAACCTGCTGGGGCTGCTGGAAAACTCGCGGCAAAACCTTTCGAAGATAACCGAAAAAGTAAAAGAAAACCAAACCAGAATGCAAAGCTTGGAAGAAGCAGCTGAGAAGGTTACTAATCAGGTTTTAGACAACCGCATTCAACTTGCCTTGCTGCAGTACCGCAGAGAAAACGTTATGGCTGA
>WOR8_10005991_pt1 | contig 11691 bp, 13 predicted proteins | sample DeeMarSeWOR38_10_FD_19890 | JGI IMG/M metagenome (IMG submission 19890) | reverse complement strand
TTTCCCATATTGTTGTGTTTGAGCTTGCAAGTTGTTTGTTATATTTAAAAATTCTTGAGCAGAAATTTTTCTAGCTTTAAACAATTCAACTGATTCTTTAGCTACTGCATTAAAATGCTGCAAATTAGTTATTTGTTGTTGTTGTGTTCCTGCTGGTTGTTTTGTCTTTAATCTGTTTATTGTTTGTTCAATTTGTATTTTTTCTTGTTGTAATCTGTTATATTCTCTTTCTTTTTCAACTTCTCTTTCACGAGCCGATATTTTGGCATTCATGTTTTGTTCTGCATATTTTCTTTCTTCTTCATATGCTTTTATTGTTTCTTTAACTGTCTGTGTTACTTGCTGTCTTTTAGTAGCTAAAACTTGATAATTCCCACCTAATTCCTTAACAGCCCCTTCTTGAAATTTAATCGTGGAAGTCATTGAACTAATAGCTGTTTTAAAATCATTAATATCTATTTTGCCTTGTTTAAATTTAGTTATTAAATTACTTATATTTGCAGTTTCTTTTTGAAAAGCAGAACTCATACTTCGTGCTAAATTTTTATTTAATTGTTCTAATCCTTTTGTACTTCCACCTAAATTTTTAATGTCTGCTTGTTGTTTCTTTAAAGAAGAAGTGATATTTTTAAGACTAAAAGCGTATACATCTGCATCTGTTTTTCCTTTGGCATAAGCATTATTTAAAGATTTAACACTAGCAATTTGCTGTGAATAAAAATCTTTTTTAGCTTGAATAGTTTTACTTTTTGCTACCGCTTCATTTATTTTTTGAGTTTGCTTTAAAGCTTGTTGTTTTAACTTTTCTTGATTTAATAATTGATTTGCTTCTTCTTTTATAGCAGATTTAAGTTGCTGAGTTAATTTAACTCTAGCTTGCAAACTTTCCGATTCATTTTTATAAGTGGTCAATATTTGTTGTGATTGTTGGATAAATTCTGATCTAGTTAATTCTAATGCTTTATATTTATTTATTAATTCTTGTATTGAAGTAGCAGTAGTTTTCTGAGAACTTTGAGCTTGATATAATGACTGAGTAACTTCTTTTCGACTTAAAACTAAATTCTGATATTGTCCACCCAAACTCTTTATATTAGTTTCCTCTTGTTTTAAACTATTTATTATTTGAGTATTAGCTGTTTTAAAATCAGTAGTACTTATTTTACCTTGTTTATACTTATTAATTAAATCAGTCAGACTTAATAATTCCTTATTATAAGCATTAGTTAAAGTATTTGCAGCACTCTTATTAATAGATTCTAAATTCTTAGTTTCGCCACCAAGTTGTTTTATTGCTGATTTTTGAATATTTAAATCATTTACAATCCTACTCGTACTTGATAAAAATGTTTCAGCACTAATCTTTCCATCTTTATACGCTCTACTAATTGATTTAATGCTTGAAATTTGCTGTGCATAAATATTTTTTGCACCTGAAAGTTGCATACTTTTTAAAGCTGCTTGTTGAGCTTGTTTAGTATTATTAATTGATTGAGCTTTTAACTTTTCATTTTTAATAGAATCTTTTGCACTTTTTGCTTCTACCCTATTTACCTGTTGAACAAGTTTTGCTTTTGCAGAAAGAGTTTTTTCTTGCTGTCCAAAAACATTCATTAATAGTTGAGCATTTCTTAAAAATCTTTTTTCTGTAATTTGCCCTGCTTTAAATTTATTAATAAGTTTTTGAACACTTGCAGAAGCCCTATTTGAATCATCAGATATTTTTTTATAAGTTTTTGTAGCATCTCCACCTTTTATGCCACCAATGTTTAATTTTATATTTTTTAATTGACTTTCTATTTTTTCTCTAATCTGATTAATATTACTTACATTTGCAGTTATGTTAATTCTTATTGCCACTTTCTCACCACCTTTTTTGACATACTAAAAAGAGATTAGACCTTTTGAGCATCTATTCCCCTAGCTTTCAATTCACTTATTAATCCCTTTTCATGTAAATCTCTTTTTATAATTTCCTGTTCTGTTTTTTGATGAACATGTGATGCTGGCAAATATCTGTTTCCGTACTCAATCCATTCTGGTACAAGTTCCGTCAATTTTTTACCTTTCCAAGTTGTTTGTTTATCTACACTCATATAAGAATGAAATGGTTGATCATGCATCACAGGTTCAATTTTATCAGGGTCGATAAAAACATAAGCTCCAACTTCTTTGTCAGATTTTTTGGTAGTTACAGCCGATTGTAACTGGAATGTCCTTGTATAGTTTGGAGTTTCATCTAAAGTATCTTCATACCCTGATCTTGAGTATCACTCACTATCTATTTTAAATCTTAATAAGTTTTCAAATCTTTTAGCAGTTTCATAAATAGCTTCTTTAGCTTCTTCTTCAATAATTGTCCGTAATCCACCTAAAGATTCGGCTATTCTATCTGCCATAAGCATCACCTACTTTTTAGTTACAAAATCTTTTAAATCCGTAATTGTTTTTAATTTACTTGTATCAAAGTTTTCAATTTTCTTTAGCATATTTTTAATTTTACGTTCACTTGGAATCATTCCTAATAATTCTTTCTTTATTGTATTCACTAGCCTAGTAGTGGAATTTAAACTCTTCAATTTCTGTTCTAATTCTAAAGCTAATAATTCTTCAAAACGATCAAGATCATTTTCATTTATTTCACCTTTTATATATTCAAATAATTCCGTCCTATATAAGAAATCTGAGAATGTTTCATCTTTTTCTTCAAGTAAAGTTAACCCTTCATCATCTAATTCGATATTAGTATAATTTAAAGCAATTTCAGAACAAAACATTGTATCTAATAAAAAATAATCTACTATAAAATAGTTATCCACTTCTAATATAACTTCATTCACAATTCCATTAAACAACTTAGTATCCCCATCCATCTTCTTACTTAATTCTACTAAATCTTTATCACTGTAAATTCCAGCTATAATCACTCTTTTATCTGTTATGTTTAAATATTTATTAATTTTTATTCCAAGTTTATATATTTGCATTCCTTCATCTATTTTTTTTATAATTTCACTTAATTTCATTTAATTCACCCTTTCGATAAATTTTTTATAATAATGTATCAGTGCTAAAGCATCTGCTTCATCGTCTGTATGTATCTTCACATCTGGATATAAATGTCTTATCGCATCTATCATTTCTTGTTTTGTAGCATTGCCATTATTACATATAGATTTTTTTAAAGTCTTTGGTTTTATGTAAATCTGTTCTGTGTTTGTAAAACATAAATTTGAAATTCCATGAACCCTATACAATTGCTGTGTTGCATTATTAAATTTATTGAAAGCATCTTCCATAATGATAATTTCAGGTTTATATTTTGTTTTTAATTTATTTATTTTATCTCATATTTTTTGTAATCTTGTTTGTGTTTTTCTTTGTGCTGATGTTTTGATTGTACCTATGTCCACAATATTGTAATCTTTATCGGCTATTGCATAACCATATTTAGCTAGGCTAATATCTAATCCATATATATAAGTGTCCATTCCAAACCTCCTAATACTCCTGAAATAATTCTTTCAAAGCATAAACTAATGAGACATATAATCGACTAAAAGATTTACCTTCATAATTCAAATTATCAATAGATGTCAATCTATAATCCCATTTCCTATATTTGTTGTATTCTTCATCATCAAAATATTTTCATTTATGTGATCTCATTGAGTTTACCCATTCATCGTGGAATTCATAATAATCAACTTCATTATCTAATATTCATTTAGTTAATCTTATATAAGTAGCTTTTTCATCATCTTCCATTTCATTTCAAGCTATATAATCAAAACCTGTTAGATCATAATAAGTTTGAACAGAGTCACACACAGTTTCAGTTAAAGATACATAATCATAATTCTCTATTTGCTCAAATAAGAAATCTCTTTTTATGTCTTCATATTTCAATTAAATCACTCCAATTAAAAAATCTACTAATCTATCAATATGCCTATGAGCCATTAATCTTTCATCATATTTATCCATTTCAAACCAAATATCTTTTTTTCTTAAAAATGCAAAAACTAAAAGCATTATCGCTCCAAAGTCATTATAGTCAATCCCATAAGATTCATCTAATCTCATATTTTCATCAACTTTCTTTTTTTCATTTTCTTCTAAAAATCCATTGTAGAATTCTACTGCTTTTAAAATGATTTCTTTTAAAGTTTCTCTGTTAATATTCATCTTCCATCCTCCGTTGGCACTGTATTTATAAGTTCATTAGAGGAATTTTGATATAATCCGTCTTTATATATCACTTTTTCATTTGGCTGATAATATTTATCTTGATATGCTGGTAACAACCAATATTCTTTATATTGTGGAGGTGGATGAAACGCATTATCCCACGCATGACCCATATCTAGAAATACTTTATTCTCTTTTTGAGCCATTTCATAACATATAATCTTCGCATTCACACCAGCACTAACAAGAGCTACATCATAATCTTTATTTGCCATTTCATTTTTTACTTTATCTATATCTGCATAGCTTAAAATTGTAGAATATCCCACTACATCAATACCAAGTATTTCTTTAAATTTTTCTGCATAAAATGACGATTTACTTCCCACTAAATATATTTTGTTTTTTAATATTACATTATTTACAAACATTGCATTCATCGGCAAAAACACATTATCAAATGCATAACAAATATTTTTAGGAGATATATCTATTGCTTTAAATGCAGCCATAGTATCAGGGTCACCCTGAAATACTCCTACTAGATTTGAATTTTTTATTGCTTCTATAAGACGATCTCTTAATTCAAGATTTGGAACTGATGCTCCACAATAATTATTGGAATTGCTTCATCCAACAGTTTTCTTAATTTGTTCAATAGATTTAACGTATTCTTGCTGCAAAAATACTAATTCTCCGTCACCTATTCTAATTCAAGAATAAGACTTTTTATCTTTTATATGTTCTATTATTTCATTTAAATAATTCTTATTATATTCCATACTAGGGAAATTACAATAATAGTACTCAAATCCCATGCAATCACCTCCACTTAAGTAATGTCAATCCATGCTCCATATTTTATAAATATTTCTTTACCACCTTGAAGATCATGTAATTCTCTTAAGAACTTATAAAAGGGATATTCATTTTTATCTTCATATTCTTCATAATTTTTATCTTCAAATTCAAATTTAAATATATCTTTATCTTTTACACGTAATTTTATTAAAGCTTTTTCATTATTCTTCTCCATCTTCTCCATTGTCTTCATCCTCTCTATTTTCTTCACATTCAACTTTTTCATTTTCTTCTTCAATTATTTTTGAAACTTTGTTAAAACTTATTTCCAATAAATTAGTAAATTTAAAATTCATACAAATATCGAACATTAATATTAATATAGATAACTTTCAAGTTATAAAAGCTGCCATACCAATCGTTATCAATAATGTTAAATGATAAAATACTTTATTTTTCTTTTGAAAATATCCTTTTATTTTTTTAAACATAAATCCTCCTTTAATTTTTCATATACCAGTTATATGTCTTTAGCAATCCAGTATAGAACGGTTCATTTTTTCGCATTCCAAAGTACTTCTCAAACTTATTCATATCTGGTAATCTTCTTGAAACTGACCCTCTAGGTGAACCACGATCTACAATCTTTAAATTCTTACCAGAAAAATGTATTAAAGTCTTTACAATATCTTTTATTTTTACTTCTTTTTCAATTCCTATATTAAAAATTTCTTTACTAAAATCTGATTCACAAACTTTAATAGTATCTCTTATACAATCACTCACATACATGAATGATCTAGTTTGATCTCCACCATATATTTCAATTTCCGAATTGTCGTTAGCTTTTTTAATTCTTTCTGTAACTTCGGGTATTATGTGACAATCTCCCATTCTTTCCCCAAAAACATTATGATATCTTAATATATTAAACTTAATATGTTTAGCATTACACATATTTATAAATAATGATTCACAGGCAATTTTACTAATAGCATATGATGCTCTAGGATTATAGATATCATCTACAGAAAGAGGTATAATTTCCTTTGTGGGTAACATCATTTCAAAACGATCAAAATTATTTATAGTACCATAATACGCTTCGCAAGATGAAGTAAAAATTATACTTTTACAATTATCATTGGAAATTCATTTAAGTAAATTTAAAGTACTGTTTATATTTACATCAATAACTCTATCAGGGCATTTATAAAAATTTTTAGTTCCGTTTACTGCTGCCAAATGGTAAATATTGTCAAAATAATCTATATTTAAATCTTTCATTATAAAATCTAAAGTTTCATCAAAATCATCTCTTGTCATATCCATTTCATCACATAATATATTATTACTTTTTGTTCTTAAATTTTTAAATTCATCATCACATTTACCTCTACTAAAATCATCTATAGCAACAACAAAGTAATTAGGATTATTAGCAAAATATTTAATTAAGTGAAATCCAATAAAACCAGCAGTACCAGTCACTAATACATTTTTTCTTCTATACATGTTATTTACTCCTTTGTAAAAAATATTTTATTTTTTTTAGATACATTCCACAGATCAACAAATAGAGTTTCTTTTTTAGCAGAATCATATATATTATCAAAATACTTTTCATACAAGTCATGATTGACAACTATATATACAATATCTGTTTTATTAATAAAATCTTTAATTCCAATATTATTCTCTAAAGTAGAGACATAAGGGTCATTGATATAAATATTTTGGGGAACTTCTCGTTCAAGATATCGAACGAGTTTAGGGGATAGAGAATCCCTAGTATCATCGGAATTGCGTTTGAAAGCATATCCTAAAACAGCTACATTCTTATTCTTTATTTCAGTATATTTTTTTGTTGAATCAACTAAGAATTTTGGCATAAATTCATTTATTTTATAAGCACTAATCAACATATCAGAATAAGGAACATACTCATTCAACATACCATAATCTTTACGTAAACAAGTTCCAGCACAAAATCCTACTTTGCCATAAATCGGTCTAGGATAATCCTTATTTATAATTTCTAGCAGTTTATGAATATCTGTATTAAAGTTATCAGCTATAATTGCCAAATAGTTAACTACGGAGAATTGCATATATCGAGTTGCATTGCAAAAAAGCTTTATTAATTCTGCTTCAATAGGAGTAACTTGTATTATATCTTTTACTAATACTTTAAAAACATTCTTTGCCCTATTAAAACTTTCATTATCATATGCACCAATTATTTGAGGTAATTTTTCTAGCTCTTCTAAAGCCTTACCTTCTGCTATTCTCTCTGGACAAAAACTTAAAAATATGTCTTTACCAACAATAAAATCTGTTTCTTTTTCTATATAATTTTTTATATATTCTGTTGTATTTGGTGCAATCGTACTTCTCAATATAATATTATGATTTGGTTCTAAGAATTGAATTAATTTATTTATTACATTCTTTATAAATTGCAAATCTATTTCAATATGTTGAGCAAGTGGAGTTCCAACAGTTATGATAATATTTTTACAATTTTTAATTACTAAATAACTTGAGCTAATTTCAAAATTAACTTTTTTTATTACTTCTTCATATCCTTTTTCTTTGAAAGGCATTTCCTTGTTATTTACTTTTTCAATCATTTCTTCATTTATATCTATTCCAGTGACTTTTAAACCATTTTTTGCTAAAGATAAACCTAAAGGCAAACCAACTCTACCAGTACCGATTATTACTGCATCATATTCCATTTTTTAATCTCCCTTAATTATATAATTAAGTTCATCTTCGTTAAATAATAAATCTTCTGGTAAATCTTTTTCTCTAATTATTTGATTTAATTCTACCATTTTCATAAAAATTTTATGTATATCTATCTCTTTTATTTGTAATCCCTTCTTTGCTATTTATTTATCTAATATCTCCATTAAAATTATTCTAGTTACATCTATAAAACAATCACAATCATATCTTAGATATAACATATTGCTTTTAGTATTATCATTTTTTAATTCTTCTTTATGTTCAATAATATTTCTTCTTATTTTATTTAGATTTTCATAGTTGCTTCAAATAGAGTATTCTATACCATAATCCAATAAAATTGTTAAATGATACTTTTTTGTAATATTATTTTTTTTCATATTAACTACTTTTTGTTTAAGCAATTTCTATCTCTCCTTTATTTCTTCAAACCTGTGAAGAAATTCTCCACCTTTGCGACCATACCAAATTACTTTTGTAGCATAATCTGCAAGCGAATTATAATCATCTTTTTGTTTTATATCAAAGTAATTACATTCATTACATTCATAACCAAAATGTTTTAAAATGTCTAATATTATTAAATTACAAGGCAACTTACTAGTCCTAAAAGGAACTTTCAACATAAATTTATTAAAATTAATTAGTGATTTTAAAATTTCATCATCCGTAATATCTACTAATGCAGCACTTATTTCTAAATAAAATTCATTAATTTGTAGTATAAAAGTCAAAAAACTACCTTCTTCAAAAGTCCAATTTAATTTTCCAAAAGGATTATTTATATATTCAAATCCGTAACCTTCTTGAACCTTTTTATATTTATTTAATATTTTATAATATTCCATACCTACAACGCTATTTGGATTGTTTTTAGCAAAATTTAAAAGTTTTTCGTAAAATTCTTTGTAATTTATAATATTTTTTTCTTTTAAAATCCTTGCTGTAAATTGAAGCAGTCCAAGACAATGAAAAGTTTGTATTGCCCAACTAAACATACAAGTATCCAACCATTCATTTCTATTCATAGTATTAGTTGATATTACTATTTCTTCTTCATCTATGTTTCTTTTATCTTTTATAATTGTATGAGTAGGGAACATAGGTATTTTAATTGTTTCAATATTATATTTTTTTCTAAATTCAGGAGAATTCATCTCATTATTAGGGTAAACCTGACAATAATAAACTACTATTGAACTATGTTGTCCATGATCTAATAATGTGCATAATCCATCTGCAAAAGAGTCATATGTTTCTTTTGGTAAACCTAAAATTATTTCAGTGTATGTTGGTATTTTTTCATTATCATATTTTTTTATTAATTCTTTGAATTTAGCAAGACTCATATTAATCCTCCCTACAGCTTTTATAGATTCATCATTCAAACTTTGAAATGACAATGTCGCACCTTTGGATAAATTATATTCATTTAATTTTTTATTCATTTCAAATATTAGATCATCACTATTTTTTGCATAGCAAACCCTAAACTTATTTGGAAAACCATATTCTTTTTTTACTTCTATAATTTTATTTATATAATCCATATCTCCTTTAATAATGCCGAAATTACTATCAGTTCCAAATACAAAATCTATTTTATTTTTGCCAATCCATTCTATTTCTTTGTAAACTCTTTCTTTATCAAAAAACCTCAATTTCTTTTGACTAGTCATATTTGAACCCCAGTCACAGTATTTACATCCATATGGACAACCACGATTCGTTTCTAAACTAGCTGTAAAAGAATAAGGTAATTTTAATAATTCATCAAAAACTCCTGATAAATATACAGATGGAATTTCATTTAAATCACAATTATTATAATGTTTTTTTGTCCTTATAGTTTTACCTAATTTATTAATAGAAAGATTATGAATATTATAGAAACACTCACTTGTAAGTATTTCTTCGCAAATTTTTTCACCTTCACCATGAACAAGCACATCTATAAAAGGGTATTCATAAAAAAAGTTATGATCAAAATAAGGCACATGATGCCCTCCAATTACAACTTTACAATTAGGAAATTCTTTTTTTACTTGTTTTGCAAAAATCATAGAATACTTAAAATTCCACATATAAACAGATAAAAATAAAAATTTTGGATTATTTAGCTTAATATTTTCTTTTAAAAAAATTATATGTATTTTATAATTGTCAACTATATCTTTATTTTTACTTATATAAGAAATTATACTTCCTACACTGTAAGGCAAGTAAACGTTATTACCCACAAAATTAGAAAACTGGCAAAAATAAATGTTATTCAAATCTACACTTCCAATCTTTTATTTAATGGTAATTTCATTCTTTCTTCATAAACTTTCTTATCAGGACTTCCACATTCAGCAATAATAGCTTGGTCTACTCCATCTATTTTTCTTTTATTTACTTTGTAATAATGTCGATGCTGAAATATGGTTTTATCTTGCATTCTTATATCTTTTAATAATCCTAATTCTTTTAAATTAATGTAAACTTCGTTATCAGCATAATAATGCATATAAGCAGGATGAAAAATAATTCTATTTAATTTCTTTAAAGTCCTACCATCCATTACAGGCATTGTTACAGCTACAAGAATAGGAGCTTGACTTACATCTGGATTTTGAATACCATCATTAATTAGAATTGAACCACTATAGTTCTTAAATAAGTTTTCTAAGTATTCATCCCAGTACTTTATACAAGAAACATCATCAAACATTGCTATTAAGATATCATCATTTTCAATTGCTAAATTCTTTGTTATTTCATATATTGGTTTACATACACCTAAGTTATCTCCTATCGCAACCACTGTTGCATTAGGAAATTTATTTTCTATTTCTTTTTTCTGATCTTCTGTATTAACTGCAACATATGTATTAATTCTAAAATTAAATTTTGCATTAGCTATCCAATCAGAATAATTTTGTGCAAACATTTCAGGTCGTATTGTTGCGGTAATTAATTTAATTCTTTTTTTTTTTGAAAAAAACTCTAAGTATTTTTTAGCTACTATATCAAGACTACAATTACTTAATGCTATATCGTACAATTTATCAGTATATGTTTTTAAATGTTCTTCTTGAGTCAACATCCAAGTTAGATGATTTATGAGTTCTTCATCTGTATAATCTGTCAAATACTTTTCAGTAAAAAGCATATCTTCAAATTCATCATTCTTAATTAAACCTTTCCATTGGTTTTGACCCATGTAAAACACTTTTTTCTTACAAAATAAAGCTTCTAAAGCTAATCTATCGCATCCTAAAACTAAATCTGATAAATTTATATACGGTCTAACTTTGTCAACTTCACCAGCCATTTTAATAATCAATTTATCATTATTTCTTTTTTCTACCATATTCTTTATTTCATCAAAAAATTGTCCATCCCCACATATAACTATATTTAATCCATCTACTCTTTTAGCTAATTCAGGAGCTATTTTAATTAATTGTTTTAGCGGAATTTCCTTTCCATTTTCTAATCTTGTAATCGCTGAGATTGTTTTAAATGTTTTACTTAATCCAAGACTTTTTATTAAAATAGGACTTTTTTTAGTTGGAAAAAAATCTTTTGGATTAATACCATTATATATAAATTCTATTTTTTCTTTTGGAACAAAATTTTCTATTGCTTTTTTTGCTGATTCAGACACAACAAATACTTTTTCAATATCATTCAAATATTCTTTTTTTAATCCATTAGCATTTTTGCCATGTACTACAGCAAATAGTTTTACATCTTTTATTTTTTGTTTTATTTGATATCCAATTCCAACCCCACTAAATACATGAGATACTATCACATCTGGTTTAAATTCTTTTATAATATAATTTTCATTTTTATCCGACCATCCAGATATTAGATGACATCCAGCTAATTCTTTTTTATATTCAGCACTAATAGCATTTGAATAGATTAAAATTTTATTTTTCTTATTCTTTTTCC
>WOR8_10005990_pt1 | contig 11694 bp, 10 predicted proteins | sample DeeMarSeWOR38_10_FD_19890 | JGI IMG/M metagenome (IMG submission 19890) | reverse complement strand
CGTCGGTCACACATATAAACGGAAAGGTTTTATCATCCTTTAACAGGATGTTATATCTGGGCTGATTCTCTTTAATCAATGCATTTTCCAACAGAAAAGCATCGAATTCGGAATTTACAAGGGCTACCTCGATTCGGTCGGTCTCACTGACCAGTTTTTGAGTTTTTCTTCCTGCGGAAAGGTTTCTCTGGAAATAGGAAGCTACTCTTTTCTTCAGATCTTTGGCTTTCCCAACATAGATCAATTTATCGTTATCGCTGTAAAATTTATATATTCCTGGTTTCGAAGGCAGTCGGTTTACCTCGTCTCTCGAGAAGGTGAGTTGTTGCATCATGAATTTTACTGTCAGAAAATGTCGTCTTCATCCATGTCAATGGGATTCACATCAATTCCCAGTGAATCAAGTTCTTCCTGATTCAGCACAGTATATTTATCACAATCTATCTCAATGCTTAGCTTCCTTTTCGGCTGTTTAAAAGGGCTTTTTTTGACATCTGATTCTTCATCATTATAAACGGTCCGCATGAATTCTTCCCAGATAGGCATGGCGGTTCGAGCTCCCTGCCCATGATACCAGCTTCTGAAATGAATACTCCGGTCATCCCCTCCTACCCAGGCCCCGGCCACCATATTTTCGGTCACGCCGATAAACCATCCGTCGGAGGCATTATTGGTTGTTCCTGTTTTGGCTCCTATTTCATTGTTCTCGCGAACATCGTTGCTCAGCCCCTGGGCAGTTCCCCCCACAACTTCGGTCGCTCCTTTCAGCATATGGATCATTAAATAGGCCGTTTCTTCATTGATGGCTTCCCGCGTGCGCGGGGCGAATTCATGGAGTACCTTTCCGGTTTTATCTTCTATTCGCGTCACGAAATAGGGTTTGGTATAAACCCCTTCATTTACAAAGGTACTGTAGGCGCCAAGCATATCAAAAAGACTTACGTCACTCGTGCCGAGACACAGGGAAGGTACCGGATCGAGTAGGGTTTCCAATCCAAGCCGGTATCCATAATCCACCACATTCTGTTCCCCAATATTCTTCATCACGTAAGCGGTAATTGAATTGACGGACTTGGCCATCGCTTTCCGGATGGTCATCTTTACGCCGGTATATCTTCCGGTGGCATTGGGAGGGGTCCAGGTAGGGGGATTCTGGCCAGGAAGATTAAAGGTGACAGGTGCATCGACCACTTCATAACAGGGTGAATAACCATTGGCGATGGCAGCCGTATAAACGATGGGTTTAAATGTGGAACCCGGCTGTCTTGTTCCCTGCTTTACATGGTCATATTGAAAATATTTATGGTTGATTCCACCCACCCAGGCTCGGATCTGGCCCGAATGAGGATCCATTGCCATGAATCCGGCATGAAGAAATTTTTTAAAGTATTTCAATGAATCGATCGGGCTCATTAGCGTATCAATTTCTCCATTCCATGAAAATACGGTCATCTTCACGGGCGTTCTGAGAATGATATCGACCGAATCGGAATTCTCACCATATTTTTCAACCAGCTGCTGGTATCTTTCGGTTCTTTTTAATACCAGATCAATGTAATCTCTCAGTTCGTTTCCATTATCATCGACCCATGGATTTTTTTCTCCCCATTGTTCATAAAACTGCTCCTGTAATTTTTTCATATGCAACCCAACCGCCTGTTCGGCATAAGCCTGCATACTGCTGTCGATCGTTGTATATATTCTCAATCCGTCTTCCCAGAGATCGTATCCGTTTTCATCACACCAATCCATCAAAAAATCACGAATATAGGATCGAAAATAGGTGGCCAGGCCTTCGTTATGACTGTCCACATTATATACCAGTTCGATGGGCAGTGAGGATAAGGAATCGGCTTCCTGTTCCGAAATAATATTGTATCTGGAGACCTTTTCCAAAATCTGGTTTCGTTTTTCCAGCGCGATTTCCGGATTTCTTTCCGGATTAAAACGGGTAGGTTTATTGACCATAGCAACCAGTGATGCCGCTTCCTGATAATTGATTTCTTCCGGTTCCTTATCAAAGAATGTATGAGACGCTACTTTAATCCCATATGAATTTCCACCAAACTCGATGGTGTTAAGAAACATGGCAATCAACTCCTTTTTGGTAAAATTTTTTTCCAGTTCCACAGCCATGATCATTTCCTTGATTTTAATAATGAGCATACCAATCAAAGGCACATTATTTAAATGGCCGTTATTCAGGTCGGTACGTGTTTTAAACAGGTTTTTAGCCAATTGCTGAGTTATGGTGCTCCCACCACCCGATCCGCTCTGTCCCATTAATATGGTTTTTATGCCTACCCGCATGAGATCGGGGAAAGAAATTCCGGAATGATTGGTAAAACGGTAGTCTTCCGTGAATATCAAGGTATTTACCAGCGGGTCTGATAATTCATCGAATTCGATTTGACTTCGATTCTTTCGGTAATAAGATCCCAGCAAAACTCCATCCCTTGAATATAAAAGTGAAGAAAGTTCACTTTTGGGATTTTCAAGTGACCGGTAAGAAGGGAATCCTCCATACAGGTTAAATAAATTGATCCGGATCGAATAGACAAAAACGATGGATAAAACAACTCCAATCAGGAAGAGCCTCCACATCCATCTCACTATATTTTTATATATTTTCAATTTTCTTTCGGCGTTCATTTACTGATAATTGGTTTTAAAAAAACTCAGATATTCCTCCAATCCTTTCGTCCGGTATAGAATTTGAAAATTATCTTCCGAAATAACAAAGCTGTAAAATTTATATGGTCCCAATTCTTCAAAGATAGATTGTTTTTCAGTCAACTTTTCAAAATAGGATATGGCATTTTCTCTATCACTAAATTCATTAACCAGGACCAGTGAATATTCCTCATTGAACATCAGGTTCCCCGTCTTCAAATTTTCGGATGTCAATTCACTTTTATTAAAATTTTCAATAATTTTTGGGATTTTATCAGCCAGTACCTCCGAAGTCGGATACAGAAAAACACAATAGTGAGTCTGGTCGAAATAGGGGATGTACTGTATCTCTTTTTCGGTGGCCAGCTTTAACTGAAATTCCTCCGAGGTTTTCATTAATTCTTCGACATAGTTCAGGAGCTCACTTTCAGGGAACTCAACATCAAACTCCTGAAGCTCATATTGGTATTTATAAATTCCATCTATTTTAGCCAATAAAAAAATCCGCAGTAAAGCAATATTATCAGAGAAACTATTATCCGGGTATATTTCCACACCCTCCTCTATCGTGGCTATCGCCAGATCAATGCTATCCATCAGATAATATTTATAGGCTTTTCGATAGTATTCTTTTAATTTTTCACTGGCGATATTACTTTCTTCCTTGTAGTTCGGATTTATTATCAATTTCGCAAAGGTAGTATTGGGGAATTCTATTATCAGGCGATTGGCGATTGTCTGATAGGTTTCATCATTCATATCTTTATAAATAAGATAAAGCAGATAAAGCACCTCTGGGGTATATTCTGATTCAGGGAAGCGGTCAAGTAATTCTTCATAGGATTCGGCTGCATAGATTGGTTCATCCAACTCGAAATTATAAATCTTTCCAAGATTATAATAAGCGGTTTCTATTTTATCGAGAGCGATTTGTTGTTCTTCCGTGGAAAAAGGAATGGTTGCCAGATATTGTTCCCTCGAATTACCAGCCACAATTGCCAACTCGGTCGTCTCCGCTGAATTATCCACATCTATTACCTCATTGGTTTGTTCATTTACAAATTCACTGGTAGTGGATTTATTGGATCGCCGCCAATGATCCTGGAGTGAAATATCTCCCCAGATTCTTTTGAATTCAGATTGTCCAAGGCTAATGGCATTCTGATTATAAAAATACCAGGTTGACCCGGTCGATGCGGAAGCAAAATTACTTCCGGAAAATGGATTGAAAATGTCAGTTTGCGCTATATTTCCACTTTTAAGATCTTTTTTCTGATTTTTTGCTTCTTCTTCAGCAATCCGCTGCTTCTCGGCAATTACCTCATCCAGGTAAACATAGAGGCTGGAAGTATCCATTTCAGCAAGAGACAGGAGGCTATCTTGCAGATGGATGGTATTGATCTGGTCGACAAAATCAGCCAGAATTACCTGTCGTTCCGATACATTGGGGTATAAATCATCTTCTCTGGGAAGAACGGAAACGGTACTATCGTAATAGGCTTTGGCGGTTTCGTAATTTTTAAACTCATTAAAAAATATTTCTCCCAGTTTCAGATAGGAATAAGCTTTTTGCCGTGGATTGTTCAGGCTACTGGCTACGGATGATTTGTAATATTCTATGGCCTTCTCATAATTATCCTGCTTGATTTCAAAATTGGCCATTTCGTAGTAAATCTTATCTTTAAATTCATTGTTTTTCCGGTCTTTAAGTAGCTTAACAAAATACTTCCGTGTTTTTTTTACGTCCATTTGATCGGCCAGTTCCGTTACCTGGGCCATGTTTAATTTGGCATAAAAGGATAGTTCGTAATTGGGTCTTTCTTTGAGGCACAGATCATAATAGTTATAGGCTTCCGCATCAAATCCTTTCTGCTGATATAGTTGCGCAACGATAAAATGAATCCGATCGGAATTCTCTTTTTTCGTTAAATCCGGCGCTACATTTACCAGGTGTTTTACCATTTCATTATAATCTTCCCTTTTTTCGTATAAATAAGCCCGGGTCAGTTCAAGCAGTCGATAATTGCTGGAGTTCAATTTCTCCTTTTTAAGATAATCGGATACGGCAATGGCATTATTCTCCTCATTGTAATCCAGAAAGGTTCGCATCAGCCAGGTAAGTGCTTCATGGCGGGCATCGTCATCCTCGCTTTTCGTGTTTACGTATTTAAAAGTCTCAATGGCATTGACAAAATCCCCTAAATAATAGCGTGTTTTCCCAACCAGGATATAACTATCGTCAACCCAGCGGCTGTTAGGATGCCTTTGAATGGCGATCGATGCTTTTTTAATGACCTCTTCTAATTGATCCTCCATGCTGCGAATCACACTGGAATCCACATCGGCAAAGATCTTCAATACTTCATTAAAATTATTCTTATGATTAGCTTCGAGCGCATCCTCAACTTCCTTTAATCTTTCATTGGCGTAAAAATAGGCATTATACCTGGCAGTGGTATTGTGAAAGGTTTTGCTGATCACGTTTTTTCTTTCAGCGGAACATCCCACAATAAGGAATAAAATTATTAACGCGCTAAATATGGTCTCTATTTTATTCAAATTTTCTAATTTCTTCTTCCCTTTAACGTTTTAATTTAAGAATTAATACAAATATGTAAGGGCAATTTATCATTAATTGATAATTTTGTACCATCGAGTAAAATATACGTTTTGAGAACGAGAAAGACCCTTTCAAATTGGTTGACTACCAAATACTTACTAATCATCAGAAATGAGGAAAACCTCTCTGAAAGGTCGACAATCAGTTTTACTTATACAAAATTAATCGTTTTTTCATTTGCACTCTTTACTATCCTGCTGATATTAAGCCTTTACCTGGCCAGTTCCATCCTTTCCCAATGGTATGATCCCCGTCATGCAACATTGGAAGCCAATAAAAAATTCATACAATTATCGTTAAAACTTGATTCGCTCCATTACGAGGTTGAACGTAAAGATATGTTCATCAATACTTTTAAAAGTATATTGATGGAAGATTTTGAAGGGTTTGATTCAACGGAGATGAAAAATCCACAGATCACCCAAACCAGTTATACGGGCGAAGATGTACTGGCTCCCATTGACAGCTTAATTCGCAGACAGTTTGAGGAGGTTGGAGAAGAATATATGGGAATCAATACCCAACCGTATTTGCAGGATCTGCAGGATATTTATTTTTTCACCCCAATCTCCGGGATTATCACCGCCAGATTTGACCTGTCGCAGGAGCATTATGGAGTCGATATTGTTGCCAAAACGGATGAACCCGTAAAATCGATTGCCGATGGATCGGTTATCGTGGCGGACTGGACCCAAGGATCGGGTAACATTATCGCGGTTCAGCATCGTGGGAATTTAATTTCAGTTTATAAACATAATGCAGCATTATTAAAAAAAGTTGGTAATTTTGTGAGTGCAGGCGAAATAATTGCTATCATAGGAAATACCGGGGAGTTGACCACAGGTCCGCATTTGCATTTTGAGTTATGGTATAATGGGAATCCGGTAAATCCTGAAGATTTTGTTTCATTTTAAACTTTTTTATAATGTTCAACAATAAGAATCAGAAAATGAGCGAAGAAGAATTAAGCAATTCGAGTAATATCATCGGGAAAGGTACTACCGTTGAGGGAAATCTTGAATCATTTGGTAATATTCGAGTGGAGGGCCGTATTATCGGTAGTATTAAAAGCAAATCCAAGGTAGCCCTAGGTCAGTCATCCTATGTTGAGGGAGATATTTTAGCCCAGAATGCAGAATTATCGGGAGAAGTCAGTGGAAAAGTTGAAGTCTCCGAGCTGCTTATATTAAAGGCCACGGCCGTCATCGCCGGAGATATCATTACCAATAAATTCATTGTAGAATCAGGGGCGACTTTTAATGGAAGTTGCAAAATGGGTGTTGCGAACCTGGAAATTAAAATCGGTGAAAACGGACAAACCAAAGAGCAAAAGAAACAAAAAGAACAGGAAGCTTGATGATATAAATCAATATGCCAAATATTCCGGCCTTGCTTTCCAGATGATAGCTGCCATATTATTGGGATTATGGATAGGAATGAAAATTGATGAAAGCATGGGAAATAAAACCCCGATTTTTACTGCCATTTTCACCTTATTGTTTATTTTTGCTTCGTTATACCTGATCATTAAAAGCTTGCCAAAATCATAATTTCAGGCCAATGTTGAGGGTGGTAATTCAAACTTCAACTTTCACCCTGATCGTCGGGGTATTACAAGTCATTGTTGGAAAATTTAAAATGGAATGGATGTATGGTTTTCAATGGTTTCTGGTGCTGTATTTTTTTATTCTTACATTGATCAGTCTTATGATAGTTGAAAGAACGGCCAGGAAGAATATCGACAACTTATCGAAAGGATTTTTCGGAGCCATGATGTTGCGGTTTTTTTTAAGTATCATAATTGCCTTGATCGTTATTTATTTGGACAGGGAAAATGCCATTATATTTTCGGTAAATTTTATAATTCTTTATCTCCTGTATTTAGGATTTGAAATCTATTATCTGGTAAAAAATCTTCAACCTCGAATAAACGGTGGGAATTAGAATAAATATATTTCATAGATACAAAATACGGACGATCCTATTTTTCGGCTTCCTTGCATCATGTGCCTGTGTCGTAACGTCCTATGCTGCGGAAAGTCCGGAGGAAGCCTTCAATCCGGGTGAAATGATCAATCACCATATACAGGATTCCCATGTGTGGCATTTCTGGGATGGACCTTTTGGCACATTACCCCTGCCTGTGATTTTATATTCCAGTGACCGAGGGATTGAAATTTTTTCATCCGCTCATTTTTATGATGAGCACCATCAACCGATCCCGTATAATGGATACAAGATCGAACATTCCCACATACTACCTCTGGAAGAAGGAAGATCGATTATTGATTTCTCAATTACGAAAAATGTTGCCTCCATGTTTATCAGCGTAATCCTACTTTTCTGGATATTTTTCAGTGTTAAGTGGGGTTATGTAAAAAATGAAGGAAAACCACCCAGTGGAATCCAGTCTTTTTTTGAACCGGTGATTATCTTTATCCGGGATGAGGTTGCCATACCTAATATTGGGCCTAAATATGAGAAATACTTACCTTATCTGCTCTCCATTTTTTTCTTTATCTGGTTCAATAATATGATGGGATTACTGCCGGGATCCGCTAATGTTACAGGGAATATTGCCGTTACCGGAACACTCGCCGTATTTACATTTATTTTTACTCAGGTAAGCGGGAATAAAAATTACTGGCAACATATTTTTAATACACCCGGTGTTCCCTGGTGGCTTAAAATCCCGATTCCGATCATGCCCCTTGTTGAATTGATCGGCGTATTTACGAAACCCTTTTCCCTGACGGTACGACTTTTTGCCAATATAACGGCTGGACATATCATTATTTTAAGTCTGTTCAGCCTGATATTCATATTCCAGAGTGTCTGGATAGGCCCTCTGAGCGTTTTATTTGCTATATTCATGAATTTCCTTGAGTTGTTCGTCGCCCTCTTACAGGCATTTATATTCACTATTTTATCGGCCATGTATTTTGGAGCTGCCGTCGAAGAGCATCACCATGAGGAAAAATTGGAACAAAAGATAGTGTAATTCTTTATTAACCAAATATAAACTTAAACATTATGTTAAACTTCTTAATACTTGATATCAGCATAGCCATTATGGGTGCAGCCATCGGAGCTGGACTTGTTGCATTAGGCGCAGGTTTTGGCATTGGTAAGATCGGTAGTTCCGCGATGGAATCAATCGCTCGCCAGCCGGAAGCTGGTGGTAAAATCCAGACGGCCATGATCATTGCATCCGCGCTGATCGAAGGCGTTGCCTTGTTCGGTGTTGTTGTCTGTCTGCTTATATCATTTAAAGGTTAATAATTCAAGCCTGAGTGCATGCATTAGGCTGGCTCAGGCTTTTTCTGGAAACTTAAACAATTCAATATGGACCTAGTTACACCCGGTATAGGATTAATCTTCTGGCAGACCATCACTTTCCTGCTGGTGTTATGGATCTTGGGCAAGTTTGTATGGAAACCGATCATGAATGCGCTGAAAGCGCGGGAAGGTTCCATTGAGGAAGCCCTGCAAGCTGCAGAGCTCGCAAGGGAGGAAATGGAAAAATTACATGTCGAAAATGAAAAGCTTATGGCGGAAGCCAGGGTTGAAAGGGATAAGATCATCAAAGATGCTTCGGTAATTGCATCGAAGATTAGGGAAGAGGCAAAGGAAGAGGCAGGTAAGATCACGCAGAAGATGATTGAAGACGCCCGTCATACCATCAATCTTGAGAAACAGGCCGCAGTTAACGAAATCAGAAACCAGGTAGCGGAGTTTTCGCTGCAGATTTCAGAAAAGATCCTGCGTAAAAATCTTGAAAAGGATGTACAGCAGAAAGCACTTATCCAGTTGTATTTGAAAGATATGAAGCTCAATTAAAAAATGTCAAGTTATCGCATAGCCAAACGATATGCCCGATCGTTGATTGAACTTTCCATCGAAATGGAAATCCTGGAAAAAGTGATGAAAGATATGCAAATGATCTCTACCTTGTGTACGCAGAACAGGCTTTTTGTTCTTTTTCTGAAAAATCCCATCATTCACAGTTATCAGAAATTAAGTATTCTGAAAAAGATATTTGAAAAAGGCGTAAATGAGCTGACTTTCAAGTTTATCGATATTATTACCAGGAAAACCAGGGAGGATATTCTACCTGAAATAGCCGATGAATTTCTTGTACAGTATCGTCAATACCGCAAAATTGAAATCGTTGAGGTAACCACTCCCATAAAACTGGATAATGCTATGCAAGCTGAGTTTGAGAAAGTGGCTGAAAATTATATCGGGAAAGACTGGACCGTTAAGCTGGTCGAAAAAGTAAATAAAGAACTTATTGGAGGTTACATTGTAAAAGTCGGAGATCGACAGATCGACGATTCGGTTTCCTCCAAACTGAGAGAAGTTAAAAAACAATTAATCGTCTCATAACCGAATAAAACAATTATACTCATGGCAGAAGTAAGACCTGATGAAGTATCCGCAATATTACGGGAGCAATTATCGAATTTTAGAACAGAATCCGAACTTGAAGAAGTAGGAACGGTACTTCAGGTTGGAGATGGCGTTGCCCGGATTTACGGATTGACCCGGGCGCAGGCAGGAGAGCTTCTCGAATTTGATGATGGTACCACAGCACTGGTTTTAAACCTTGAAGAAGATAATGTAGGGGCTGTTCTTTTTGGGGAATCCGAGGATATCTCGGAGGGCGATACGGTAAAGAGGACAGGTCGGATTGCGTCCATCCAGGTAGGAGAAGGACTCGTAGGTAGGGTGGTGGATACCCTCGGTCGTCCGGTGGATGGGAAGGGAAAGATTGAGGGTCAGCTATATGAAATGCCCCTTGAGCGCAAAGCGCCCGGAGTTATTTACCGGGAACCGGTAAGCGAACCGTTGCAGACCGGATTGAAAGCTGTAGATTCGATGATTCCGATCGGAAGAGGCCAGCGGGAATTGATCATCGGTGATCGCCAGACCGGGAAAAGTGCTATTGCCATTGATACGATCATTAACCAGAAGGAATTTTATGAAAAAGGAGAGCCCGTATTCTGCGTTTATGTTGCTTGCGGACAGAAGGCTTCAACGGTTGCCCAGGTTTTAGCTGCCCTTGAAAGACATGGAGCGATGGATTATACGATCATCGTTTCTGCGAACGCTTCGGATCCTGCTCCGTTGCAATATTTTGCTCCCTTCGCGGGTGCTTCTATTGGCGAGTTTTTCAGGGATACAGGAAGATCTTCCCTGCTGATATATGACGATCTTTCCAAACAAGCGGTTGCCTATCGCGAAGTATCGCTGTTGCTTAGGAGACCTCCCGGCAGAGAAGCATACCCCGGAGATGTATTTTATCTCCATTCACGTCTCCTCGAAAGAGCTGCTAAAATAAATGCCAGTGATGAGGTTGCCAGGAAAATGAATGATCTTCCTCCTTCCATTGCCAAAATGGCCAAAGGCGGAGGTTCCCTGACCGCTTTACCTATTATTGAGACACAGGCAGGAGATGTTTCCGCTTATATTCCTACCAATGTAATTTCAATTACCGACGGACAGATATTCCTGGAAACGGATTTGTTTAATTCAGGAATCAGACCGGCCATCAATGTTGGAATCTCGGTATCCCGGGTAGGTGGGAATGCACAAATAAAGTCCATGAAAAAAGTAGCAGGAACCCTGAAACTTGATCAGGCACAATTCAGAGAGATGGAGGCTTTTGCAAAATTTGGATCTGATCTGGATAAAGCCACCCAGTTAACCATCAACCGCGGTAGGCGGAATCAGGAAATTTTAAAACAGCCGCAGTATTCACCTGTGCCTGTTGAACAGCAGATAGCCATTATATATGTATCTACAAAAGGATTCCTTGATCTTATTCCAATCGAACGTATTAAGGATTTTGAAAAAGAGTTTCTTGATTTTCTTGTGGCCAATCACGGAGATCTGCTTGAAAAATTGAGAGGAGGTAAATTGGATGACCAGGCTACCCAAACAATGCACGAAGCAACCGATCATATTGTAAAGAATTTTCAGAATTAATTTATCATCCGAGAATAAATGCCAAGTTTAAAAGAAGTACGGAACCGGATCAAATCAGTCAAGTCAACGCAACAGATCACCAAGGCCATGAAAATGGTGGCGGCTTCCAGATTGAGACGAGCCCAGGATAATATACTTCAGTTGCGGCCTTTTGCACAAAAATTGGATAATATTCTGGAGAACGTGGCACAGACCAGCGAGGAGGAAATCGGGTCGGGATATATGGAATTGCGGGATATAAATAAACTCCTTATTGTCGTAGTTGCTTCCGATCGTGGATTGTGCGGAGCATTCAATAGCAACGTATTCAAAAAGGTACAGACACTGATCGACGATCAATATCAGGATATCCATGAACAAGGGAACCTGGATATTCTGCCTGTCGGGAAAAAGGCATTTGATTTTTTCAG
>WOR8_10005989_pt1 | contig 11696 bp, 9 predicted proteins | sample DeeMarSeWOR38_10_FD_19890 | JGI IMG/M metagenome (IMG submission 19890) | reverse complement strand
TTTCAATCCAGACGGCCGTTGGAGGAAATCCGGACAGCGGTCGATATCTGGAGGTCGTTGCCAAGGGAAAATTGGAAGTCACAGCTGCACTCATTCGCTATGCCTCGGTCCAGGCCGGCGGCATTGTGGCCGTCAGTCGTGATCCGATCGATGCAGCCTATTTAAGAAAGTTCGCTGCCCCGGGAGGTACTTCCCAGGCCATCAAGGTGGGTGAATCGATTTTGTCGGCCCGACCTCAAGGTGCTGAAGCCGTCGTCAAGGCAATCGTTACAAGTCTCGATGGTCAGATAGCCTGTAAGGGAAAGGTGACTGAAGTCGGTCTGGAAACAATTGGAGGATATGACATTGGATCGGTTGTGGTGAAAGGCGACAAACGTTGTGAGATCACCTTCTGGAATGAATTCATGACGTTAGATGTTGACGGAAAACGGGCAGGCACCTTTCCGGATCTGATCACTCTCCTATCGCTGACATCGGGTCTCCCGGTTGGATCGGCTGAAATCAACCGCGATCAGGAAGTTGGTGTCTTATGGGTTCCAAGCGATCACCTGATTCTGGGTGAGGGCGTTCGATTGCCGGAGGCCATTGCGGAAGCCGAACAGGCCATTGGTAAACCTTTGCTAAATCTGTAACGGGATCAAACCACAAGAAAGGAAGCCTATGCTGCTGAAAGAAATCATTGAAATTTGTGATCTGCTGGATGACGGGAGCGTTTCGGGTGAAACGGTCGCCGGTCTTTTTGAATACTTCGACCTGCCCCCGGTGCATGTTGAAGCGATTCAGGGAGAAAAAGGAAAGACCGACGTGGTGCGGGTCGTCATCCCAGGATACGATGGAAGACTCCGGGGAGGGAAAGCGCCGACCTTGGGAATTTTGGGAACCCTGGGGGGATTAGGGGCCAGACCGGACCTTCTCGGGTTGGTGTCAGATGCCGATGGTGCCATCGTGGCCCTGGGTGCCGGACTCAAGCTTGCACGCATGAAGCACAAAGGGGATCAATGCCCGGGGGACGTCATCATGGCCACTCACATCTGTCCCGCTGCGCCGACCACTCCCCATGACCCGGTCCCCATGATGGGATCGCCGGTCGGAATTTTCGAGCAAATTACGGCTGAAATCACACCGGAGATGGAGGCGATTCTATCGGTGGATACGACCAAGGGAAACCGGGTCATCAATCACCATGGATTTGCCATCTCTCCGTCGGTGAAAGAGGGGTGGATCCTGAGGACCAGCGAGGACCTCTTGCGGATCATGGAATGGGTCACCGGGGATTTCCCCACCGTCTTTCCCGTCACCATGCAAGACATCACCCCATACGGCAACGACATCTACCATATCAACAGTATCATGCAACCGTCAGTGGTAACCGATGCGCCGGTGGTGGGGGTGGCGATCACCACCCGCTCAGCGGTCCCCGGATGCGGCACCGGCGCCAATATGCCCTTGGGTTTGGAAGGGGCCACCCGTTTCTGTGTAGAAGTGGCCAAGGTATACGGCCTGGGAACCTGCCGGTTTTACGATGAGGCTGAATTTAACAGGCTCAAGAAATTATACGGATCTATGGACAGGCTGCGGCAGCGGGAGGTGTGATGAAACAAAAAATCGGCATGATCACAGTTGGGCAGTCGCCGCGGGATGATATCGCGCCTGCCATGTCCCGGATCCTTGGACCGGGGATCGAGATCATTCAAAAGGGTGCACTTGACGGGCTTTCTGATACTGAGATTAGGGGCTTTATGCCGGGGGCCGCCGAGGTTCGACTGTGCACCCGCCTGGCCGACGGCCAGCAAGTGGTGGTGGTCAAGGATAAGATTCTTTCCTTGGTCCAGGCCAGGATTGATGATTTAAATCAGGCGTCGGTAGATCTCATTGTGCTCCTGTGTACCGGTCATTTCCCGCGCTTTGAGAGTCGATGCCTGATCGTGGAAGCCCAAAAAGTCGTGGATAAATGCCTGGAAGCCCTGGTGGACGACCGCTACACACTCGGAATCGTGGTTCCCCTGTTGGAACAGATGGATCAGGCCCAAGAATCACTTTCCCATCTTACGCCCAAAATTCGTGTGGCCGTCGCTTCTCCTTACGGACCCCTGGAAACGGTGCATGAAGCGGCCGCAGAGCTTTATCAGGATCAGGTCGATATCGTGGTCCTGCATTGTATGGGGTTTTCCAGCGACCACCGGCAGGTGATGCGCGCCGTAACGCAAAAGCCGGTGCTCGTTGCCAATTCAATCGTGGCACGTACCCTGGCGGAACTTCTGGCGCGCTAGATCAACAAGCAACCGGGGTTCGTTGCTGAAACTTAAATTTATCAGAAAAGGAGGGATCTTATGAGTAGCAAAAAATGGTGCTTAACACTCGTGGCAATCGTCGGCATAATCTTTCTCTTTAACGGATTGGGCCAGGCTCTGGAAATTCGTGATGGCAAAAAAATCCTGGTTTACGGTGCCAGGCAGCCGGCCCCCAACATCGATCCGAGCCAGTATTACGATTGGTCGACGCGCATGCTTCAGCAGAGTCTTTATGATGCCTTACTCAAGTATGTGGGCAGCCCGCCCCAAGTTATCCCCTGGCTGGCCACGAAATGGGAAGTGAGTCCGGATGCCAAAGTCTGGACCTTTAATCTGGTGGAAAACGCCAAATTTCATAATGGCGATCCGGTAACGGCCGAGGCCGTGAAATTTTCTTTCGAGCGGACCTTAAAGATCAAAAAGGGACCTGCCTGGATGCTGCTGGACGTGCTGGATCCTTCAGGGATCAAGGTGGTCGATGATTATACCATCCAGTTCACGCTAAACAAACCCTATGCACCTTTTGAAACGGTACTTCCCTGGTGGTATGTCATGAACCCCAAGGTGGTGATGGCACATGAGAAAGAGGGCGATATGGGTCAGGAGTGGATGAAGGACGGCGATGCCGGTTCGGGTCCCTTCAAACAGAGGCGCTGGGAACACGGGGTTCTCTATGAGCTGGAAGCCGTGGCAGATTACTGGCGAGGTTGGGAAAATCCCAATCATATTGACGGCTATATTTTCAAGCTGATTCGCGAGGCGAGCTCCCAGCGAATTGCCATCCAAAAGGGAGAATGCGATATTGTCGAGGGAATCAGTCCCGAGGATTTTGATCTGGTGGCCAAGATGCCGGGTATTTATGTGAGCAACGACCCCGGGCTGACGACCTTCGGCATCAAAATGAACAACCAGAAGGGATATACCAAAGACATCAACATCCGCAAAGCCATCAGCTATGCCTTTGACTACGACTCCCTGATCAAGATCTATAACGGCAATGCGATCCTGGAGGACAGTCCATTTCCCATTGGGCTCAAGGGACACGTATCCCTAAAAGACAAAATGTATCGTCAAGACCTGCAAAAAGCCAAGGAATATATGAAAAAAGCAGGCCATCCCGACGGCGGATTCGAACTGGAATACGTCTATGTCCAGGGACTGGAAGAAGAGCGTAAGATGGGGCTGGTCCTGATCGACAACCTCGGCAAACTCGGCATCAAAGTCAAGATGGTTCCCCTGACCTGGCCCAACATGGTGGCCAGAGGATCCAAAATGGATACGTCCCCGGATATGATTGCGATTTTCGCTACCCCCGTTTTCAATGACCCCGATGTGGTGGCATATCAATATCACAAGAATTCGTGGGGCAAGTATTACGGAACCGCCCATTATAACAATGCCGAGGTCTGGAAACTGACCGAACAGGCTCGTGTGATTGCGGATTTTGACGAGCGCATGAAGTATTATGAAAAAATCCAGAATATGATTATGGATGATGCCCCCGAGATTTTCGGCATGCAGTACAACCGCCGCTGGGCCTTCCGGGACTATGTCCAGGGATTTGTATTCTGTCCCATGCGCTTCACCGGCGAAATCGATATGTATCCCATCTATATTCAAAAATAATCTTTAATCATTCATGGGGGAACTTCCGCGGGAGGTTCCCACCGTGAATCGATAAACCGCGTGCCAAACGCATTTACGGTCTAGATGAAGCGCTATATCGTCAAAAGGCTTTTGCTGATTTTCTTAACCCTTTTCGGCCTCATTACGGTGGTGTTTCTGATATCCCGGGTGGCGCCCGGAGATCCGGCCCGCCTGGCGGCCGGTCCGGATGCCACGGATGAGATGGTTGAGGTCATGCGCAAAGAATTCGGCCTCGACCGCCCGGTCGTTGTCCAGTATCTCTCATATTTCAAAGGACTGGCGAGCGGCAACCTCGGTCGCTCCATCCGCACCCGTCACAATGTGATCGATGACCTAATCCGGTTCTTTCCGGCCACCCTCGAACTGACGATATTTTCGCTCCTGCTCGCCGTTGTGCTGGCCATTCCTCTGGGGGTTCTCTGCGCGGTTTATCGAGATCGATTTTTAGACCATGCGGCCAGAGTCTTTTCCGTTTCGGGCATGGCACTGCCCATGTTTTGGCTGGCTTTGATGCTGCAGCTTTTTTTGGCCTTGAAATTCGATTTTCTCCCGCTGGGGGGGCGCCTGGGCCTGTTAACCGAACCCCCTGCAAAAATAACCCACCTTTATTTAGTAGACAGTCTCATTACCGGAAATTGGGCGGTGTTCAAGGATGCCCTCCTGCATATCCTTTTGCCGGCTATTGTGCTCTGCTTTCCGGCGTTAGCCAGCATCATTCGCGTCAACAGGGCCGAGATGCTGGAGGTGCTCAACCGGGATTTTATCGTCAGTGTTCGGGCCCACGGGGTTTCAAAGGTTCGCATCATTGGTCAGTACGCGTTGAAGAATGCCCTGATTCCCACCATGACCATGATCGGACTGCGCTATGGATGGATGCTGGGCGGGACCATCCTGGTGGAAACGGTATTCGATTGGCCGGGCATTGGACTTTATGCCGTGCAGTCGGCCGTTTATTCGGATTTTCAGCCGATTATGGGGGTTACCCTTTTGATTGGCATTAACTTCATGCTGGCCAATCTGATTATCGATTTGATTTACGGGGTATTGGACCCGCGTGTGCGCTATGAATAAAGGGCGGACGAATCTATGAATCAGAAAAGCATCCTAATTGATAACCAGCCTGGAAAAGCTTTGGGATTTTGGACCCAGTGGAAAGAGGAACATGAGAGTTTTTTTCGGGATGTTCGTCTGTCTTTCTATCTGTTCAGCCGAAGCCCCCTATCGGTGACCGGCATGGTTCTGGTAGGGGTCTTTTTTTTGATCGCTCTGATCGGACCCTGGATTGTGCCTTACCCCGAGGATGCGACCGGGGCGGTCCATATGTCCCAGAAACTGACGGCGCCGGGGTCTCAATTCTGGTTTGGAACCGATGAAATGGGACGCGACGTCTTTACCCGGGTCATCCTCGGGACGCGCGTCTCATTGAAAATCGGTCTGATCATCGTCTGCGCGGCCATGGGTATCGGGGTGCCGTTGGGGATCACCGCCGGATTTGTGGGAGGGTGGATCAACGAGGTCATCATGCGGATCACCGATATCTTCCTGGCGATTCCCGGACTCATCCTGGCTTTGGCGATCATCGGAGCGCTCGGCCCCGGGATTACCAACTCCATGATCGCGCTTTCCCTGGTGTGGTGGCCCGGATATGTGCGGCTGGTTCAGGGAAAGACGCTCTCTCTCAAAGAGGAGTCTTTTATTGAGGCGGCGCAATCGGTGGGGGCGGGCAAGGCCCGCATCATTTTTTTTCACATCCTCCCCAACTGTACTTCCCCCATCATCGTCAAGGCCTCAATGGACATGGGCATGGCCATTTTGGCGGCTGCCGGTCTGGGGTTCATCGGGGTGGGTGCGCAACCCCCGGCACCGGAATGGGGAGCCATGATCAGCATAGCGCGCAATTACCTGCCCAACTGGTGGTGGTATGCCCTCTTTCCCGGGTTGGCGATTTTCGTCACCGTTTTGGGTTTCAACCTGCTTGGAGATGGTCTGCGAGATATCCTGGATCCGCAGAGCCGGGGGTATTATCGCGAATGAAGACGGAGGCCAGCATACTGGAAATAAAAGATCTCAGGATTCATTTTGACACCTTTGATGGGACCGCTCAAGTTTTAGACGGCTGCTCTTTCAGACTCGGGAAGGGCGACACCCTGGGGCTTGTGGGTGAGACCGGCTGCGGTAAATCGATCACAGCCAAAGCCATCCTTGGGCTACTTCCGGTTCCCCCAACCCGAATCGTATCCGGAGAAATCTATTTCCATTCCAGGGATCTCCTCGCTGTATCCGAAAAGGAGCTTGAAAAAATTCGAGGAAACCAGATCGCCATGATTTTTCAGGACCCGATGACCTACCTGAATCCTGTGTTTTCGATTGAAAAACAGATGATCGATGTCATCCGGGGACATGCCCGCCATACCCATAAAACGGTGTCTCACAAGGAAGCCCGGGAGAAAGCTATCGGCCTGCTAGATGCCGTCAATATTCCGAATCCTGGAAAACGGATTAGAGAATTTCCCCATGAGTTCAGCGGAGGAATGCGGCAGCGCGTTTTGATTGCCATGGCCCTGGCGGGTGATCCCGAGATTCTCATTGCCGACGAGCCCACCACTGCCCTGGATGTCACCATTCAAGCACAGATTTTGCGCCTGATCAGGGAATTGGTGGAGCGCTTCCGTCATTCGGTGCTTCTGATTTCTCATGATCTGGGAGTTGTGGCCGCTGTTTGTCGGAGAATTGCGGTTATGTATGCCGGCAACATTGTTGAGTTAACCACCATCGAGAGGATCTTTGAGAATCCATCGCATCCCTATACCCGGGGACTTTTGAGATCCATCCCCAACCTCACTCGCCGTGGAGATAATCTTGTCGGGATTCAAGGCAGTATCCCCAATTTTATTGAACCGCCCCAGGGTTGCCGGTTTCATCTCCGATGCGACCATGCCATGGATGTCTGCCGAAAGGTCAAACCGGTTCTAAATGACATTGAAGCCGAGCATCGGGTGGCCTGTTTTCTGTATGAATCGTCATGGCCGAGTACCTCTCGGCCCAAGGAAGGGATCCGTTCACTGCCATGATGTTTTTAGAAGTTCAGAAACTCAGCAAGTATTTTCCTCTCAAAGCGGGATTTCTGAGCCGTTCAAAGGGAACCGTGAAGGCCGTTCGCTCCGTCAGCTTTCAAGTGGAAGCGGGAGAATCCTATGGGATTGTGGGGGAATCCGGTTCGGGCAAGACAACCCTTGGCCGGACCATCCTGCGATTGATCACCCCGACTTCCGGAAAGATCTTTTTCAATGGTGTTAATCTCTGCGAACTGGATCCGGGGATGCTTCGCAGGCTGCGGCGGGACATGCAGATGATCTTTCAGGATCCCCACTCCTCCCTGAATCCACGTAAAACGATTATCAAGAGTGTGGGAGAGCCGCTGGTGATTCACGATCACATGCGCGGGCGCGCCCTGCGGCAGCGCGTCCAGGATCTGATGGAGATCGTCGGCCTTAAAAAAGAACACATGTACCGCTTTCCACATGAATTGAGCGGGGGGCAAAAGCAGCGCGTGGGAATTGCCCGGGCCCTGGCCCTGAACCCCAAGATGCTGATCTTAGATGAGCCCACATCTGCCCTGGATGTGTCGGTGCAGGCGCAGACATTGAACTTTTTGGAAGCGCTTCAGGAGAAGATGGCGCTCACCTATCTATTTATTTCGCACAACCTATCGGTTATACGTTACGTATGCGATCGCGTGGCGGTGATGTATTTGGGGCGCATCGTCGAGGAGGCCGAAGTCAACGATCTCTTTGACACGCCGATGCATCCTTACACCAAAGCGCTTTTGTCATCTGTCCCGCTGCCGCAGGCCCGGCAGCCCGATACAGAAATCCTCCTGGAAGGAGATATCCCGAGCCCCTTCAACATCCCTTCGGGATGCTGTTTCCATACGCGTTGCAGAGAAAAAATCGGTCCGATCTGCGAATCACAGGAGCCTGAAGCAGTCTTTACGTCTTCAAATCACAGCGTTCTGTGCCATCTGTGTGGATAAGGGGAAAATGGACAGCAGTTGCTAATTTTTTTGTTAATTAAACGTATGCCGGACCCTCAATGACAGGATATTTTGCCAAAAACTCCTCATCGACTTCGAGTCCGATGCCCGGTTTGTCGATGGGATGGACGCAGCCGTCGGCGTCGAGGGTGTATGGCGCACTGACAAGCTCATCCCGAAACAGGTTGTTGTGCGATACATCCGCCTCGAAGTAACCGCTGTTGTCAATTGCCGCCAGGAAATGAATCGTGGCTGCCATATTCAGTCCGGTGATTGAGGTATGTGGATGGATAGGCAGCTTATGTGCCGATGCCATCGCTGCGATACGCAACGCCTCGGTGGGACCCCCGGTTTTCGAAAGATCCGGCTGGAGAATTTGTATGATGCCGTCTTGGATCAAGCTCGAAAATTCGAAACGGGTGTAACAGTTCTCCCCGGCTGCCAGCGGCAAATTGCCATAGCCGGCTGCCAGCGCATAGCTTCGGCGGTCATGAGCCGGAAACGGCTCCTCCAGCCAGCCGACACGGTAAGATTCAAATTCCGGGATCATTTGTCGGGTGTCGTCGACCGAATAACCGGTATTGGCATCCACCAGTATGGTTAAATCATCACCAAATGTTTTGCGAACCGCCGCCACACGATCAAGATCACGATCGCTTGAATCACCGACCCGCAGTTTGACGGCCCGATACCCGGCTTCTACCAGTGCGCCAACCTCTTCTACTAGAGAGCCGGGTTCCTGGTACCCGAGTGAAACACCGCCGGCGTAAGCAGGAATGGGTCGAGATGAACCACCGAAAAGGCGATACAGCGGCCAGCCGACGGCTTTACCGCGGATGTCCCACAGGGCCATATCGATTCCACTCATGGCGATTACAGCCGCCGTGCCCATACCATGGCTGGAAAGCTGCATCCGGTAAATGCGGTTCCAAACGCCGACGACATCAAAAGCATCCAATCCCACCACCAGCTGCCGCAGGGTTGTGTTTACGAGGTGAGCCACGGCACCGGGACAACGACCGTGATGAGATTCGCCAAAGCCGATCAGACCATCTTCGGTTAGAACCTTGACGATAACGGCATCCCGTTTGACAGTGCGGCCGATTCCCAGCGTCACCGTTGAATCCGGCGCCAGAGGAAAGGAGCTCGGATACGCTTTTACATCTTTAATCTGAGCAGGTTTTTTCATGATTCAGGTCCTTTATGATTTGCTGCGTTTTTTAAAATCAGTGTTTTTCCATCGAGACCTTAACTGCCGATCGATACGTTCACGCCCTGTTTTTCAATCATCGCTTTGATGGATTCAATACGCTCCTCGCTCGGTGCCCTGCCTTCAGGAAAGGGATACAGGCGCCCCAACTGTTCACACTTGGATTTTCCTCCTTCGTGATAGGGCAGCAATGAAATCTTTTCGGCGGCAACCGCTTTTGCCAAATCGATCAATTTGGTCAGATGCGCATCCGAATCATTAAAGCCGGCAATCAGCGGCATGCGTAACCAGATAGTTTTTTTCTTCGATGCTTTTGTGATGTTTTCCAGGATCAGGTGATTTTCCACTCCGGTCATCTTTCGGTGTTCACGTGGATTAAGATGTTTGATATCCCAGAGTATTAAATCAACCAGCGGCAGTACTTTTTCCATCGTCTCCCACGGAGCATACCCCGATGTATCCAGGGCCGTATGCAACCCCAGTCGCTTGCCTTCCTCCAGCAGACGGCCGACAAATTGCCACTGCGATAAGGCCTCACCGCCGGAAATGGTCATTCCGCCACCTGAATTCCTGTAAAAGGCCCTGTCTTTGAGGACTTCATCCAGGACCTCTTCCAGATTCATATATTTTCCGCATATATTTAAGGAGTTGTAAATACAGGCATCGACACATACAAGACATTGGTTGCATTTGTCCCACTCTATTTTTCGACCATTTTCTCTGGTCAGGGTGATGGCGCCTTGCGGACAGATCTTTTCACATGCCCCACATTGCTGACAATGCATGTCGCTGACCATCAAATTGGGGAAAAAATCCTTGGACTCGGGATTGGAGCACCAATGACAATTCAGCGGGCACCCTTTCATGAAGACGGTGGATCTGATTCCCGGCCCGTCATGTATACTGAAGCGCTGTATGTTGAAAACCAGGCCTTTGCCGTCGTAATTGTTTTTGGGGAAATTCATGGAAAATATCAATCTCCATTGCGGCCCAGCGCAAGCCGGAATTGCCTGTCGAACAGGTCGATTATGGGATTTGACGGGGATCGCCGCTTACGTCAAACTGTGCGCGGTCCTATCGATGATATGATCCTGAAGACCCTTGGAAAGTTCCACAAAATAGGCGCTATAACCGGCGACCCTGACAATAAGGTCTTGATACTCCTCAGGCCGTTCCCGGGCATCCTCCAGAGTTTGCTTATCCACCACGTTAAACTGGACATGGGGGATCTTCATTTCTCTCCAGGTCTTGAGATAGTCTATGAAAACCGGTTTCATTTCGCCTTCGAGGAATTGGGGCATGAATTTTTGGTTCAGGAGATGGTTATAGGTTTGCAGGGTATCGATTTTGGCGCAGGAGTTGAGAACGGCCGTCGGGCCCTTCTTGTCCATACCCGGTTGGGGTGCCAGGGTGGAATCCGCGAAGGGCTCGCCATCCAGCCTGCCGTCAGGGGTAGCCGGAGTATTGACAGCCAGGCCGTAGGTGGCCGATACGGCGCTGCCGTCTCCCCGTTTTGAAAACCCAAAACGATCTTTTACGGTTTCCATGATCTTTTCCGTGCCATGATGCACATCGCGGGCAATCAGGTCCACATAATCATCGTCATTTCCGTACTTGGGGGCTTTTAGACAGGCCTGCCGGATATCGCCATGCCCTTCCCAATTTTTGTCAATAATTTCAATTAGTTGTTGGAGGCTGACGAGCCGATCTTCAAAGACCACTTTTTTGATGGCGGCCAGCGAATCGGCAATATTGGTCGATCCGATTACGATGGTCATATCGTGCACCATGGAGGGGTAAATCCATTGTTTGCATTCCTTGCCCCGTTCGATACAACCCTCTACGATGGCGGAATAAAAAGGTCTCGGACAATATTTGGCGTAAAGATCCCTGCAGGTATTCTCGACTTGAGCCATCTTGGTGGTAAAAAACCGCACCTGTTCCAGATAGGCTTCAAAGACGTCCTCCCATGAACTAAAGCCGGCGGGATCGGGCGTTTTTGCGCCCCACTGCTCTCCGGTTTTTGGATCCACACCCTGGTGCAGGGCCCACCACAAACACTTTGCCAGGACAAAATAGCCTTCCACCCGACGCGTAATATTTTTACCCGGTATCTCCATGTATACGCATCCTGAAACCGCGTATCCGTTGGCATCTTCTTGCGGGACACCCCATTTTTTCAGGAGCGGAATCAGGGCCCCATCATTGAACAACGAGGGGTACCCCAGCCCGGTGCGGATGACATCGGTGGCTTTCGATAACAATTCATCGGGTGTGCCGTCATGGACCCTCAAGGCGATACTCGGTTCAATGGTTCGCATGGTTCTGGCGGCTTCAAGGGCCAGATAGGTCAGCTCGTTGGTCACATCATTTCCGGCGCTGTCTGTTCCCCCCAGGGTAATTGCCTGCAATGACGCCACACCGCCATAGACCGAGGTGACCAGCGGCGAGTATACCAATCCCAGTTCGAGAAATTTCGCCCACAGGAGTTGCAGGATTTCTAGCGCCTCGTCTT
>WOR8_10005975_pt1 | contig 11717 bp, 8 predicted proteins | sample DeeMarSeWOR38_10_FD_19890 | JGI IMG/M metagenome (IMG submission 19890) | reverse complement strand
CAATACCATCGATCCGAACCGGCTGCTTCCTTACCAGCCGGATCATACCTGCTTTGCCGTTTATTCTAACGGTACTTTTTTCCATTATATCTGCCCAGGAAAGCACAATATCAGACAAACCGATCTCATCAATCGTTATAATCGGAAATGAAACCACCGGTGAAAACGTAATATTACGTGAGTTGATTGTTCAGAAGGGTACGATCCCGTCTCAGGCGCAGATCGAGCAATCACGCAAACGATTGCTCAACCTGTACCTTTTTAACCGTGTCGAGATTTCTGTTGTGCCACATGACGAAGATGGCAATATCCTGATTGTCGAAGTGACAGAACAATGGTATTTTTATCCGGTGCCGATTCTCACGATGCGCGAACGGGATTGGAAAAAGTGGTCATACGGACTCAGCGTAGTACACACCAATTTTCGTGGTCAGAACGAAAAACTATGGGCAGGATTCTGGTTTGGCTATCGCCCCGGTTTTGGTATCTCATATCATGACCAGTGGGCAGGCGATACACTTCATCTGACAACAGGATTTTCATTCAACAAAACAACATTCAATCACCGCACGCTTGATTTTGAGGAACGACATATTTCCGGAACACTTTCAGTCGGGAAATGGTGGAATCTTTATTTGAACACTGATTTTACATTCCTGTTCGATCGGGTGAATGTTGATCAGAATTATATTTCGTATATGCGTACCGGTCAGGAAACTGAATATTTGTTAGGTATTGCGGGTACCTTGCGCTACGATACGAGAGATCTTTACTCCTACCCTTCAAGTGGTGTGCTCACCAGTTTGTACGCGATGCATAACGGGATCTTTCAGAAAAATAACCGGTATCAGCAGATCAATCTGGATACTCGGGCATATGTATCGCTCTTTTCAACTGTGATCGGTATGCGTGTATTTCAGAGTTATCTGATCGGGTCCGTTCCGGTATATCGGTTGAATTATCTCGGATTTGGTGAGCGGATCCGTGGCCGATTTTATGAATTCTGGGAGGGGCGCAATATCAATCTTGCCAGTGCTGAGCTGCGTATACCGGTTATTCCTATTCACTATTTTTCCTTTGATCTCCCGATGATTCCACCTGCATACACCCGAAATTTAAAGATCGGAATGAACGTCGGAATATTCGCTGATGCAGGGCTGATCTGGACAGACCCCTGGGAGTACGGCATGGCCAACGTCATCTCAGGTTTCGGATTGGGTATACATATACGCCTGCCTTATATTGAAGTCTTTCGCCTCGACTATGCGTTTGATCCTAATTGGAGGGGTCAGCTGATCGTGGAAGTCGGAGTGGCTTTTTAATTTAAAAATATTTCCTATCATGAAAACCGCGGACCATTTAACCATGCTGTAGAAATTCCGGAGCCACTTTGTTTTTCCAATGATGTACGACGTATTACATCACTCATAAGGCGCTTGAACATTCAAGTTATCGGCAGGATTTCACCTGAAAATCTTATATGGCCAATAAACTGCTGACAGGCCGAAAAATTGACCGATTATTTTATTGAACATGCGCTTCCCTATTTCGGTACATTTCAGATGCCATGGTAGCTGGCCAGTGGGCTTTATTTCATTCACGTCTGTCTTTTGCCCTAAATGTCATACTCCTGCATCCGATGTGGGTAATATCCCGGAGCATTGATTATTGGCGTGATAAATTCCGGAAGATCTCCCTGCCTCAGATCGAGGATTTTATCAGACAGATATTTGGGTGGCGTGAATACATGCGCGGATTTTACTGGGCTGAAATGCCTGCCTTTGCCCGAGCGAATTCTTTCAATCATCATAATTCCTTACCGGACTTCTATTGGACCGGAAAAACCAGAATGCATTGTCTTAGCCGGGCAGTCGGCCAATCGCTTGATATGGCATACGCCCATCCTATTCAACGTCTGATGTATACCGGAAATTTTGCATTACTGGCAGGCATTGATCCCGATGAGGTCGATCGCTGGTATCTGGGAATTTAAATCGATGCAGACGAGAATATTTTTTACCCTCTGCAGTATCGTTCTGGTTTTTACTCAGTCTCCATTAATCAGGAAGATTATGCGAAAGGCAGTCTGACACTGGATCAAATTCCGCGTTTAATATATGTGTATAGACGAAGACAAGCTATTACATGGTCACCAGTGTCTTAGATGTTTTGATAGGGAATTAATACAAAAATGATCAATCCAAATTCATCGCCAATTTATCCTTTTGGATCTGATCCTGTAAGAACAGATCATCATCTTCGGATGCAACCTCGTAATCTTCCAGAGCTTTCTGTATCATTCCAAGTTTAGCATAACTGGCTGCACGATAATAATGAGCCCAGTGCCAGTATCGCCTTTCATTCGCATTGGGATCAGCAAGTACCTCATTGAGATTATTGATTGCCAGATGGTAGCGGCCAATCTTATAGTAGAGATCACCCATGTGGTACAGAATTTCCAGCTTTTGTTTATTGCTTTCCGTTCCCGCTCCACCTGATTTAACCAATTCCAGTTCTTTATCATAAATATTCAGAGCGGATTCATAGTTACGGCAATCACTCATGTTATCCGCGATCCTCATTTTTTTATCCATTTCATTCATGGGCGTTTCGAGGCGATCGGATGCGCGGTCTTTTAGCCGGCTATTGTCGTCTTCCATAGCCATGCGATAATGATAACGGGCCTTCTCGACGTTTCCGGTCATCTCAAAGGCTTGCCCCAACCAGTAGTGTGACCATCCATATGTCCAGCGTCGATTGCCGCTGTAAAGTGAGTCCGTTGCGATCGATTTCTTGAATGAACTGATCGCTTCATCAAAGTGATTCATTTTGAATTGGACCTGGCCGATCTGGTAATGAATGCTTGAGATCGGGATCAACATCGAATCACCCAGGGTAGCCAGTGTCTGCATGTAAACATTCATAGCCTGGTCACATTTTCCCATTCTGCTGTAACACCCGCCGAGATGGACCAGAACTCCGGGATTGTTGGGGTATTTTTTCAAGAGCCGGTTCCAGATAGAGATTGCCTGATCATAATCGCGCTCACGATAGGTATAGATTGCACCCAGAAAAAACATCGCCTCAGTTTGGGTATACCTACCCTTTTCGACCGCAATGTTTAATTCCCGAATTCCCTGTTCCCGGTTACCATCGATACCCAGGATAAAGGATAGTACTTTTACGAATTTGGGCAATATATCCGCCAGGTAATGATATATACCCAGTCCGAGATAGGCATCCCAGTATGTCGGATCACGTTCGACAACCTCCTCCAGTATGTTCATACCTTTTTTGCCATACCAGTAGGCGTTAAGATAACTCTTGGTCAGACCATAGTATCTGCCGAGACTGCCGTATGCCCCTCCAAGATAAAAAAGCGCATCAATATCATCTTCATTCTCTTCCAGGCGCTGTTCGGCAACTTCAACCGCTTTCAGGGATAAATTTTTGAACTCTTCACCCAGTTCTTCGTTATTCATATCGGTCGAGAACATCCAGAAATATACTGCTGATTTGAGAAAATGCCCCTGCGGGTTATCAGGTTCCCGTTCGATGATCTTGTCAAAGGCCAGCGCCGCTTTTTTGTATTGCAGAGTACTCGCAAAGTCGATACCTTCAAGCGCCAGCTGGTGAATTGTTTTCTCTTCTGCCCGGGCAAATGTTATCAGAAGGAGCGCCAGTAAATAATTACGAATCATAAATATTCTTTTCCCAACTAATCAAACTTTAATATGTAACTTACTCCACAGTTTTTAAAATCCGATTTTTTTTGAAATTTGTACATAGCATTACCCACCAGTTTGAATCTCTCGTCAGAATAATATATTTTACTGAGAAATATCGAGCCGGTACAAAAGAAAACTAAAAAATCTTTGAATCGATTTTATATTCGGCAGAATTAGAATAAAAATTCATATGTTATCCCTGGAATTTTCCGGTAAAATTTTGAATGTTTGTGAACCGGCAATGCGGCTGTTTCGAATATCTTACGGAATATTCATTGCAACTTTTGGTTTTTTCAATAAAATAGTATAAACCAGTCAATGTGAATAAGGTATTATGCGTATGCAGTATAAAAATTTTGCGCGTTCGGAAGAAAAAGTTTCCCTTTTGGGTTATGGCGCCTGGGGTATCGGAAAAACAATGTGGATCGGCGCCGATGATGCCGAATCAAAAAGATCATTGAACCGGGCCATCGAAGCCGGTGTGAATTTATTTGATTCAGCACTTGTATACGGGAACGGGCACAGTGAAAAATTGATCGGGGAAGTTGAGCGGGAATCAGGGCAGAAATTATTCATCACTTCAAAAATCCCTTCAAAAAAATTCGAATGGCCTGCCCGGGATTCCTCCATATTAGCAGAATCATTTCCGGAAGATCATATTATAAGATCCACCGAGCGAAGTCTGCGAAATCTGAAGCGTGACTATCTGGACCTTCAGCAGTTCCATGTCTGGAATGATAAGTGGGCCGGGCAGGATGAATGGAAAAATGCAATCGAAAAATTAAAGCGGGATGGCAAGGTTCGTTTTTTCGGAATTTCAATCAATGATCATCAGCCGGAAAACGGCATTGAAGCAGGTAAGACGGGTATGATTGACTGCTATCAGGTTATTTTTAATATTTTTGATCAGTCGCCCACCGATACATTATTCGGCTTTTGTGAGCAAAATCAGATCAGTGTTCTGGCACGGGTCCCTCTGGATGAAGGCAGCCTTACCGGCGCCATTACCGCGGAAACTGAATTTCCATCCGGGGATTGGCGTAATAATTATTTTCGCGGTGCCCGCAAAGGACAAATTGCCGAACGGGTCGCCACCATTTGGGAAGATGTCAGCGATGAGCTGGAATCGGTGGTCGAAGCGGCATTACGCTACACGATCAGTTTTCCGGCTGTCACCTCAGTCATTCCCGGGATGCGGACAGAAAAACACCTATTAGCAAATGTCCAATATATAAATCGTGGTTCTCTGACGCCTGCGATCCTTGCAAAGCTGAAAAGGCATCGCTGGATTCGGAATTTCTATCAATAAAAGATGATTGCAACGATTTAATATTGCACTAAAATTCAACCCATATATGGTATTTGACTTTACATGGCTGTGAGGAGATCGTTCATGGAAATTAAAAATAAGGTGGCCGTTATTACCGGTGCCAGCAGGGGAATCGGGAAAGTGATTGCACTTGAGTTTGCACGGAAAGGTGCCCACCTGGTGCTTGCCGCGCGGACCGCAGGAATGTTAAAGGATGTTGCCAGGGATGCGCAGCAAGTCGGTGCTGATGCGCTTGCATTGCCAACCGATTTGGCCCATGAAGATCAGATTAAACGACTGGTCAAAAAAACCCTTCAGCGTTTCGGCCGGATTGATATTCTCGTGAATAATGCCGGTTTTGGATATTTCCATTCGATTGCTGATTTTCCGACCAACCAGTGGGATGAAATGTTTGCTGTGAATCTGCGGGGATTATTTATTCTGACCCGTGAATGCATTCCGGCGCTGCGTCAAGCTGGCGAATCGGTGGTCGTAAATGTCGCCTCTCTGGCCGGAAAGAATGCCTTCGTGAACGGCGGCGGATATGCAGCGACAAAACATGCATTAATCGGTTTCAGCCGATGTCTTATGCTTGAAGAACGGAAGAATGGTATGCGGGTGCTGGTTATATGTCCGGGATCGGTAGATACACAGTTTTTTGATAACCGCCGCGAAGATATTGATTCCAAACGCGCCCGGATGCTGAAACCTGAGGATGTGGCCTCAAGCATTATTCATATGATTGAATTACCGCAACGGGCCATGGTCAGTGAAATTGATATACGACCGGCTGATCCATAATGTTTGTTGTCAACCGACCTTTTATTAGAGAGCGGTGATCCCGGCGATGCTATATTATGCGTTTTCACATGTCATATTAAAACCACACTTATGATATGCCCGGTCCGAATAATTTAGAACCCAATCGTTTAAGACTGGCATCCCATCGGCTGATCAGGTAGTACTTTTCACTTTCGAAGATCCGGTTTATATTTTCAAGATATTCTTCCGCCTCCTTGACTCCGGCATTTTCTGTTCGATTTACAAATGACAATACTCTGGAATGATAAAAAGGGATCATAGACTCAATCAAGAGTTCACGGTCTATTTCATCGTTACGGTAGGCCACGGCAAAATTCGCCAGTATGCGTGCCCACAAATCGCTCCGATAATAAAATCTTTTTTCATTGGATATTTCATGCAGTTTATTGATCTCGATATACTCGGGACCCGGAATGATTTTTTCCCAGATTTCCCCGTATTTTTTAAATCCTTCCTGAAAACCCTGAAATAGCTTCCGTGTGTCGACATTCACAGCCGGCGGCTTTTCCTCAACGCCGAGACCAAAACCGTAAATATTGCTGGGTCGTGACTCATAGGTATCTTTCCAGATAAATTCAAAATCGATCATCAGATCGAACAACGTGGAAACAACCTGCGTGAACATCGGCCCCAGATCTTTGGCCGGATCTTTTGGATTATGCACCTTTGGTGAACCAAGAAATGCCTGACAAATATTGAATCGCCGCGCAATAGCGATCGTCGTCATCCAGATATCGATCCCGAAATGCGCAATTTTTTCGTTCCATAATTTTTCGGACAGAAACGCCCGGGCAAGTTTACCGGAAAATCCAAAATCACCGCCAATCGGCTGCCGGACCCGGATACCGAACAAAGATCGCAGCATGGGATAGGCAATATGATTGGTGATCGATCCATCGTATTTATGCCGGGCGTAAATCGGGGCGACATAGTCAAACCTTCCAAGCAGCGGCTCCCCAAGATACCGGATCCATTGCGGGGTGATACTTTTTAGATCCGCATCGACAACGATAATTGCCCTGGCATTCAGTTCAACAGCAGCTTCGAAAAGATTTCGAAAATTATTTCCTTTACCTTTAACCCCTGCCGGAGTGGAGATGTAGATTTTGGGGATTTTGGTCGGCGTATTCAGGAATACTTCCCTTGTATCATCCGTAGAATGATTGTCCACATTGATAATAACGCACTTTTTATCTCTAAAGGATTCCAGTAAACCACGGCTGGCGACATCGGTGGGATAGGCGATATTGTCGGCTTCGTTATATGATGGTATGCCTACCACGACTTCAGCTTCAGTGACACGAGTCGGATTTTCAACAATAATAGTATCGTTTTTTTCTGACATTTTTTTAATCCTTCAGGTTGTCATACTTCCTTTCCCGTACATATTAGATATAATCGGCAATATCATAAAAATAATCCGTACCGGTTGATTTTTATAAGTATAATCGGCCTACCGGCCATAATCCTGAGCATTTGATTCGCAACGAAATTCTGCCACATCTGTCAATTCCAGAAGATTTATGGCGTGGTGTGAATTGCCCCCGGTTATTTACAAATACTCCCTCAAATAAGTATACCCCGGAGTGAACGCACCACGATATACAATAACCGCATCCTTCAGGGCCGGTGGCAGATCAAGATTCCCGAATTCGACATTAAAGTCTGCACGCACCAGATCAGGAATCAGTGTCTTAAGAATGCCGCTGAAATATTCAGATGCCTCTTTGGGCAGCTCACTGGGTAAATTATCCACTGCCATAACAGCAATTCCATCCCCCGATAATCCATCCGTGTACCTGTTCATCAGCGGATTGAATGTATAGGCCGGATTTCCCGGTTCGGTGGCTTTATTAGTTATTTCCACACCACCATCAATATCGCAGCTGATGTCCCCGATGACTGCAAGTTTTGAAATTTTGCCTGACTGATATAATTCCTTCAGTTCCGCTTTGGTAATATGACGTGGATATGGAGTATCCCAATAGGTGGCATTTATCAGAATATTCAGATATGGCAGATAACTGCGAAATTTGGAGCGATATTTATCAGGATTATCATAATAATCCTGAAGTTCAAAGACGGTTCCCTCAGTGGCCGGTTCGACCATATGTTCTTCTTTGAAGACGGGAACGTATATTTTACGCCGATCATACCTGTGATTTAATTGGTAAAGATCATCCGGATCGATCTCCCCGAAAGGCAGGATATCCAATAATTCCCGCACACCACGTGCGACATTTCCATACCCTGTTATCCCGACTACCAGCGGGCAGATGGAAGCCGGTAAGCCATCGGTCCTGATTCGCCTGGCAACTTTCCTGAACGATTCCTTAATCTCATCCAGATTATTATAACGGTATGTCTGCCGGATCTCGGCAAACGGATTATCAATACCTTTACGGTTCAAGATCTGACTATAAGTCCAAAGAGTCTCCACAATCCCGGCAAGGCCGGCATGCAGGCTGAAATAGATCAGGCGCTGTCCGCTTTCATTCATTATTTTTTCATAATCCAGTAGAGTACACTTTAGATCAAGTATTTTTTGGAGCATTGGCATATTATACTCCTGACCTTTGACCGTATGAGAGAAAAACAGGTAGACCTTATCCGGAAGCAGATCCGGAATCTTTATTTCTTTGATACCCAGGATGATATCTGCTTGACCGAGATCCACTCTGATTTCTGCTCCTGATTGCTGGTACTGTTGTTCATTATATATGCGCAGATCTGAAGGCTGCACATGGATTTTTATCGGTAAATGCTTCAACAGGTCTTTTATATCATCGGGAACCAGTGGCGCACGGCGTTCCCATTCATTCTTCGTTTCCCTGATAATGCCAATTATTTTCGACATATGAATCCTTACTGTTCAACATGTGTTTCCATTTCCATTCAGACGGTTCACAGGAAATTGCCCTTGGAGTACCAGATGACAAACCGCATAGCAATAAATATGTATTTGAATTGTACAGCCTGCTATGTTGCCGATATACTTTAGTGCATTTTTTAGATCATATTACATGCCATGTTCTGCTAACAACTCCTTTACAACATCCCGGTGCACCATGATATCCAGTATTTTCAATTTTATATAGTCGCTATGATAAAAACGGTATCCTTTGTTGGCGCCATTTTGGGCCCCTGATCCTGAATCTTTTATCAGATACCATGTGGCGTCTTCTATCTGCATCATGCCGATCACATGGATGCCATGATCATCGGTTGTGGATCCGTTTGAAAATCTCAATTGACGACTGTCCTCATCTATGAAGGGTGCCGGAATATCAAAACTGGGGATCATAGCAACTTCCTTCTGAGAATCATAACCTGCTTCGGAAACATCGCCGCCGATTGCCACAGTATATGCACCGGCTGCAGCACTTTTAATGACTGCCATAAATTCATCCAGCGGTAAATTTATATAACTGCTGTCATGCCACCAATTGTCCGGTACCGAATATTCCACTTGTTGAAAATAGGGTTGTTCTTTCAATGAAAGGATATCGACATAATCATTAAAATTAATCCGCACAATATCATTCAGATATTCCAAAGGTGTCATTTGGACATTATCGACAACTATTTTTAACGGCGGCTCTCCCATATAATAATTGAGGATGGATTTAATATTGGAAAGGATGTCGTCTTCGTTCCAGAAACTCACTGATTGCATCGATTCCAGATAATTCTGCATTTCGGCAACCATTCCTTCATGATCGTGAAACGGCTGTCCTCCCGGTAATCCCGGGTAGGCGTTTGACGGGACGATCCCATATTTTGTCCAGATCCTTGGAATGGCATTCAGCATTGAGCCTTCCTGAAACAATGATGTTCCCCGTTCGCGTACAAAATAACGGGCTTTTTCCACATATTCCCAATAAACCGTATACATTTCCGACAATTTTATTTTCTTGCCACTTAGCCGATATATTTCCGATTCAAAGAAAGATGTAGCTGAGAAACTCCAGCAGGAACCGGTTCTGCCCTGAGAAAGCGGCGTGTTGTGCCATTGATATTCAAACTGATCGATACGGCTGGGAAGATCCAGACCTTCGAAATCCATTTTGAATTCCAGCTTCTGCTCTTCCGACCCTTTATAATAGGCATCCAGTTCCCTCTTAATCCGTTCGTAAAATTCATTTTTATCCGGGGCAAACACCCCTTTATCCTGACGTACACCCTGAGCCCAGATACATGCTGATCCTAAAAGGACAGTTACCAGAACAACAAATAATTTCATACCGGTCTCCCTGTTTTGTTATCCCAAGATTGCAGCAGGTGGCAGGAGTCGGGAAATGAATAAAGACAAAAGATCAAAGATTAACGATTAAAAGCACAATTCATTCCCGATTCGTTTACCGGATGCTGCGAATTTTGCTCCAGAGCTGTTCACCAATTTTGACCAGCCGCCAAAATCAAGCAAATCATTCTGAATGATTTACAAAATTACAAACAAGAAAGATAAAAGTCAGGTGTAGCATGTACAATTTTTTCAAGAATTTTGGGGCTAATGGTGAATGATTTTCGGGAGAAAAATTAAAGATATATCGCCTCCGTTCATAGTCATAACGATTTCAGTGAAACCGGAATGCTCCACCGCTATAAACCATAAACGATCTCACCATCCTTAATGACATATTTAATATGTACCGATTCAAGTGATTGGGGATCGCTATCCCTGAAAACGATCAGATCTGCCGTATAACCGCTTTTGATCAGACCCGTACGCTGCACTCCCAGTGCGTTTGCGGGTATAGATGTGTACCTGCGAACCTCATCAGCCCTGACCGTCCATTCTGTCCTGAATCGCTGCAGACTATCAAGCGCCAATCCTTCATCCTGCCGTATTTTTTTTGGAATGACACGGGTAAATCCTGCAGCAACTGCAACTTCGGTGATCACTGAATCTTCCGATATACCAATAAAACCGGGTGCAACGATCAGATTTTGTCCATCAATTATCTGCCGTCCGGTAGTAATAGACAGGTCACCCAGGTCGGCAATCTGGCTGAATTTGACGATAGTATCATCATTTTTCCGGCGCATAACGTTGATCCCGATATCACCGCGAAACGGTGGTATGCCCGAACCGGTAATGATCAATACATCACGAATGAAAAGATCGAATAATTCTTTCCCCTCCAGGGGGATGCTATCGTATCCGGATTCATCGGCATCATCTATATAACCGGTGGCAATGGCATCAAATGCACGGAGCAGAGCAATAAAATTCATCCGGACAATAAAATGAGGATCCGCCCGATCATGCATCCCTGACTCGATCAGTACGGTACTGATTCCCCAGTTCTGCATCGCATCCCCGAAAGCTCTGGGCATATAATCCGCTTTATAGCGCGCCATATGTCCGCCAATAAACGGTTCCAATGTTTCTTTCATGATAACAACCAGCCTTTTTGCACGCGATCGGCTCGGGCTGTCTTCATCAGCCTCATTAAAGGGTGGCGCCATGAACGCGAGATTCAGAAGTTTCCCCTCCTTCCCAACGGTTTCACGGCCTCTCATATCATGCAGGTTGAAGCCGAACTGCGGATCAAGGTGTTCCTTGAGTCGTTTTAATGCCTGTGCTTCAGGCGACTGAACCAGCCGGGCATCACGATTGATATCTATATCCTGCATGTTTCTTCGTTGAAATCTCTGTGCGCCATCGGGATTCAGCATGATTATTGCATGAATCGACAGGTTTTTCCGTAAGATTGTTACCAAGGAGTCATGCGGTTGATTTCCGAAAAAGTGAAAGAGGGCCAGCAAAGCTGCGGTAGCTGTGGGTTCATCCCCGTGCATCTGTGACCAGAGCAAGAGTTTTGTTGCACCGTCACCAAAAGCCAGATGATGCA
>WOR8_10008836_pt1 | contig 11721 bp, 12 predicted proteins | sample DeeMarSeWOR38_10_FD_19890 | JGI IMG/M metagenome (IMG submission 19890) | reverse complement strand
CAGTAGTTCCGGTGCTCATTGGTAGAATCCTCTAGCCTGAAACGGCAGCAGCGCCGCCGACAATTTCTGAAATTTCCTGCGTGATTGCAGCCTGTCGAGCCTTGTTGTACTCGAGCTGCAAGCCGTCGATGATCTCGCCCGCATTGTCCGTCGCCGACTTCATCGCAACCATTTTCGCCGCCATTTCGCAGGCGAAATTTTCGACCGCGCCGCGATAGACCTGCGATTCGATGTACCGTGTCAGCACGTCGTCGAGCAGCTCTCCCGCGTCCGGCTCGTAGATATAGTCCCAATGCTCCTGCAGCGACTCGTCGCCGAGGTCGATCTGGCTGACCGGCAAAAGGGTCGTGACCTCCGGGTTCTGGCTCATCGCGCTGACATACTCGTTGTGCACCAGGAACAGCCGGTCGATCGTGCCTTCCTCGTAGGACTTCAGCATGATCGTGATCGCGCCGATCAGGTCGTTGACGCTCGGCCGGTCACCGAGATGCGTCGCGGTGCCTACGACGTTGCCGCCCATGCGGCGGAAGAACTGCACCGCCTTCGCCCCGACCAGCGCAAGATCGACTTCGACGTCTTCGCTCCGCCACTTCGAGATCTCGCCGATTACGGTCTTGAAGAGGTTCGCATTGAGTCCGCCGCACAGGCCGCGGTCGGTCGATATGATGATCAGGCCGACGCGCTTCGCATCACGCTCGATCAGGAACGGATGCTTGTAGTCCGGGTTGGCGTGCGAAAGATGGCCGATGACGCGGCGGATGCGCTGCGCATACGGGCGCGACTCTTCCATCTGCTTCTGCGCTTTGCGAATCTTGCTCGCCGCCACTTTTTCCATCGCGCTCGTGATCTTCTGCATGTTCTTTACAGAAGCGATCTTTGAGCGGATTTCTTTCTCACCCGCCATACCTAGGCCTCAATGTTCCGTGTATTAGTCATGTCGAATCGTGTAGATGCGAATGTTCCCTGCAATCTAATACGCACCCTTCTCCGCAAAGCCGTCGCAAATGCTCTTCAGCGTGGCTGCAATCTCGTCGTTGTAGTCGCCCGACTCGTTGATAGCGTCCAGCGCTTCCGGGTTGCTGGAGCGCGCGAAGTCGTGCAGCTCCACTTCGTAGTCGACTACCTTGTCGACCGGCACCTTGTCGAGATAGCCCTCGTTGACCGCGTACAGCGACAACGCCATCTCGGCAACGGAGAGCGGCGAATACTGCTTCTGCTTCATGAGCTCGGTAACGCGCTGGCCGCGCTCGAGCTGCCTGCGGGTCGCAGCGTCGAGGTCGGAAGCGAACTGTGCGAAAGCCGCCAGCTCGCGATACTGTGCGAGGGCGAGGCGCACACCGCCGCCGAGCTTCTTGATGATCTTGGTCTGTGCCGCACCGCCCACACGCGATACCGACAGGCCGGCGTTGATGGCGGGGCGGATACCGGCGTTGAACAGGTCCGTCTCGAGGAAGATCTGGCCGTCGGTGATCGAGATGACGTTTGTCGGTACGAACGCCGATACGTCGCCGGCCTGGGTCTCGATGATCGGCAGCGCCGTCAGCGATCCGGTCTTGCCCTTGATCTTGCCGCCCGATACCTGTTCGACGTGCTCCGCGTTTACGCGCGCCGCGCGTTCGAGCAGGCGCGAGTGCAGGTAGAAGACGTCACCAGGATAGGCTTCGCGGCCCGGCGGGCGGCGCAGCAGCAGGGAGACCTGGCGGTAGGCCCACGCCTGCTTGGTGAGGTCGTCGTAGATGATGAGTGCATCTTCGCCGTTGTCGAGGAAGTACTCGCCCATCGAACACCCGGAGTACGGAGCGATGTACTGCATGGCCGGGCTGTCGGCGGCCGCCGCAGCGACGACGATGGTGTGCTCCATGGCGCCCTCTTCCTCGAGCTTGCGAACTACGCCCGCGATCGAAGAGGCCTTCTGGCCGATAGCAACGTAGATGCATTTGATGCCCGTGCCGCGCTGGTTGATGATCGTGTCGACGGCCACGGCGGTCTTGCCGGTCTGGCGGTCACCGATGATCAGCTCGCGCTGACCGCGGCCGATCGGCACCATCGAGTCGATGGATTTGAGACCGGTCTGTACGGGCTGCGATACCGACTGGCGCGCGATAACGCCCGGCGCAACCTTCTCGATCGGCGCCGTGCCGTCGGCCTCGATCGGGCCCTTGCCGTCGATCGGGTTACCGAGCGAGTCGACGACGCGCCCGAGCAGGCCGCGGCCCACCGGCACCTCGAGAATTCGGCCGGTCGTCTTGACCGTGTCGCCCTCGGAGATGTGCTTGTAATCACCAAGGACAACGGCACCCACCGAGTCCTGCTCGAGGTTCAGCGCCATACCGAAGGTGTTGCCGGGGAACTCGAGCATTTCGCCATAGCGGGCATCGGCAAGTCCGTGGATACGAACGATACCGTCGGTGACCGCGATAACGGTGCCGACGTCGCGTGCTTCCGTCGATACCTCGAAATTCTCGATGCGTTCCTTAATCAGCTGGCTGATTTCAGAAGCTTTGAGTGCCATGTTGTTTTCCTCTTTACTTGGTCAGCGCGTTGGCCAGGCCTTCCAGCCTGGCGCGCAGCGAACCATCAATAACGACATCGCCCGCGCGGATCACCGCGCCGCCGATAAGATTTTCGTCAATCTCGGTCGAGATCCGGACGTCGCGTCCGAGCTTTTTCGACAGCGAGCTCGCAATCGCTTTTTGCTGCGCGTCGCTGACCGGTGCCGCGGACGTGATAACCGCATCGATGCTGTTCTCCACCTTGGCCTTAAGCGCCTCGAACTGCTCCGATATTTCCGGCAGAACCGCGACGCGGCCGTTTTCCAGCAGCAGCTTCAGGAGGTTCGTGCCGTGCTGGCTGCCGCCGGCAAACACGGTTCCCTCGCCGACCGCTGCGGCGAACAGGCCCTGCAGGAACTCGAGGCGCTGGCCGTCGTTCAGCGAAGGCTGGCCGAGAAAGGTCACGACCTGGCCGTCGCTGAGCAGGGTTTTCGCTGCCGCGAGCGACGCGGACAGCTCGCCCAGTGCATCGTTCTCCCGGGCGACGTCGAATGCCGCCTGGGCGTATGGCCTTGCCACTGTGTTGTTGTCAGCCACGGCCTAGAGCTCCTGCGCAAGCTTGCCCAGGATGTCCTCGTGTGCCTTGCCGTCGATCTCGCGCCTCAGGATCTTCTCGGCGCTGGCGACCGCGATGGCCGACACCTGGCCCCGCAGCTCCTCGCGCGCCTTGTTGACTTCCTGTTCGATCTCGGCCTTGGCCGCCACGAGCTGGCGCTCCCGTTCCTTGACGCCATCCGACTTGCCTTCCGCCACGATTTCGTTGGCGCGGGCATGTGCCTGGTCGAGAATCGAGGTCGCCTGCTTGCGTGCATCGGCGACGATCTCATCCGCTTCGGCACGCGCCTTGGCGAGGTTCTCCTCGCCTTTCTCGGCGGCCGCGAGGCCTTCGGCAATCTGCTTCTGCCAGATGAACTTCACACAGAACCACACGAACACGATCATCGCGATCGTCTGGCCGATGAGCGTTAGATTAATGTCCAAGGAATTCTCCTGACTCTTCCAGTCGCGCTCCGGGAAGCGCTCCTACAGCAATCGCGGTTCGAGAACCGCTCCTACAATAGGCGGTGCGATTACTGCTAGCCGCCCGTTGCTGCCTGCAGCTGGCCGATGAACGGATTCGCGAACGCGAAGAACAGTGCGATACCGACACCGATCATGGCGACGGCGTCGAGCAGCGCGACCACGATGAACATCTTCGTCTGCAGCATCGGCGCCAGTTCGGGCTGGCGTGCGGCGCCTTCGAGGAAGCGGCCGCCCAGCAGACCCATGCCGATGCCGACGCCGAGAGCGCCGAGGCCGATCAGGAGTGCGACAGCGATCGCCGTGAATCCAATAACAGTTTCCATCAGTTTCTCCTAGTCGGGATCAAGTCCCACTTATTGAAGTAAAAATAATCAGTGCGTTTCCGATGCCAGGCTCAGGTAAACAATCGTCAGCATCATGAAGATGAAGGCCTGCAGCGTCACGATCAGGACGTGGAACACCGCCCAGCCGAAATGCAGGGGCAGCTGCCACAATCCGAGCAACGCGATCAGGATGAATATGAGTTCGCCGGCGAACATGTTGCCGAACAGTCGCAGGCTGAGCGAAACCGGCTTCGCAAGCAGCGCGACGCTCTCGAGAATGAAATTGAACGCGATGATGAACGGTGCGGCGATCAGGCCCAGGCCCCTGGTCGGCGGCGCGATCGGGTGCAGCGTCAGGTCCTTGATGAGGCCCAGCGGTCCCTTGTACTTGGTCGTGTAGACGATGATCAGCACGAACACCGCGATCGACATGCCGAACGTGATGTTCACGTCGGTCGTCGGTACGACTTTCATGTAATCGATGCCAACGGCCATCGACAGCATGGGTATCCAGTCGACCGGAACCAGGTCCATCAGGTTCATGAAGAACACCCAGACGAAGATCGTCAGCCCGAGCGGCGCGATCAGCCGGCTCTTGCCATGGAAGGTGTCCTTCACGCTGCTGTCGACGAAGTCGACGATCATCTCGATCGCTACCTGCATCTTGCCCGGTACGCCGGCGGTGGCCCTGCGCGCCACGCGGCCGAAAATCCAGATGAACAGCAGGCCGAGAAACACGGACCAGAACATCGAATCGACGTTGATCGCCATCGGGTTGCCCGCGCAATGGTTCCAGACCCACTCGCCTGTCTCGGCCTTGCAGACCTGCAGGTTTTGCAGATGGTGCGCAATGTAGTCGCCGGAAGTTTGCGGTCCGTGTCCGCCTTCAGTCGCCATTCTTGCTGTCCGTTTCCAGTTATTCTTGTCCCGCGTCGCGCAGCAGGAAGCCGGCAAAAGTCACCAGCTGCGCAACAATGAAACCCGCGAACAGGGAGCCTGCCGCCAGCGGCCGTACCGTGACGAAAACGATGCTGAACATCAACACCGTCAGCGCCAGCTTCCCCAATTCGCCCGTGTAGGCCGCCCGGATCAGGGAACGAGCCCCGTGGTCCCGGCGTGCCAAAACGATCCGCAGTGCCAGAAATGCGTTCGGGATCACGCAAGTCAAGCTGCCAAGCAGCGCGGAGTAGCCCGCTACGCTTCCTGCCAGCCCCCAAAGCACCGCGGCCAGGACCACCCCGACAACCAGCTGTCCTGCAAGTACCGTGACAATGACGTTGCTGCCACGGCGTCCGGCGGGCTCGTCCATTTGCGCTTGCCTCCGGCACTAAAAACGCCACATGCAGCGGTGCTCCCGGTGGCTTGTGGCGCTCGATTTTTGCGGTATGTCAGGCGGGCCTTTTTTGGGCCCGCGCATTATAGAGGCACCCATTCTGCATCGCAACACGACAGCCATTCGACTTTAGGCGGCTCCGGCGGCGGTTTTTCCCGGGAAATACGCCGAAATCGCGGATTTTTCGCATTGCGACCTGCCGCACACCGGCGGCTCGCAATAGACGCTATAAAAGTACGCTAACTGGTCGGGAATGAACAATGCTGCTGATCGTGAGCAAATCCCTGCGGGGCACCAAGGCCGTCAGCGACGCCGCGCGCGCGCTGAGCCTGACGCTGCGCTACTTCGACAGCCCCGAAGCTCTCTCGGCCCTGATGGCGGGCAAATCACGCCGCATCCTCATGCTGGACAGGGACGACGTGGCTCGCGAGACCATAACCCGGCTCGACGCCCGCCAGGGCCGCGTGCCCTTCGCGCTGGTCATCGCGGCCGATCGCGCGGTCGTTGCCCAGGCCGTGGGACCGGAGCTGATCGACAAGCTGCTCGACTTCAGGAATTTCTCGTGGCTCGGTGGCCGCTTCGACACCTTCGGGCTGGTCGACGTCCTGACGCGTTGCCGCCGCCGCATGTTGCACTTTACGCGCGAGGAGCTCGAACAGGCGTTCAGCGATTTCCAGTTCGTCGTGCGCTATCAGCCCAAGGTCGAGCGCGGTGACGGCAGCGAGTGGCAGACCCGCGAAGCCGAGGCGCTGATCCGCTGGCTGCACCCGGACAAGGGCCTGCTCGCACCGGTCGAGTTCCTGCCCGAGGTCGAGGCCTACGACATGATGCCGCGACTGACGGAATTCGTGCTGCGCAAGACGGCCGTGCAGATCGTGAAATGGCGCGAGCAGGGGCTGGGCTTCGACGTCTGCGTCAACCTTGCGTCCAGCGAGCTGGGGAGGACCGGCCTCGCCAGCGCTTATGCGAAGATCGTCCGCGAGCACGGCGCCGAGTGCAACAACTTCACGTTCGAGGTCGTGGAACAGGACCTCGTCGATCCCGACGCCGCACATCTCGACACCCTGAAGCGGCTGCGCAACCAGGGTTTCCGGGTCTGCCTCGACAATTTCCGTGTTGCAGCCCGGTCACTTGCCATGCTCGAGCGCCTGCCTTTCGACGAGGTGAAGATTCACGCGTCGGCGCTCAAGCGCGCCCAGGACGACGAGGTGTCGCGGCATGTGCTCGCCGCCGTGACCGGTCTCGCCCACAACCTGGGCATGGCGGTGTGCGCCGAGGGCGTGGAAGACCAGGAAACCTTTGAATTCCTCAAGACCATCCGCTGCGACAAGCTGCAGGGATTCCTGATCTCGGAGGCGGTCCTGCCACACATCGTCCGGCGCGCCTACTCATCGACGGCGAACCGCAACGACGAAGTCGCCTGATTCGCTGATCCCGCTGCAGGCGCGGGCCTGGGCCCGCGATCGGGGTCAGGACTAGCGGATGTGCTTCAGGATGCCGTCGAGCTCGTCCAGGCTGTTGTAGCTGATCACCAGCTTGCCGGCGCCTTTCTGCGTGTGCTGCAGGCTCACCCGTGCGCCCAGCTTCTCCGAGACTTCCGTCTCGAGGCGCCGGATATCGGCGCTCTGTGCAGCGGGCCGCGTGGGCGGGGCCTTGCTGCCGGGCCCCGACAGCATGCGCTTCACCAGCCGCTCGGTCTCACGCACCGACAGCCCCTTGCTAACCACCTGCCGCGCCGCGTCGAGCTGCTGCACTGCGTTGCTTATCGACAGGAGCGCCCGTGCGTGGCCCATTTCCAGCTGCCGGCCCTCGAGCATCGGCTTGACCTTCTCGGACAGGTCGAGCAGCCGCAACAGGTTGCTGACCGACGCGCGCGAGCGGCCCACCGCCTCGGCCGCTTCGCCGTGGGTCAGGTCAAATTCGCGTATCAGCCGGTCCAGTGCCCGTGCCTCCTCGAGCGGATTCAGGTCCTCGCGCTGGATGTTCTCGATCAGCGCCATCGCGATCGCCGCTTCGTCGGGCAGATCCCGGACCACCGCGGGAATCGACTCGAGTCCGGCCATCTGTGCCGCGCGCCAGCGCCTTTCGCCGGCCACGATCTCGTAGCGCTGCGAATCGCCGTCCTTGCCGATCGGGCGCGCGACGATGGGCTGCACGACGCCCTGCGCCTTGATGGAGTTGGCGAGTTCCTCGAGTGAGTCCTGCCGAATGTCCAGCCGCGGCTGGTATCTGCCGCGTTGCAGCAGGTCGACCGGGATCTCCTTGAGCGGACCGTCGCGGCCCGGTTCCGGGCTGGCGATCGCCTGCGCCACCGGCTTGGAAAGCAGTGCGTCCAGGCCTCGCCCGAGTCGTTTTTTCTTGGCTGTCATCGGTTCATTCCAACGCTGTCCTCACACCGCTTTTGCAATTCTCGCGTCTTCGCGGCGCAGGATCTCGCCGGCCAGCGCGAGGTACGCGATGGCCCCGCGCGACGAGCGATCGTGCAGCAGTACCGGGCGGCCGAAGCTCGGCGCCTCGGCGAGACGGATGTTGCGCGGCACGCAGGTGCGAAAAACTTGCTTGTCGAAGTGCTCGATGAGCTGCATCGAAACCTCGTTCGACAGGTTGATGCGTGGATCGAACATGGTCCTGAGTATGCCGTAGACCTCGAGCCGCGGGTTGACGCTGTCGCGCACCTGCTCGACCGTGTTCAGGAGTGCCGACAGGCCTTCCAGCGCATAGTACTCGCACTGCATCGGGATCAGCACGCCGTCCGCGGCGGTCAGCGCATTCACGGTCAGCATGTTGATCGACGGCGGGCAGTCGATGAGTATGAAATCGTAGAGACCGGCAACCGGCGCCAGCGCTTTCTTGAGCTTCAGTTCGCGGCCGATCTCCTGCAGCAGCGACACTTCCGCGAGCGTCAGGTCCTCGTTGCCGGGCAGCACCGCGAAGCCGCCTTCGGGCGCCGAGACGATCGTGTCCGCCGCGGTCGCGTCGCCGAGCAGCACGTCGCAGGCGGAATACTCGACCTCGCGCTTGTCGATGCCGCAGCCCATGGTCGCGTTGCCCTGGGGGTCCATGTCGACCAGCAGCACCCGTCTCTGCGTCGCAGCAAGCGACGCGGAAAGGTTCACGCAAGTCGTGGTCTTCCCAACGCCGCCTTTCTGATTTGCAACCGCAATGATGCGCGCCATGATCAAGCCCTTCTCAAAAGCACAGCGTGCCGTGAGCCCGCATCGAGCCCCGGCACCGAGAGTTCCTCAATAGTGTAGTCCCACCCGCCGGGAACTTGTCGGAGTTCTTCCGCCGGGTAGCGCCCTTTGAGGGCTATGAACACCCCGCCCTCTCCAACGTGGTGCCCGGCCAATTCAAGGAGCTGCGGCAACGAAGCCACCGCCCGTGCGATCACGGTATCAAAGCGGTAGCCGGGTGCATAGTCCTCGGCGCGCGCTTTTACCGCCTCGACGTTAGCGAGCCCCAGCACCGCCGCGGCATGCTGAACAAACTGGATCTTCTTGTTGTTACTGTCGAGGAGCACGAAGCGCCTGTCCGGCTCGACGATCGCCAGCGGCAGTCCCGGGAAGCCGGCGCCGGTGCCGATATCCAGCACCGTGGTGCCGCGCAGCAGCGGCCGCGCGGCAAGGCTGTCGAGGATGTGCACCGTGACCATGGCGTCGCGGTCGCGGATTGCGGTCAGGTTGACCTTGCGATTCCAGCGCTCCAGTAGATCGAGCAGCGCCGAGAATTGCCCGACGCAGTACTCGTCGTAGTTTTCGAGGCCTCGCAGCGGCTACTCCTCGCCCACCAGGTACTGCCGCAAAAACAGCACCGTCGCCTGCTGGAAGATGTCGCGGTTTTCCTTTTTACGGTAGCCGTGACCCTCGTTGAGCGCGTTCATGTACCAGACCGTGTTGCCCTGCTCGCGCAGCGCGGCAACCATCTGTGTCGCTTCCGTGACCGGCACCCGGGGGTCGTTCTCACCCTGCACCACGAACATCGGCACATTGATCCGGTCGACGTTATTGAGCGGACTGATCTTCTCGAGATGGGCACGCATTTCGGGGTCGCGCTCGTCGCCGTATTCGACGCGACGCAGGTCGCGGCGATAGTCCTGGGTGTTCTCCAGGAACGTGACGAAGCTCGAGATGCCGACGATGTCCACCGCCGCGCTCAGCCGGTCGCTGTAGTGCACGGCGCTCGCGAGCACCATGTAGCCGCCGTAGCTGCCGCCGAAGACGGCCACGCGGTCGGCGTCGAGGTCGGGCCGGGTCGCGATCCAGTCGAGCAGGGCGCCGATGTCGCGCACCGAATCCTCGCGCCTGAAGCCGTTGTCCAGCCCGAGGTAGGTCTTGCCGTAGCCGGCCGAACCGCGCACGTTGGGCACGACGACGGCAACGCCGAGCTTCGCGAGCCACATCTGGTAGGTGCTGCTGAACCACGGGCGGGACTGCGCTTCCGGGCCGCCATGAATCGAGACCACGACCGGGAAGGGACCCTTGCCCGCGGGCTTGTAGACCCAGGCCGGGATCTCGCGTGGCTTGCCGCCGACGGTGTCGAATGTCGGGTAGCTGACCAGCTCCGGCTCCCGAAACGTGGTCGTGTCGAGGCCGCCGACCTCGCTGTACGTCCAGCGCGTCAGCGCACCGTAATCGAGCGCGCCCTTGCCGAGCTCGAGCACGAAGGTATCGCTCGGTGTGGTAGCCGTGTTCAGCGTCATTGCGAGCTTGCGGCCGTCCGGGCTGAATTCCATGCTGCCGGCGACGCCGGTGGGGATATTATCGACGCGCCGGTACTTGCGGCTGCGCGGGTCCAGCAGGTAGATCGCGGAGCGGCCGTTCTCGTTCACGGCGAAGGCCATGCGCTTGCGGTCGCTTGAAATCACCGCGCCGGACACGTCCCAGTCGATATCGCGCGTCACGACCTCGATGGCGGCGCCGGGCTCCGTGGCCTGCCACGCAAGCCGCTGGAACTCACTGCCCTGGTTCGTAATGAGCCAGTAACCATCGTTGCCGTCGTCGAACGCAACCGGGTAGTTGACGCTCTCGTTGCCGGGCCCGCCCGCCAGCAGCGTGACGCTCCCCGAATCCAGGTCCACGATATGTGCGCTGGAATCGGTGATGCTCACGTAGTTCGACGCGAGCAGCCTGTTGCCCGCCGCGGAGAATTCCACGGGGCCCCACCAGCTGCCGTCCCGCGACTCGACGATGATTCCGGCGCCATCCGGCGCGTCAGGGCTCATCAGCCAGATGTCGTTCGATGCGCCGTTACGCGCGGTGCTCTGGTAGGCGATCCGGTGCCCGTCACGATCCCACTCAATCGCCCCGTTCCTGGACTCGCCGTCGGTGAGCATCGTCGCACCCCCCGACCGGGGATCGATCAGGAAGATCTGCGCGAACTCGCTGCCGCCCGCATCGCGGGTGAACACGATCTTGTCCCCGCGCGGCTGGGTGGCGACTTCCCCAACAGGTTCGCCGTAGTACGTCAGTTGGTGACGAGCGCCACCGGGCATGTCGACGCGATGCAGCTGGTCCACGTCGGCGAAACGCGTCGTGACCAGGATTCCCGAGCCGTCCTCCTGCCAACCCTCGAAGTTGGCCGAGCGCACATTCTGGTAGCGATTCAGATCGTCGACGATCTCCGCGGGAATCGCCGGGACGTCTTCCATCACGAGGTTGCCGTTGTTTGCCTCGCTGCGGTTAGCGGATGCGGCAAACGCGCCCGCGGCCAGTATTGCCAGCGCGGCGCCGAGGCTTGCAGCGTATTTCATCAGCGGCTCCTTGTCGGTCAGGCGACGAGCAGCGCCATGAAGTCGTCGACGGCGGTCGCTGCCAGCTTGTCGCGATCCGCACATAATGCGGCAAGCGCCTCCCATTGTCCCGCGCCGAGCTTCGGCGAGACACTGTCGACGAACTTCTGTTTCAGCAAGGGGATGCCCTCTTCGCGACGCTCACGGTGTCCGATCGGGGCACTGACCTCGACACGGTCCGTGCTCGAGCCGTCCCTGAAGAACACCTGCACCGCGTTGCCGATGTAACGCTTGTCGGGGTCGAAGTAGTCCTTTGTGAAGCGCTCGTTCTCCCGCACCTCCATCTTGTCGCGCAATGTGTCGACGCGCGGGTCGGACGCCACGCCGTCTTCGTAGTCCGCTGCCGTCAGGCGGCCGAAAATCAGCGGCACGGCGACCATGTACTGGATGCAGTGATCGCGGTCGGCCGGATTGTCGAGGGGCCCGGTCTTGTCGATGATGCGCGCGCCCGCCTCCTGGGTCTCGATGACGATTCTTTGGATGTCATCGATGCGGTCGCTGACCGCGTCGTGCAGCGTCATTGCCGCTTCTACCGCGGTCTGCGCGTGGAATTCGGCGGGGAAGGAGATCTTGAAGAGGATATTCTCCATCACGTAGCTGCCGTAGGGCCGCTGGAACCTGAACGGATTGCCCTTGAACAACACGTCGTAATAGCCCCACACCTTCGCCGACAGTGCGGACGGGTAGCCCATCTCACCGCTC
>WOR8_10005973_pt1 | contig 11721 bp, 6 predicted proteins | sample DeeMarSeWOR38_10_FD_19890 | JGI IMG/M metagenome (IMG submission 19890) | reverse complement strand
TATAGAACCGGTGGAACGCCGGGAAGATCAAATAATTCGGAGATCATCGGAAAGGTATATATCAACGAGTTTCTGGCCAGTAACCGGGCTGTCAATCAGGATGAGTACGGCGAGTATGATGACTGGATCGAGTTGTACAATTCCGGCGAACTGCCGGTAAATCTGGGTGGATTGTATGTGACCGATGACCTGCAGAATCCCTGCAAATTCCAGATTCCGACCCATGATTTCGCGGCCACAACCATCCCGCCAAAAGGTTATCAATTACTCTGGGCAGACAGTCAGACAGGTCAGGGGATTCTGCATCTTGGATTCAATCTGAACAGGGACGGTGAGCAGATCGGTCTGGTGCAGGTTACCGACAGCGATACATTTTTTATTGACTCGTTATCCTTCACGGAGCAGCTGACCGATGTATCCTACGGCAGATATCCGGACGGGAGTTCCGGCTGGCACCATTTCGATACCCCGACACCACTGGACAGTAATGTGATTGCTGCTGTAATCTCTGATCCTGCCAAGCTGCCTGCTGCCTATGCTCTATCACAGAATTATCCAAATCCCTTTAATCCGCAGACCCTTATCCGTTTCAGTCTGCCAAAAACAGTACGGGTTAGATTAACCGTATACGATATCCTTGGTCGCATCGTTGCCCGGTTGGCAGATGACCGGATGACACCCGGCCGGTATGAATTCGTTTTTAAAGCAGACGGTCTAGCAAGCGGTTTATATTTCTATCGTCTGGAAACGCCGGAATTTGTCAGAACCAAGAAGATGATTCTGTTGCGGTAATGATTAATAGAGATCCTGAAATAAACCTGTCCTGGCGAAAGGCCAGTATTCAGCCTGACCGTAAATAAACATTGTCATTCCGAACTGGTTTCGGAATCTCAGGATGGTCGTTTATAAAAGATGCTGAAATTAATTCAGCATGACGACTGGGGAGATATAATGATACGGTGTAAATTATTTACGTTTTTTCTGATAAACATGCTGGCAGGGCTATATGCCCAGCCGGTGGACCGCTTTATGGTCTTCAGCGATCCGCATTATTATTCCCCGAATTCCGGATTTCGGGAGACCATATTGTTTGAACTGGTCAACGCAGCGATCACGGAGGAGGTCGATTTCATTTTCATCACAGGGGATCTGATCATCCAGGGTGTATCTGAAGATTCCCACATCGATTCGGTGCTGGCGGACTGGCGGTTTATCCTTGACACCCTGGCTCAGCATGATATTAGGCTGTATGCTCTCCGTGGAAACAATGATGTTTCCAGCGGAGCGGCGTGGGATTCTCTTTTTTCCGGTGTCTACGCCTTTCCGCAAAACGGCCCTCCCGGTGAGCTGAACCGGACATATGCGATCATTTATGACAATCTTCTGTTTTTTTCTCTTGATCTGTATCTCTCCTCTAACCGGATAAACCAAGCCTGGATCGATTCTATACTTACCGAGTATAACAAACCGCATATATTTGCCGCCGGCCATGAACCCGTTTTTAAATTAATACATTCCCTAGGTGTTGATCCGGAAGTTCGTGATCTGTTCTGGGAAAGCCTGACCGATGCCGGTGCAAAGATCTTCTTTTGCGGACACGATCATTGTTATGATCATGCGGTAATTGATGATGGGGACGCCGATCCCACCAATGACATTCATCAGATGATCGTTGGCACCGGCGGTGCATATCCTCATGGTGATGGAGAATATGACGGCGACAATGGCCGCTGGACACCGGTGCGCTCCTTTCATGCGGCCGATACGGGATATGTCCTGGCTGAGGTGACCGAGAGCGGGTTACTGGTAAGCCGGAAAAAGCGTGAAGGTCCGAATAATTATTCCGATGGGGGCGATGCGTACAGTTTTCTGACTTCCTTAACAGAGGAATATTATTCTGTAAAGGATTTCAATCTGTACCAGAATTATCCCAATCCGTTTAACCAGAATACAGTCATCAGCTGGTATTTGACAGTAAGCAGTCATGTGGAACTTACCGTTTACAATGTACTCGGAGAGAAAGTGGCTACTTTATTATCGAAACGCATGAATCCGGGAAATTATACGTACCAGTTCGACGGAGAATTTTTGACCAGCGGGATTTACTATTGCCGGTTCAGTGCCGGCGAATACCAAGCCGCAAAAAAAATGATTCTCCTGCGATAGATTTTTGTAATTTCAGGAGCGATATATTCGACGGGATTAACAGGATGACAAGGATATCAGGAGATCGAAACAAGACATCAGACTAGGTGTTATCAATCCGGATAGAAGTCACTTCTTTTTGACAATATTGTTCAGGATCATCCCGGTATCAATTCCAGTTAAATAATTTGTCCGTTTTAGCATTAAGGCCGATGAAAAATATATATTTTATCTGGATGATCGCGGCATGGTTTATTACTCCGAGTCACGGGCAAAATTTAATCCCGCCTGAACGGTTTGGGGTGTACACGATGTGCAGCAAAATATATATCGGCTGGACGATGCCTGACAGTGCGGATACAAGCAAAATAAAGAATTACCTGCTTTATCATAAATTCACCGGTCATGATACCTGGTTTTACCTAATGCAAATCGATCGAAACGAAGGAGAATTTATCCTTCCCAAATCAGAGCAGGAATTTCTTGAACAGACCTATGGGGAATTCTGGTACACGGATATGTGTCTCGGGATTTCGGCGGTATATGATACGGGTGAAAGCGCCATTGCGTTCAGCTGTCAGATGGGCATCGCCGATACCTGGCCCGAACCACCATGGTGGATATCGGCTGAAAATACCGATGATACCACCCTGGTGGAATGGGCACGGGGCAGTCCGGGGTGTGCGCAAGCCCTTTACTATGAGATTTACCGGCGGGATAATGGATCCGATTGGCAGGTTATTGACACAGTCCGGATCGGACAAACATTTTATTATGACATACATCCGCCTGCTGGAAATATATGTTATCAGGTAAGCCTGGTCTCAACCCAGCATAATCTCCGCTCATATGAGGAAGCCTGTGTTACAACAACAAATCTCCGTTATCCACCCATTGAAGCTGAGGAATCATCAGGTTTATTATACAAGGTAGATTGTTATCCCAGCCCGTTCAACCCGGCGACCCGGATCCGATTTACACTTTCTCAGCAGATTAATGTTACCATTACCATTTATACCATACTTGGACAGCCTTTGAGGGTATTGCTTGATAAACTGATGTTACCGGGACAGCATGAAGTAATATTTGATGGACAAAATCTGGCGGGCGGCTTATATATCGCTCTGATTCAGACCGGAAAAACAGACAGGACATTGAAACTCATTTTAATTCGCTGAAGGAACTATGGATATGTGCTACGTTTGGTCATCTATAACTATTCTCTACTGTATGATAATCCCTTTGAACGCCCAGTGGGAAACACTGAACAGCGGTATCAGAGGCAGGCTTAATTCTCTCGATTTTATCAACAGCCGGACCGGCTGGCTTGCCGGCACCATGGGAACGATTTTGATGACCGAAGACGGCGGATTGACATGGGATGAACTTTATGTTGAACAAGATTGGCATTTTCAGGGAATTGATTTTATCGATCAAGTAACCGGTTGGGCGACAGGATGGGACAGCAACTATGAATACAATCTGATTTTAAAAACCCTGGATGGCGGTGAGAGCTGGACAGTACAGCGGAAAGTAAAAAATGTGCATTTCTTTGCACCTCAGGTACTCGAGGATAGCGTTGTTATTGCAGGCAGTTCCACGATGATCTTAAAAAGCGAAACTGGAGGATCAGAATGGATAGATATTTCACCATCGGGAACCAATCTATATCTGTCATCTGTCACCTTTTTGGACCGGGATAAGGGGATCGCCAGCGGATCTGTCGAGGAGAATTCAACATGGCGGGGCATAATCTTTAAAACGTATGACGGCGGAAAAACCTGGAAGAAGAAGACTATACCTGAATTTTCGGGACTCTCAAATCTTCAAATGATTAACGATTCCGAAGGCTATTTCATTGCCACCGGGGATACCGGCGGTACATTTTTATATCAGACAAAAGATACATGTAATACCTGGTCGGTGATCAGTACCGGCGAATACTTTTTCGATAATTATTTCATATTGCATACTGGTAATTTATACGCTGCGGTATATGATACCCTGTATCATCAGCATCTGTTGAAGAGCGGTGATAGCGGGGAGACCTGGGAGAATATTATTTCGCTCCACAACTGGCGGGTGAGCAAAATGTACCTGAACGACCTTGATCAGGGTATTCTGCTCTATCAAATGTTAGGTTGGGAAGGTTGGGGAGAATCTTCGACACAATTGATCATGACCAATCTTTTTGAAACCGGACAGTGGATGACCCGCAAATTTTCATATACTTTTGAGGATGCTTATTTCGACGACCTTGATAATGGTCTTGTATTTGGAGGATATTTTATCTTTCATGGTCCGACAGGTGGTGACATTTTTACCACGGCGGACGGCGGTATCACCTGGTCACTGAATCACAGCTTCCCGGCATATGTATATACAAGTTCTTTTCCTGCTAAATCTGTCGGGTATATCCTGTTGAGAGACTGGAGGACCTATATTTACAAAACCACGGACGGTGGTTCAACCTGGACGCTTGCGCACCATTTCAATCCCGATTCAATCGGATTTGAGATAACGATCAATGATATTGCCTTTAGATCCGAAGAAATTGGTTACGGTGTTGGCAGATTCTGGTCACAGGATTCCGCCGGCGCTTGTATAATGGAGACTTCTGATGGCGGCAGGCATTGGGATTTTTTGTGGACACTGCTTGACAAAGGCGAAATCTACTATGAACTGTCTGCACTCCATCTGGTCGATAAGACGATCTGGGCTGTCGGGCCGAGAGGATTTCTCGTAAAAATTTCGCCACCTGATTCCTTCCGGATAATTGAACCAAAAACTGATCTGCCATTAAATGATGTATTTTTCAGTGATGCGCAGCATGGCTGGATTGCAGGCGGTTACTGGTCAAATGAGGATGCCAGGCCCATTTTACTAAAAACAACCGATGGGGGAAACACTTGGAATATAGACAAAAATGTGCCCTATCTGGTAAATGAAATCTTCTTTAGAGACAACCGGCAAGGCTGGGTGGTCGGATCCGACAGCACCGGCCAGGGCATTATTCTTGCCACCGGCGATGGCGGAGAGTCCTGGTCGATTCAGGCTGATCATTTGCCCGGATCGCTGCACGGTGTGCATTTTATCGGTGACACCGGCTGGGCCGTCGGCAGTGAAGGTATTGTATTAAAGACCGATAACGGCGGAAGCAGCTGGATTGATGGCCATAGCGAAATCGTTTATCCGCGGGCATTCCAGTTACACCAGAATTATCCAAATCCCTTTAATTCCAATACAGTCATCAGCTGGCAGCTGGCAGTCGGTGATCAGGTGGACCTAACGGTTTATAATGTACTCGGTGAGAAAGTGGCTACTCTGGTTTCAAAACGACTGCAACCGGGAAATCACCGTTACCTTTTCGAGGGCAGCACGCTGGCCAGCGGCATTTACTACTATGAACTCACAGCCGGGGAATTTAAAGCAGTCAGGAAGATGATCCTGCTGCGCTGAAGGATGGGAACCTGTGCGGAACTTATACGTCAAGATAGGTCTAATCTGTCTTATTTCTCTGCATGTATGTGGACAGTGGGAATTCTTGAACAGAGGGATCAAGGGTGAACTGAATGCAATGGATTTCATCGATGATCAGACCGGCTGGTTTGCCGGGGGCAGAGGAATCTTAATGGCAACCACCGACGGCAGAGCAACCTGGACAGAAATCCCTCAGCCAAAGGCATTCGATTTCATGGGAATTGATTTTGTAAACACCCTGGATGGATGGGCCACAGGCTGGGATAATGATCAGGACCAGGCGGTTATTTTGCAAACCACGGATAGAGGATATACCTGGACTGTTCGGAAAGAGGTTACAGATGCGAATTTAATTAGACCACAGGTACTCGATGACAGCATTATTTTTGCCAGCGGTATTTACCTCTATCAGCTGACGGCCGGCGGTTTTATGGAAGTGAAAAAGATGGTCCTCCTCCGATAGCATTAGGTAGCAACGGGCAGATTAATGCTAAAATACCCTAATATATCCGTCATCTCAGATTAAGCGTCTTTGTCATTCTCTTGATTTTCGCAGCCTCTGTCTTAATCCAAAGACCGGAGTATTCCTGGCCAATTTTTTTGGTATTTATGACGGAGTTACTGATTGGCTTCAGGTTTAGAATTGTGAAATTGTGTGTTTGGGGATTGGATCAAAGTGCCCAACAACCGGGTGGTTAATACCTATTTCTCAACCTGCTATATTACATTGCTTCTAATGATTATTTTGATTGGTCAATGTATGCCGGGTCTGTGTTCGACCTGCTTATTATAAATTTTCCCCAGTGAATATATACCGAACAATTCACGCTGGCCGTATTTTAAACAGTTTTTTTTTACAGTGCTCACGGTACATAGACCGTTGAGTTTTTGTTAAGCGTGAATGTCTTTGAATTATACTGACCTTCTCCTATTTCAAAAGCGATCCGGTACCTCCCTTCGGGAAGTTCCACCCGGCGTGAACCGGTGCCGGTAAAAACAACCTGACCGTCCATATCATAGATCAAATACTGCGTATAATCATACAGCGTTGAAATTCGCAGCATATATAGTTTATACAACCGGACATTCCCAAGGTCCACGTCATTGTTTAATGCAATGGTATCAGTGTAACTCTGATATCCCGGCAATTTAAGATCCAGAACAACCGTATCACCGGTTAGAATTTCAAATGTATCCGGTGTCTGCGATGTCTGCAGGCCGTTGAGCCAGATTTCCGCACCGGGTGGTTCCGACTGTACGGTCAGAGTTTTGACATCCAGGATAACGGGGATAGTGAGCGTTTCACTCTCGGCCGGTTCCAGTACAAGATCAGTACGGAAATAAATTATCTCCCGATCGAGGATTTCGACACTATATTTACCAGCCGGCAGATTATTCAGTACTCCCGGTGCCGTTACGGTATCCGCGGCGCCGGAGGGAGATCTGAATCCCAGGCTTACCGAATCAATGGTTTTTTCAGGCGCAATCCGCAGCACGATCTGCCCCAGCTGATGCATATGATGCCGGTAATATATCAAACCTGCTGCACACAAAAACAACTCCAGCATGGCAAGCTGAAAATATCCGTTGGTGAACAGCGAACCTTCAGACCTGGCCAGATTGGAGCCGATTCCGGTGAATAGTAATCCCAGGAAAAGCAGCAAGGCAATACCAGCCACCCATATATTATCCTTCACCAGACCGGCAGCTTTGAATAAAATAGCATTGTCAAAAATGGCGATAAGTAAAACAGTAAGCAGCGTGGCAACCAGAAAAAATACGGTAAGAATCAGACCAAATTTTTTCATAATATTTTATTCCTCTAAGAAAATACAAACTGTGCATTGGACTCGAACCAGCGCGAACTGGTTAATATTTACAAAGCTATCCAACGTTTATGGGAATATCAAGAAAATTGTTATTCATTCAATATTTTTAGGGCACAAAATACAAAGCAGCTGTTTCAGTATCGAAATCAATAATTACTTTATCATTTGTTTATTTTCCTTGCACTTCATTCGTTTTTTTATATATTTTTCATGTATCTCTCCCTGTTATGCAAATGAACCTGAAATCTATCTAAGTAAATACATTGTCAGATAATCGATCGGGATGATATAACGGCAAAATGCAGACCAAGTGACTCAGTTTTGTGAGAGAATCTTGATGATCGGTAAAATAGTCTCACACTACAAAATCATCGAGCGGCTCGGTAGCGGCGGCATGGGAGTGGTTTATAAGGCACTGGATCTGGACCTGGACAGACTTGTCGTACTGAAGTTTCTTGCCAAAGATTTAAGCATTGACATCAATGCCAAGAAACGTTTTATACGCGAGGCGAAGGCGGCATCAAAACTGGATCATATAAATATTTGTACCATTTATGAAATAGGTGAAATTCCATCCGGTCAGATCTTTATTTCTATGGCTTACTATGAAGGCGAAACTTTAAAAGAGATTTTGAAACGGGGGCCGCTTGAGCTTGAAAGAGCACTTGATTTTGCCATCCAAATTTCGCAGGGCTTAGATATTGCCTACCATTTTGGGATCATCCATCGTGATCTGAAGCCTGCCAATTTAATCGTAACCAGGGAAGGTATTGTAAAAATAATAGACTTCGGGCTGGCTAAAATGGCTGAAGAAGGAGATCTGACTCAAAGCAGGACCTCTTTTGGAACGACCGCTTATATGTCGCCTCAACAAATCTGTGCTGAACGGCTGGATACCCGAACCGATATCTGGTCTGCCGGTGTGATCCTGTATGAAATGCTCACCGGCCAGGTTCCGTTCAAGGGGGATTATGAGCCAACGATCATCTATTCTATCTTAAGCGAGCAGCCTCAGCCAGTATCCCTAATAAAAGCCAATCTTCCGCCAGAACTCGATCAGATTATTTCCACGGCAATTGCCAAAAATCCAAATGATCGTTATGCCACACCAGGCGCACTCAGAAATGATCTTGAAAATTTAAAGGCTGGAAAGCTGGAAAAACTTTCCATCAATTTTCCTAGAAAAAAATTCACACGATTCCAGTTGGTTTATAAGTACTCTGTGGTCTTAGGTAAATTTAAAAAATTAAGGCTATTGGCGGCAGCCGCTATAATTGTGATTATATTGTTTTCAGCATTAATCATACATTTCAATAAACCTCAGGTCGTGATGAACACGATTGTTATTGAAGACGTAACAGTCAGGGGAGAACGAACCGATCAGGAGTCAGATATCGCAAATATGCTGAAATATCTGTTAACCGATGCCCTCATGCAATCAAGTTATAAAAACGTATTCGACCGCAATGAATTCGATATACTCAATCCGGATGATGAATCGGAGACAAGTCTAAAGGTTACGATAAATTATTTAAACATCGGATTTGATTTAAATGCCCAGATAATTAGGCCATGGCTGGTATATTTTTCCCGTAAAGAGGATCTGAATTTCAGGATTTACGATCCTGGTTATCTGATATCCGAAGTTGTCCCTGAGATTTCTACCAGGCTCCTGAAATATCAGAAGAAAAAGTCGTCTTTTACCACCAGCTGGGATGCTTTTACCAATTTGTATAAGGGAGAACATACCTGGAGAAGACTGGAGGTCTCTAAAGCAAAACAATACTTTGAAAACGCAATTGAGATTGATCCCGGGTTTGTCCTGGCAAAATTAAGACTGGCATACACGCATTCATTCGAGGCAAACTACGGGCAGGTCCGCAAGTTAGTAGATGAAATATCGCCCTATACAGGTCTTTTAAGTGTTACCGACTCCTTACGTGCTGAAGCATTAATAGCCCGAACTTCGAATAATAATCTGAAGGAGATCGAAATATTACGTGCGATATATCATAGGTTTCCCCTGCGCAAAGAAAATTCATATGAGGTAGCCGAAGCATATTTTCTCATTTGCGACATTCCCAATGCGATTAAATATTATAATAAATCCCTGGCAATAGACACCAATTTTTCACTTGCGCACAATCATCTTGCCTATTGCTACAGCCACAAAGGGGAGCACGAGAAGGCACTTCATCATTTTCACCGATACCTTGCGCTGGATGGAACAGCGAATGCTTATGACAGTATGAGTGACGGATTCATGGCTGCAGGTCTTCTCGATAGTGCCGAAATTTCTATAAAAAATGGTATAGCGGTTGACTCCACGATTTCATTTCTTTATTGGACTCTGTTCGAGATCTACTGCCGACAGGGTCGTATAAATGAGGCATTATTTACCGCAGATAAGTATATTTTTCATTCGTATAGCAATGATGCGCAGGCAAGGGGTTATTTTATGAAAGCTTACGCGGAATTCCTACGGTATAACTATGACCTTGCCTATGTAAATTGTGAACAGGCGTTGAAATTATATGATGCAGAGGATGTTTTTTCAAGAAATCATGAATTGCACTGGTTGGTGGCACGGTTGTACCTGTGTACAAATTATAAAAGGAATTTTTCCGATGAGTTGGCGGAATTTAAGAGGATTATTAAACAGAATAATATCAATGCCAATAATTATCGGCGGAGTGTTTACAAATTTTATTTACATTTAAAGGCCTGTTCAGCGGCAAAAAAAGGTAATTTATCAGAATTATTGGATACCATTAAAGAATTCGACGGTCCGATAAGATATAAGGTGTCTGATCTCGTTTCACAATTTGATCTGGCCTATTTTAACACCTGTTTCGCAGAGCTGTTGATGCAAAAACCCCTTGAAAGATATGATCTGGCTGCAAAGAGGCTTGAAAAGGCGCTTGCCTACAATCCCAATTTCGCTCTGGCTTATTATCAACTGTATCAACTCAATAAACTGCGGGGTGAAATCGCCGAATCCACAGAACACGCAAAAAGGTTCCTTTATCTTTGGCGGAACGCGGACCGCGATCTGCCACAAATTGCACAGATCCTGTCCGGCATGCCGTAATTATGAACGGAATAAGGCAAACAGAATAATAAGGAACGGAACTAAAATTTCAGCCACCCAGATACACATATATTTTATCAACAATCAAAAATAAGGTTTTATGCGCAATGCCGATTATTTCTCCGGCAATCCGCCGCTATGAACCCGATTTTTGCCGAATAAATCTGACGATATGATTATTGTTGATCTTGCGGCCATTAGTCGGTATGTTAGGAATAATTTTTCGATTAAATATAAGTAACATGCAGATGATCAGGATTGGCTGGAGCTTAGCCGGCTGCTTACCGATATGCTCAATGGCAGCCGTTTCCGTGGCAATATCCTTGGTTTGTATTGAGCGACCGGATATATTGCAGAATATATTATTATTTATTCCCAAGATCTCTAAAATTTATGAACATCGCGACTACTGATATTCACGGTTGAAATCTGAACAATATTTTGCAAATTCAATAGCAAGGCAAAGAGATCTTAGAAGCGCATACCTGGGTATCATAATAAATTCATATAACTCTTAGGTTCATATGTCTGAGAAATCATTAACAGCATGCGTATTCCTGATAATTTTTACGATTTCCGGCTTATCAGCAGATGCAAATAGAAATAGCAGGCAGGGAGTTATTGCCTCGGTTGATACGCAAATCACAGTTCTGGACATCAATGATTTTGTGACCAAGATACGCAGCGATGGTTATTTTGCGACCGATGATATTTACTATTATACCTGGGAAAACGGTGTTTTCCCAAAAAAGCGATCTTGGTCGACCATCTATACCGAAGGATTTATCTGGGGCGGTAGAGTACATGACGGACGTAACAACATTTACTCCGTGGGTGGTACCACCTATCGCTGCGGCCTGGTACCCGGTTCAATACTTGGTCAGGCCACAGGTCAGCAGGAAGATCCGAACAGCTCAGACCTGCATGTATGGCGTGTGCGACGCGACTGGCAAATCGCTGATTTTGAGGAGGAAGCCGGTGAGTCGGGATACTGGCGCACACCGGATCAGATCAGACAACAGTACATGGACGACTGGTATGGCTGGCCGGTTGCCAAAGGGGCGCGGTTCGAAGATATCAACAAAAACGGCCTATACGAACCCGAGACCGATATTCCCGGCATACCTGGTGCGGACCAGACGCTGTGGCTGGTAGCCAACGATCTGGATACAATGG
>WOR8_10009843_pt1 | contig 11725 bp, 9 predicted proteins | sample DeeMarSeWOR38_10_FD_19890 | JGI IMG/M metagenome (IMG submission 19890) | reverse complement strand
CCTGACAGACGATACACGGCCGGTCCATGGCCCAGGGCAGGCAGCGGCCGCGGTCGATAAAGGCCGTGCCGATGGTTATGGGGCCCTGTTCAACATACGGTCCGATTCCCTGACGTTCCGCCAGGCTGATGGGACGAATTGCAGCTGTCGGACAAAGATGGCCGCAGGCGATGCAGTTGTGCTGACAGCCGCTGCTGCCGATTCTAAAATTGAGCACCGGTGTCCACAGGCCTTCCAGGCCGGCTGTCAGCCCGGCCGGGTGGATCACATTGGTCGGGCAGATGCGCATACACTGGCCGCATTTTATGCAGCGCGATAGAAACTGCTGTTCCGGCAGGCTGCCCGGTGGACGCACCAGGCGGGCATTCCAGTTGGGCCCCGGGTTGCCGCCGATCCGCAACAACGGTATCGCAGCGGCTCCGGAGACGGCCGCGGTCAAAAATTCACGCCGGGACAAATCCGGTGAAAGGATTTCGCCGCTGGCAGACGGTGCGGTGTTATAGCCCATTAGCCTATGATAGCAGTCATCCATACAGTTTAAGCAAAGCACGCATTCCGCAACTCGAATCTGGTTGGTGGGCTGGCATGCGCCCTCACAATTTTGCTGGCAGATAACACAGCTGGTGCACTCATCTCTAATTTTACCGATGCGCCAGATGGCAAAGCGGCCCAGCACCCCGAAAAGGGCCCCCAGAGGGCAGACAAAGCGGCAGTAGAATCGCGGCCAGATCAAGTTCAACAGGATAGACACCCCAAAGATGGTTGCGATCAGCCAGGTCCCGGCATAAAGCCGCGGGCTGCTTGAGGCCGTCAGCGTTGTTTGATCGACAAGCGGCAGGATAAGTAAATTGACCGAGCGGTAGACCAGCGGGATGGGATCCAGCAGCCCGATTTGCAGCGATGCCACCGGTCGCCAGTCCGCATGGAATAAAAAGCTGATCAAAACCCAGCAGCCGGTGACGGCCAAAACAGCGCCGATGGTTTTTTTAATATGACGTTCCACCTGTCGGATCGCCAAAACGATAACGGCTGCTAAAGCCAGCGCCATCAGCACCGCGAAGCCGACCGGTGTGGTGCGCGGCAAACGGATCGCATCAATGGCCAGTTCAGCGACGGCCATGGTGAGCACAAAGACCAGGATCCAATATTTAAGTGACTGCGCCGAACGGTATCGATTCAGTTCAATTTTGGTCTTGAGTGATTTTTTGCGCTTGGCGAGATAACCGACAAATTGGTGAAGGGATCCGAACGGGCACAACCAGCCGCAGAAAAAGCGGCCCAGCAAAATCGTCAGGATCACCGTGGCAAGGCCCCACAAAAGGCCGGCATAGAGCGTCCGGGTGGTTAACAGGGTGCCCAGGCCCACCAGCGGATCCAGCTGCAGGATCCAGTTGACGGGCCATCCCCGCAGCTGCCACCAGTGCTCCCCCAGTGTGGTTGCCAGACAAAACCAGAAAAACAGGATGAAAAAAAATATCTGGCAGATTCGGCGGGTCGTTACAATGTTCATAATTGGCTGCTAATCACTTGTTGGCTGTATCAGGTCTTTTCAAATTTTTAACAGGTTCAAGGTTCCAAGGTTCCGGGTTAAGCGTTCATCTGTCGGGTTTTTTGGTTTTATCAGGCTTAATATACTGTTTCATTTGTTTAATTGGTTGAATTGGTTTTATGGGTTAAATGCCAAATCAATCGAACCAATCGAACTAATCGAACCAATCAAACCAATTAAACAAAAAATGATTTATCTGACATCTAATATCCCGACCTTTGAACCCTGAACCTTAGCTATATGGACTCCATCACCGGATTCAGCGATTGAAAGTCAGCGGTGCCCAGATTCATCGCTTCTGCCTTTTTAATAAAGGCCAGCTCATCGACAGTTTTATCCAGCAGGGTGGCGCCGAAGGCATCGGCTGCCACCTGATCGGTACTGACGATCATTGTGTGGGTTTCCTTCAGGTCTGAAAGGGAGCCCCCCGTCGGACCGTTGTTCATCATGGTGGTGTTGCCGTCCAGGATCACCAGGGTCGGCTTTATCATCATTGCCAGTTCTGTGATGATCGTGTGAATATCCTGGTGAAAAATATTACGTCGCCCGCCCAGCAGCCCATACCAGTTTTTCATAATCATGGATGCGCCGCTGCGATGATGATCTTTGACCGGTGCGGTGCCGATGATTTTGTCAATCCGGCTTAAGGGTTCATACAGGACCGGCCAATTGCGAATCAGCTTCGCTTTCTCCAGGCTGAACGGTTTAAAAAATTCTTTTTGGGGGAAAAGAACGGCTGCCCCGGCAGAGCGGGCTGCCTGCTCAATTCCGCTTAAGCGAAAGCAGCTGGCCGGATCATTGATCGGGTTGTCGGTTATCGTGACCGCTGCGGCACCGGCCTTAAAGCACAAACGGGTTATCGCGGCAACTATATCCGGATGGGTTGTCGCGCAAAGCATGGGCGGTGATGCAAAGGCGGCATTGACCTTCAGCAGAACCCGGTCTCCTTTTTTGATAAAGGCGTCAATGCCGCCGATGGATTTTAGGGCCAGTTCCAGGGTCTCAGATCGGCTGCTGCCGCGAACAATGCTCATGCGCTGGCCCATCCGGGGCATCGAAAAATCGGGTATCCGAACCTCGCTGGCCTCCTGCGCTGAGCGGGCGGGCCCGGCGCTGTCATAAAACCAGTAACTGATCGAGCAGGCGGCCAGAATGGATGCGCCGGCTTTATAAGAGCGCGCCATGAATTGGCGCCGGTTGATATCGCTGTTCATGTTTTTTCTCTTGCAAGGTCGGCACGGAGGCCGACCCTACTTTCTGATCGCGGCTGGAAGCCGCTCCCACCATCATTGAATACCCTGTGGTAGCGGATTCCAGCCGCGAGGATCAATTTGGGCAGCTATTCACCGCTAACCACTTTGATTCGGTTAAACAATTGCATGGCCAATTCCTGTGCCGTTGCCTGATCAGCGGCTTCGCGCACGCCGGCCAGAAAAGGGCCGTGGGAAAATACAATCTCATAGGTATCCAGAATATAAATCATCTTAGCCGTTTTGATTGCCAGATCAGATTCGGCCGTTTTGCCGCCGAATGCGATCAAAAAATCCCGGTAACTGGATGCCAGCTCTTCCGCTTCCCGGGGGGTCTTGCGGCGGGAGTAATAGGCCACAAATTCGCTGTCCTGCAGCTTATAAGTGGCCGTAAATATCTGATCAAACCGCTCATAGCCGAACGCATCTGCGGACACCAGTGAAATGCTGGTTTGAATCAGGCCCTCCTCGGGAAACAGCTCCTTTTCACCGATGGTCTGGGTCTGGATGGGATGATCGGCGATGAATGTTTCGGCAAACGCAAGCATCGGTTGCGTGATCGTTTCGGAGATATCGGATGCAACCACCTCAACATAAAAGGGGCCGTGAACGAAAAATAGAGCGTTTGGGGTTTGATAGGCATAGGGTGCGACATCCAGCGTTTGGGCATCATCTCTGCGCTGGGCACTGAAAACAGAAAACGCATTTTGCGGCGTCTGCATGTCGTAAACGAAAACCTCCATCCAGACATCCCCGTCGCTTTCATCTTTAAACCGCTGGCTGTGGAGCCGGACAAAGCCGGCCGACAGGTACAATTCCGCCTTGCCGTTGATTTTATCTGAGAGGGTTGCCGCGTCAAAGGTTTCCGCAGGGCTTAACGGCGACTGGCCGGGAGGTGATGATATCAATGATTTTTCAGAGGAAGCCGGCGGAGCGATCTGGTTTTTATCGTCGCCTTTTAAAACAGGGGCCATTTGTTGAACGGCGGGATTGGGATTAAATTGAGCAAGGTAAACGCCGACCGAGATAACCACAAGGATTCCTAGTATCATCAGGCTCAGAAGGGTTTGTTTCGGGGCTGCTTTGGTTTTAATTTTTTGATTCACGCAATCCTCTGGTCATCACACCATTCTAACTCAGAATTCGCTGAGGTGAAAAAGAAATAGTCGATGGTTTAACGTTTTCCGGTTCCAAATGATAGCCGCAGAAATTTGGATGGGATTACACAGGCGATCCTCCGAATCGGGGTTCATCATAGGAAAAACACACCCCTGTGTCAATTGGAAAGCGATATCACATTGTGACATTCTAATTTATCGTTTCAAATTTTAAAAACTTTTCATTGACAGTTCAACTTGACCAAATGGGTTGAAGTCTTATTGTAGATTAGAATTTGGTAATCTTTCGCGTTTAATGTAAAACCGGGTTCTCATTAATATTCACACAAGGTTCAGATCATCATTCAGGAGGTTGATATGGATGTAAGCGCTTACTGTGATACCCTCGAAAAACAGCTATCGGATTGGAAAGCCAAACTTTATGATGTGATCCGTGCGGTTGACAAATTGACTGACGACAACCTGCATGCCATTGTGGATGAAATCGATTCCGAAGTCGAGCAATTGCGAACCGCTTGCCCGGCCGACTGGTCCCCGAATCGGCAAAACATCGATGACAAAATGGCGGAGTTACAGCAGACCCTCAAGAATCTATCCGAAGATGTCGGCGGCCCGTTGATTCCCGATTCACTGGCATGGGTGTCGGAATAGGACAAATTTACAATTTGGATTTTAGAATTCGGATTTTGGATTTTAGAACAGATTGTCGAGCCACACAACTGGTCTCCACTATAATCGATCCGAAATCCAAATTCCAAAATCTAAAATTACATGACACCCTATGCCAAATCATAAAAGACAATCCCTGCTTTGCCCCAACTGTAAAAAGCTGATCAGTGTATCAGAGAAGAAATGCCCGTATTGCGGGACGGGGAGCCCTGCCGCCTGGTGGAAAAATAATATCCTGACCCGCGGATTCAATAACCCCTACCTGCTGGTGAAATCGATCATCGGCGTCAACTTCGGCATTTACGTGATTTCCCTGTTGTTAAATCCAAAAGGTTTCGGATTGGCGTTGAATCCGTTGACCTTTCTATCCCCCTCCGGGCAAATCCTCGAGTTGCTGGGCGCCACCGGAAAAGTTCCCATCGATGCCTATCAGCGATACTGGACCCTGGTTTCCGCCAATTATCTGCATGGCGGTATTCTGCATATCTTTTTTAATATGGCGGCTTTCCGCCAGCTGGGCTTGCTGGTGTCCCGGGAATACGGTGTGCATCGGATGTTCATCATTTACACTCTGGGCGGCGTCATCGGTTTTTTTATCTCGTATCTGGCCTCGGTTCCCTGGACCATCGGCGCCTCCGCGTCGGTATGCAGCCTGGCAGGCGCCTTGCTGTACTACGGCAAAAGCCGGGGAGGTGTTTACGGGCGAACGCTTTACAAACAAATCGGCATCTGGGTGATTATTCTTTTCTTATTCGGCATAATGGTTCCGGTGATCAACAACTGGGGGCACGGCGGGGGCATTGCCGCGGGAATCGCTCTGGGATTTCTGCTGGGGTATCAGGAGCGCAAAAAAGAGAACGTTTTTCACAAACTGCTGGCCGGCAGCTGTGCAATCATAACAATCCTCATCCTGGGATGGGCGCTTGTCGGTGGGATATATATACGTTTTTTTGTATGATCTAATTTTTCACATATCAAGCTTCACAATTGATATCACAACTTTTCAAGAGCCTTCAAAAGCTTGGATATGTAGGAGTATTCTGCAGTTTTTTGGTTTAAAGATATTTTTGTTTCCAAGAAGATATACGCAACAGTTTATGATTTTCCTATCATTACCGTGAGCGAAATTGAACTATAATCCCATTCTTTGAATATAGATGCTTTTATCTACTTTTAAAAAAAAAGCTTGATAAAATTTTTGATCATATATTTGTCTTATTGCTAATATCCCACCCAGGTTGTCCAAAATTTTTTGTGTGAAGTTTACTCTAACTTTGCACCCGTCTCTAAAATCACTAATATTGCATGTGGCTTCTATAATAGAGTTTTTTTTCCATCTTGCATTGGCACCGCCAAATAAAAAAGCTGGGATGGATTCACTCGTATTTTCAATATCAATCTCTTTAGTAGCAGTCAAAAGGCCAAGCTCGGGGACCGCAGTCTTAACAATAAAACCATCATCCTGCAAAACGTTAAGCATGGCTTTCAGTACGAGTTTTGATTCTGATGTTTCATAAGTTCTGGTTTGAATTGAGCGAATTTGAAGCTGGGTCTTTTCGGTTTTCGGAGAAGAAGCGCAATTTGTTATAAAAAAACTTATTAGAATGGAGATGATAAAAATTCGTTTCATTTTCCATATTGCCCTAAAATTTACTGGAATGGTATGAAAAAGATTCAACTAAATGGTCTTTGTCAAATTTTATAACCACAGTTAATGTCTCAGTAGTTCCGGCACCGCCAGCAACACCACCTACATTGCTTTTTGAATATGATGCTTCAGACGCAATTTTGTCATAAACCCAAGATTCTTTTCCTTTTTCATCCCTGGCAACTATGTTCGGTGAACCCAAAGCTTCCGCCACTTCAGTTTGAGACATTCCAACTCGAATCTCTTTTTGCACAAGACCGACAGTCATTTCACGCTCTTTGGTGGATACAAGCTTTTCTTGGTGATAAGCTGGGGTACAGCCAATAAAAAATAAAATTAAAATGAAAGCAATCATTACTCTTTTCATATCTTGTCCCTCTTTTACAAGTTGCTTGCCATTACTTGATTTCTTGTCATAACTCATTTTTGGTTAGGTCATATTGGAATTTATAGTAACCGCAGATATACCCCTAAAGCGATACCCGCTATGACCACTGCTGCTGCTACCACCACTATAACCACATCCCCTACGATAGCTGCTGGTACAGTCATGTAATAAAGATTTGTGCTTTTATCCTCATAAACACCAGCAATGCTATTTGGCGCTGTCCGTTGCTGATCGATTCGGACAAACCAGTAAATTTCTAAAATGTCTCTTGATACATAGCTAACCTCGAATATTTTATCCGGTATTTTTTGGTTTTCATTGTAAGAATTAATAAAATCATAAAGCTGATCTTGTGAGTAGATGGCTAATTTTTCGATTGGAAGAATGGATTTTGTGGATAAATTTTCAGAGGTAATTTTGTCACAACCAATCTTAACTTTTTCGATAGGATACCAATAACAGAGTGATGGACATTCGCCGGGGAGAAACCCATACCTCTTATGCTGATTGGTTTCTCCGTCTAAAATTGCGAGAGGAATTGTTATGGTACTTAGTTTGGGTTCCTCAGTTTCACCCGTGTTGTTTAACTCGACACAAAGTGACACGTCGCCATTTTCATGCTTAACCGCTGATACAAGCCTTTTAATATTCCGGTATTCATACTGCGGTGCTGCCTTCTCATTTGCAAGCTCTATAGCTTTGGGTGTAATTGTACACCCGTTCAAAAATAGCAACGAAGCCAAAATTAAAAGAATTAGTATTAAAAACTCGAAGACACTGAAATTTACTTGCAATCTTTTCTTCACATCAATCCCCTCTTTAAGGCTTTTAGCTCCAATTAAGAGCAACTGTCATACCAAAAATGATAGCATTCATTGCATTGGTGCTTGAAAGCTTAACGAAGCGTCAATGTGAGATTTTAATTGCAAAAAATATATTGTTGAAATTTCAAAAGGATATGATCTCGGTCGGAAATAAAGTTAAAGCCGATAAATTTTCTTATCCTGTTTAATTGTAGAATCAGTTAGAAAAAAAGCTGTTAAGAAAGCAGCAACAAGGATTGACGTAGATAATGGAGTATTAATTTAATTTAATTATATCAATATATTGAATAATAATTGAATAGTTTACAGCGCAACAAAAGTTGCACCGTTTCAGGGAAAAGGTAATTTAATTGGTTGGTGGAAGGTTCGGCAAGTGGTGATACCATACCAAAAAACCAAATATCAGCAAATTGCAGATTTATTGAGAGAAACACAAATATCACTATTTTTCAGGTATAATATGGATATATTCAACCTATCGCATTTTTAAATTTGGTGTCAAATCCTAGGTCCGAAAAATGCGGCTTTGAGGAAATAAAAAGGACAAATCCATAGGCTTGAAATCACTCATCTATGTTGTGATTTAAATCGAATATCGCAGATATGTTGGAGATATCCACATTTTTGAGTGAATTGTTATTGCTGATGTAACAACTTATTATTTTTCCCAGAACGATATCCACTTTTCTTTGAGCGGGCGATGTATTTTGGATTTGGAAAGATATACCATTGTTTCGCTTTTCAAATGACAGATATTTTGGTGTTTCATTTTAACAATTGAAATTTTTAAAAATATGATACATATAGTCCAATTAATTAGTTAACATACAGTTCGAACTCAATACCAACAGATTTCTTGGCAAGGCTTAATTCTAAAAGACTGCCAGGCGGATTTAAACAGAATGACGCTATCGATTTTTGAAGTTCATAACAAATCTGAATTGAAAGAATGGGTTTTATTTCCCTTCCGTTTTTATGGGGACGACCCATTTTACGTGCCGCAGATCATTCGGGAGGAAATCGATTTTTTTTCAGCTGAAAGGAATCCTAATTTTGATGTGACGGTTACAAAACTGCTACTGGTTCGACAAAACGGCAAAACAGTCGGACGGGTCTGTGGTATCCTGCATAGACTTGAAGAAGAAAAACTGGGTTATAAGCGGGGCCGCTTCGGATGGTTTGAATGCATCGATGACGCTAAGGCGGCACAGGCCCTGCTGAATTGTCTGGAAGACTGGTTTGTAAGTCAGGGTTGCCGTGAATTCACTGGTCCTCACGGATTCACGGATCTCGACCCGGAGGGGTTGCTGGTCGACGGATTTGATGCATTGCCGACAATTGCAGGAAGTTATAATAAACCCTATTACCAAAAGCTTTTAGAGGATTTCGGATTCCAAAAAGAAGTCGATTATATTGAACACCGGATCGAATTTCCGGAAGACAATCCACTGTTCGGGAAGTTGCAAAAAAGGGTTAATGCGGCTGAAAGTGATGGTTATCGAGTCGTGAAGTTACGTAAAAAAAAGGCTACCACTAACATATGAACAGAAAAAATACTACACGAAAAAATATTTTGGATTCGTTGATCCAAATTTCATGATCATGGTTGCTGATCGAAAAAAACGAATTCAGGGACTATTTCTAGGGCTTCCTTCCCTTAGTAGACCTTTCCAAAAGGCCAAGGGGAGGCTCTTGCCATTGGGCTTTTTGCACATCTTTCGGGGGTTCAAGAAATTTGACACTGTGGATTTTTATTTTGCAGGCATTCACCCGCAAGCAAATGCTCGCAAGGTTTTTCCTGTCATGGCGCTTGCCATGTACCGAACGCTGAAGCAGCATAGCGTTAGGTACATAGAGACGAATCGAGAACTTGAAACCAACATTAGCATCACAGGAATATGGACCAAATATTCCGTCGTGAATAAAAGACGGACGCGAATCTTCAAAAAACTGTTAACAGTGCCGCCTATTTAATATGTTTTTGGTGCTGCTAAAATCACAGTTTTGCCAGAATTTCAGATAAAATTGAAACTATGTTGAAAACAGTAAAATTCCATATATCATAAACTGATGTCACAATTTTTTTGCAATGGTTAATTTTGCGCAGATGTCGGAGTAATCGCTACTTCAGATGGGCAGGCTCATTAGACACACACGGCGAGAATTTACATTTTTCAGAATGCAAATTTTAGTCCGACACATAAGTAGTTAGAAACACTTTGCCCGATTATTCCTTTGGCACCTGATCTATGGTGAATGCGGAGCATTAAATCCCACCTTGGATATTGCGGAAGACCAAAGGTAAATTCAAACGCAAGGTAACCCAACAAGTTTTGAGCGTGTTTGTCTCTTTTTAACTCAGTTTCAGATATATCGCTATAATAAGACAGGCCAGCACCCGTAGCAAAGCTGGTATCGATATACTTATCCCAAGGAAACGGATGCCAGCGACCAAGTACCAGTCCTACAAATTCCCAATGATCATTGTCTGATCCGAAATGTTTTCCTATCTGGCCTTCAAGCTCAAAACTTAACCATTGTTTGTATTGATAAAACCTTCTTGCCAGAGCACCAACAGCCACATAGTTTCCATCTGAATAATTCGCATTAAGGGTAGCGATCTCAGCTAAATTTTCTTCTGTGCGTGGTCCTCCGTAGATAGACACAAACCATTTGTAATCCGGTTCAGTTTTTTCAGTGTCTGAAGAATTAGCTCTTACAGTTGATGAAATTAAAACTAGAAATATTTGTATAACTACCCAGAAGCATCTTCGTGAAGCCAATACACCACCTCTTTTTCAGTCCAGATTTCGACATTAAAAATCCCATTCCAGTATTTCTGCCCTTATTGAGATGTTTTAAAGGGTGAATTGCAATTATTACAAAGTTGAGTCTAACTATCATTATCATAGTGTGGTGCTAACCTTAAATTTACTGAGAATCCGCTAAAAATCGAAAATCTTGTGGTACGTAGATGAAATCCCGATAATTGAAATTCTCCAAAAATCTAAATTATCTTGCCATGGCATAGCTTCGGCAAAATTCTATGTATATTGAGATAATCTGTACCTGGCTAAAATTACAGATATGCCAAAAAAACACAAATATCTTTAGGCCTTAAAAAGTACCGATATGTTGGAGAGTAATCGCAGGTTTCACCGGGATAATGGCAACCACAATACCTTGTACAGAGAGCAAAATAAGAAAAGGCACTTAAACTTACCAATAGGATTCTTAAAAAGCCAGGAGCCTTCGAATGTTGTGCTTAGGATAATAATGGTTGAATATGCATCCCATTTAATTTAAATATCGTGGAACCCACAACCATTCTGTTTAACTTATTCAAATGTCAGACTTTCGACAATTCTCTCAAAATTTTCGTGGTTCGCCAGGCTGGATGGATGGACAACCAAATAGACACACTGGTCGTTTTTGTACGAAGACACTACCACAGAGTTTACCTGATAATAATCCTGGTACACCCATTTTATATCAGTCCTGTAGGCATTCGTGCCACACTTTAACACTATTTCCTTGTTGCCAACAACCCTGACATCGGAACCTACCTGCCTGAGAATTTCAGCATAATAAATAGGTCCAAAATCCCTTAATTCGAGCTTTTCTGGTTTGGTAATCACATTCGCTGCAAAGTCGACCCGTTTCGGTATATTCATCCTCATTATTTGTCCCGGAGAAGTGACACTTTGCTTTTTGCTCCCAATAGGATACTCAAACATAAATTTTGGTGTCTTCGTCCGCCTGAATACGCCGTCCTTCGCCATTCCTTCTTCTTTGGATAACCAGACGAATCCATCTTGAAAAGGTATTGATATGCTTCTCACCAAAGTATCAAGTCTTTCGGCTTCTCTCGAATTTGTTGGCAACGACTCAGAAGATACAATCGCAGGAAATATATATTTCATCGTTAATTCAAACGGAAGAGAAGTTTTCCCGCCGGGTAAGCCACCGGTAAATACCACAACCATATTCATCTCCGTTGCCACCATAATATACTGACCACTATAGCCGATAGCAGAATAATTGCCGTCATCATTCACCCACCATTGATACCCGTATTGCAGAGCGGGTTTAACTTCAATATGTCCACGCGTTGATTTTTCTACCCAAGAACTCGATACAAGTTGCTTCTTCCCCCACCTTCCCTTATTGAGGTAAAGCCACCCAATTTTGGCCATGTCATGGGGTTTTAACCACATCCGACCATATCCAACATCAATACCCTGCGGGCTTTTTTCCCAATCAATTTCTGAAATACCAA
>WOR8_10005965_pt1 | contig 11726 bp, 9 predicted proteins | sample DeeMarSeWOR38_10_FD_19890 | JGI IMG/M metagenome (IMG submission 19890) | reverse complement strand
TAACTTTTGTAGTCAACTTAGTTATAATCTAGTCTGCTAAGAGAAGTGGGCGTAAGCCCACTTTTTTTTGTATATGGAAACAGAGAAGCAAACAGAGATTAGGCAACAGCTGGAGCAACTCGCGGAGGCCCTTGTCGCTTCGGAGGGCATGGAGTTGGTGGATCTTGAGTATCGAAGGGAAGGGCGCAGATGGATGCTCCGGTTATTTATCGACAAGGACGGTGGCGTCACCTTGGATGATTGCGCCAGTATTAGCCGCGAATTGGGAGACCTTCTGGATGTAAAAGATGTAATCCCCCAGGCCTACGTGCTGGAGGTCTCTTCGCCAGGCTTGAATCGGCGCCTCATAAAGAAGGAGGACTTTTCCCGTTTTGCGGGACGGAAGGTGCTGCTGCGGCTCGTTGCGCCCATAGATGGTCGAAGAAAAATTGTGGGAGAGCTCGAGGGAGTTGAAGACGAAGCGGTGATCGTTGTGGCCCCAGAAGGTCGTTATTCGGTAGCTTTGGAAGACATTGCCAAGGCCAATTTAGTCTATGAGTTCTAACGCCCGAAAAAATGAGGTTTTGGACACAGAATGAACATGAGGGTTCAGTAAACAAGGAGAGCAGCGGAGATGATCCAGGATTTAAAGAGGATAATCGAGCAGGTCAGCAGAGACAAGGGCATTGAGCGGGAAGTCCTTATTACCACCTTAGAAGAGGCCATGCGGTCTGCGGCCAGGAAGAGGTTTGGCCACGATCTTGATCTGGAAGTAGCCTACAATGAGGAATTTGGGGAGATTGAGGCCTTTCAATTCAAAGAGGTTGTGGCCGAGGTAACGGATTCGCTCCTGGAGATTTCGCTGGATGAAGGGCGGGAACTGGATCCCGACTGTGAGATCGGCGACAGTCTCGGAATCAAGCTGGACACTGATACCTTTGGTCGTATTGCCGCCCAGTCCGCCAAGCAGGTCATCATCCAGAAAATGAAGGATGCAGAGCGGGAGATGATCTTCGAGGACTACAAAGACCGGACTGGCGAGGTCATCAACGGCATCGTGCAGCGCCTCGATAGAGGGGGTATTACGGTTAACTTGGGTCGAGCGGAGGCTGTTGTTCCCTACAGGGAGCAGGTGCCCAGAGAAACCTACCGGAGGGGCGATCGCATAAGGGCCTTGGTGCTCGACGTGAATAGAGAATCGCGTGGACCTCAGATCATCCTTAGCCGCACCAGCCCTGATTTTCTCTCCAACCTTTTCACCTCAGAGGTGCCCGAGATCGCCGAAGGTATTGTCACCATCATGGCAGCGGTTCGGGAGCCCGGCAGCAGAGCTAAGATAGCTGTAACCTCCAAAGACCCCGACATAGATCCGGTGGGTGCCTGCGTGGGTATGAAGGGATCTCGGGTACAGAGTGTGGTCCAAGAGTTGCGCGGTGAAAAAATAGACATCATCGAATACAATCCGGATCCTGCCAAGTATGTAGTCAATGCGCTGGCACCTGCTGTTATTTCCAAAGTTGTCATCGACCAGGCAAATCGGCTCATGGAAGTCATCGTTCCTGATGACCAGCTTTCGTTGGCCATCGGCAAGCGGGGGCAAAACGTGCGGTTGGCGTCGAAACTTGCCGAGTGGCGCATTGACGTTAAGAGCGAGAGTAAATATCAGAAGTCACTGAAAGATGGCTATGAATCCCTATTGGCACTACCAGGTGTCGGGGATGCCACCGCTGACAATTTGTACGAGGCTGGTTTTGCCTCGGCGGATGAATTGGCCGGCGCTCAGGTGGAGGAATTGGTGCCGATTCCAGGTATCAGTCAACAGAAGGCCGTGAAGTTCATCGAGGCGGCCAAGATCTACGAGGTCGAACAAATGGAGAAGGAGGCAGCGGCCAAGGAGGAAGAGGCAGCGGCCAACGAGAAGGAGGCAGCGGCCAAGGACGAGGAAGCCGGCGAGCCTGAAGAGACCACCGCAGAATGAGTACGAAAAAAGGCGAGAAGCGGGGACAGCCGCAGCGAACGTGCATTGTCTGCGGCAGCAAGAGAGCCAAAGCCGAACTCCTTCGGTTGGCGCTGGATGAGGAAAGCAAGGTGTGCCTGGATTACCGGCAACGGCGCCGTGGGCGTGGCTCTTATGTGTGCCCGAGACCAGAGTGCCTGACGCGAGTCAAACTGGCCTACCTCGAGAAGGCGTTTCGACGATCGCTACCTCAGACCTCTTGGAATCCCGCCCTGACCATGGCGGAGGCTCTCCAGAGGTGCAGTGTCCAATTTCAAGAGTAATGATCTAATCAAGCACTCAAGAGTGCGGTTACGAAGTTTCGGAGATAGCGTATTAACAGAAGTCGGGGGGTTGCATGGCGAAGTTGAGGGTGTACGAACTAGCAAAAGAATTAGACATTCCCAACACGGATCTGCTGGAGCGGATCGACAGTTTGGGCATTCAGATCAAAGGGCACATGAGCTCTTTGGATGAAGAACAGGCCCAACTGGTTCGTGACACGGTGACGGGTCGCTCGCAGCAACTGATTGAGGAAAAGCGGGTTCGTCGAGGTGTCATCCGCAGGCGGCGAAAAATTGTTAAGACTGAGCCTCCACCGGAGGAGGTGGAGACCGAAGTAGCGGCAGAGACAGCACCTCCTGTCGAGGAACCGGCTGAAGCGTTAGTTGAGGCGGAGTTGCCACCGCCTGTGGTTGAGGGAGAAGCACCAGAGGTTGAGCCCGAAAAACCAGAGAAAGTTGAACCGGATGTGGAGGTTGCGAAAAAGAAAAAACCGGCGAAGAAACTAAAGGAAAAGGAAAAGAAGATCAAGAAACCACGGAGGCGTGTCACGAAAGAGGCTGCCGCCAAGATTATCAAGCTACCTGAGCGGGTGCCCGAGGCTGTTCCTGAACCGAAGAAGACAGAGCCCAAGATTGGAGAATCAATGGAAGCAGTGGAGAAAGTGGTTGGGCCTGTGCCAGCCCTACCAGAACCGGAGGCCGAGGCGAAAAAGAGGCCGGGCAAACCCAAGAAGAAGAAAGGGAAGCGAGCACGAGTTGATGAGGATGAGGAACGGCCACTGAGGAAGAGACTTCCGAGTCGCCGCAAAGAGGTGGTCACTGGGGACGATCTTTACGCCAGGCGTCGCGGGCCGGGCCGGATGATAAAAGGCCGCAAGGCCGCGCGAGTGAGAGCAGTTGCTAAAGACGTAAAGCAAACCGAGATCACCATACCCAAAGCAGCCAAACGAAGGGTCAAACTTGACGAAGCCATCACCGTGTCCAGTCTTGCCAAGCGCATGGGAGTCAAGGCCAGAGAGGTCATTACAAAACTTATGGAATTGGGCCTCATGGCTACACTGAACCAGGCGATTGATTTTGACACCGCTTCCCTAGTGGCGACGGAATTTAATTATGAAGCCGAGAAAACAGGTTTTGAGGAGGCGGCAATCTTACAGGCTGCACCGGATCGGGAGGAAGACCTTAAGACACGGCCTCCGGTGGTAACCATTATGGGACACGTTGATCATGGCAAGACCTCCCTGCTTGACGCTGTCCGGCAGACCAAGGTTACGGAGGGAGAGGCAGGAGGCATCACCCAGCACATAGGTGCTTACAATGTGGAGCTGGACGCAGGCCAAGTGGTCTTCCTGGACACCCCGGGCCATGAGGCTTTTACGGCCATGCGGGCCCGTGGCGCCCGGGTAACCGACCTGGTGGTTCTGGTGGTGGCGGCCGATGATGGGGTGATGCAACAGACGGTTGAGGCAATCAACCATGCCCAGGCGGCAGATATTCAGATCCTGGTGGCCATAAATAAGATAGACAAAGAAAATGCCGACACCGACAAGGTGAAACGTGAGTTGGCCGAGAGAGGGCTGAATCCAGAGGAGTGGGGCGGTGATACCACTATGGTGGAAGTGTCAGCCAAACAGAAGACAGGGCTGGATGAATTGCTTGAGCTCATCTTGCTCCAGGCTGAACTGCTGGAACTGAAGGCCAATCCCGACAAGAAGTCAAGAGGGCGGGTGGTCGAGGCTCGACTGGACAAAGGTAAGGGGCCGTTGGCCACTGTCTTGGTGCAAGAGGGAACCCTGCGAGTCGGAGATCCTTTCGTCTGTGGCACCTTTTACGGCAGGGTGCGAGCCATGCTGGACGATCGCGGCCGTAAAGTGGAAGCAGCACCACCGTCCATGCCTGTGGAAGTCCACGGAATATCAGGGGTGCCACAGGCTGGTGATGAGTTGGTGGTGGTGAACGACGAGAAACAGGCAAAACAGGTGGCAGGACACCGGCAGTTGAAGTTGCGTGAAGCAGAGCTTTCCCAAGCGACGAAAGTAACTTTGGACAACCTCTTTGAGCGCATCAAAGAGGGTGAGACCAAGGAGCTCAAGATTGTGCTCAAGGCTGACGTTCAAGGCTCCTTGGAGGCGATTACCGACTCCCTGAACAATCTGAGTACCGAGGAGATAAAGGTCAACATCATTCATAGTGCAGCGGGAGCTGTTACTGAGACAGATGTGATGCTGGCTTCCGCTTCAGACGCCATAACTATTGGCTTTAGCGTCAGGGCTTCGCAGAAAGCCCGAGAGTTAGCAGAAGCTGAGAAAGTCGACCTGCGCTTCTATGACGTCATCTATCAGCTGGTAGCGGAAGTAAAAGACGCAATGGAGGGAATGCTGGAGCCCATATACAAAGAGCACTTCATGGGTCGTGCCGAGGTACTCAAGACCTTTCATATTTCCCGAGTAGGGACTGTTGCCGGCAGTATGGTCAATGAAGGCCGGGTGGAACGAGGAGCAAAGATTAGGGTGCTGCGAGACAACGTGGTGATCAACGATAGTAAGATCGCGTCGCTCAGGCGCTACAAAGATGAGGTCAAAGAGGTCAAAGCGGGTCAGGATTGCGGAATAATCATTGAGAATTTCAACGACATCAAGATTGACGATATCCTGGAGACATACACAGTAGAAGAAATCAGACCTGTCCTGGAACCTGGTGGCAACAAGTCGGAATGATGTCTATTAAGGATGATTCCAGTTTGAGGCGAGGTGCGGGTCAATGGTTGTGGGGATTACAAAGCTAAGCTTGCGTTTGCCGGTTAACCAATCCCTCAAGGGCAAGCGCAAGGTGATAAAAAGCATTTGCGAGCGACTACGCCAACGCTTCAATCTTGCAGTGGCTGAAACCGACTCTCAAAATCTATGGCAGGCTGCTGAGTTGGGTATCGTCGCAGTGGGCAATGAGGGAAGATACATTGAATCTAAATTGGACAAAGCCGTCAATTTCGTTGAGAACCTACAGTTGGCCGAGATTGTGGATATCCAGACGGAATTGATTCACTACTAGAAACTAGATGCTTGATCCTGGATGCTAGATTCTGGATTCTCGATGCTGGTTCGCGGGTGAAGACTTTAAAAGAATTCCACCAGTATCGAGCATCTAGTTTCGAGAATATTATGGAACACAAACGGGCAGATCGAGTTGCTGATCTCATATTGAAGGAGCTTGCCGAAGTGCTTGTGCGGAGGGTGAAAGACCCTCGCCTTGCTGCCATCACCTTGACCAAGGTTGACGTTTCACCTGATCTTCGGAATGCCAAGGTATATTACAGCCTACTGGGCGATGACGAGAAAAAGGATGAGGTAGCTGGGGGCCTAGATAGCGCAAGAGGTTTTGTCAAGCGTGAACTGGGTAAACGGCTCCACCTTCGACGCATCCCAGATATTGCATTTTACTTCGATGCTTCTCTGGAACACGGATCTCACATTGACCGACTGCTCACTGAGCTCAAGGAACCTGGTTTGGAATGATTACGACGATTGCACGAGAGCTCAAGAATAACGAACGCTTTCTGGTAGCTACGCACGTAAACCCAGACGGTGACGCCATCGGATCTCTGGGCGCCCTCGCCTTGGTGCTCGAGGGAATGGGTAAACAGGTGGTGGCTTACTGCCAGGATGAGGTGCCCGGATTCTTGAGATTCCTGCCTTATTCGGACCGAATTGTCAGAGAAACATCCGGTCCCGACCGCTTTGAAGTGGCAGTGGTACTGGATTGTGGTGAACTTGACAGGATTGGCAGCGCTGCCGAGGTTCTCCAGCACGTCCGAAAAATAATCCATATCGACCATCATAGTTCCGGTGATGATTTTGGCCAATTAAACCTGGTCCGGCCAGAGTGCAGTAGCACTGCCGAGATTCTTTATGAAATCTTTCAGGCCATTCCAGTGTCCTTGACCCCGGAGGCAGCAGAGAACATTTATACTGCCATTTTGACCGATACAGGGTCTTTCCGTTTTGCCAACACCACGGCAAGAGCTCTGGCCATAGCCGCAGAAATGGTCTCGCTTGGAGCAGTGCCGGAGAAGATAGCCGGCGAGATTTATGACAGTATGAGCCCAGAGCGTATAGAGCTGTTAAGTCTTAGCCTCAACACCCTAACTCTCAGGAGTAACGGACGCGTGGCGGCCATGCTGGTGAGCCGACAGATGCTGGAGGAGACCGGGACCAGTTTCATTGACACCGATGGGTTCGTTAATTATCCCCGGTCGATTAGGAACGCTGAGATAGCTATTTTCTTTCGGGAGATGGATTCGGATCAGGTGAATGTTAGTTTACGATCCAGCGGTGGTCTGAACGTGGCTGAGTTTGCCCGTATTCATGGAGGTGGTGGGCACCATAATGCGGCAGCATGTCGTCTAAGGGGATCGTTGTCAGAGGTTGTGGAAAAGATTCTGACAGCGGCAGAGGATTTTATTCAACGTGGAAAACCTGGTCCTTAGGGCCAGTCTATGTTGATTTGTGATTTCGGATTGTAGATTGCAGATTGAGGCTGCATAGCATTCCTTATAGAGAAGTATCAAGCTTTTAAATCTAAAATCTGCATTCTTAGATCTAAAATCTTTTGGAGGTCTGCAGTGAGCTCCAGCACGAGGATGAAGGCAACAAGAGGACTCAACACGCAGGCCAGATTAACTGGCGACGGGGTTTTGGTTGTTGATAAACCGGCAGGTTTTACCTCGCATGATGTGGTCCAAAAGGTGAAGAGGAAGCTGAAAGCTGCCAAGGTGGGGCACAGTGGCACTTTGGATCCCTTCGCCACTGGGGTGCTGGTCTTGCTGATTAACGGCGCCACCAAACTCGCTCCTTTTCTCGCAGACCATGAAAAGACATATGTTTTTACTGTTTCCTTTGGGGTTGAAACGGATACCCAAGACAGCACCGGCAAGGTGGTGGCTCGGCTGCCATGTGAGCCCTTGCAAGAGAAGGAGATTAGGGCGGCCTGTGAGGCTTTCATCGGCAAAATTGAGCAGACGGTCCCGCGCTACTCTGCGGTGCGAGTGGGAGGACAACGGCTTTACCAACTGGCGCGTCGCGGTGTTGAGGTAACTCCACCCAATCGCCAAGTGGAGATCAAAGACCTATCCTTCTGCGAGTTACGCTGGCCGGAGGCAACTTTTGAGGTCACCTGCTCAAAAGGCACCTATGTGCGGAGCCTAGGGGTGGATCTGGCCCGCCACCTGAACTGCAATGGGCACGTGAGCCAGTTGCGGCGGTTGGCAAGTGGCGGATTTAATTTAAGACAGGCTGTAACCCTGGAACAACTTGAAGAAAGCATGGAGAGGGGTGAGTTGCACCAGTTGCTGATCACTTCAGTTCAGGCGCTAGATTGTTATTCTGAGCTGAGGGTCTCACACCTGGATGCCAAGAGAATACGCCAAGGTTCCACACTGGACTCGATCCAGTTTCTCGACCCTGGACCCAGCCCAGGCTGGCCTGCAGGTCCGTATAAGATTCTGGACCCCGATAATAACCTGGTGGCAATGGTTTCTAAAGCGGCCAGGGCTGCGAACGATAGGCAGGAAGAGAGAGTCACATTGAAGACTCTGCGGGTTTTTGGTCCGGTTTCGTAGGTTAAACTAAGGGTTTTTGGAAGTATATTTACTTTCTTTATGAAAACGATAATGGTCAAGGTCGAAGCACGAGGAGGTTTTAACGGTGGCACTAAATACTGAAAGGAAAAAGGAAGTAATAGAGGATTTCAAGACACATGAGACCGATACCGGTTCTCCAGAAGTGCAGATAGCGTTGCTCAGTGAACGCATCAGCTATCTTACTGAACATTTCAAGACTCACAAGAAAGACCATCATTCCCGGCGGGGCCTGCTGAAGTTGGTGGGACAACGCCGCCGACTCTTAGATTATCTTAAGAGAAAAGATGTGGATAGGTACCGAGAGGTTATAAAACGATTAGGGCTGCGCCGATAAAGAGGTTTGGCGAAGACCGTTTGTAGGGGTCTGCTTATGGTTTGTACGGCAGTCCACCGGGGAAGTATTCAAGCATGGAACCCAGGCACAGACTGGGTACGTTTCAGAAATTTGCCTTGGCCTTGCCAAGGCTGAGAGCGAGCCTGCCAATCTGGCATCGGCTCGAGAACAAACAGCTCTTGCTCTCTCTGCATGACGGGGTTGGAGCAGTAAAGGAAGCTACATTATGAAAGAAGTTGTTGAGATAGAATTAGGTGGCCGAAAATTGAGGCTAGAAACCGGGCAGATGGCAAAACAGGCCAGTGGTGCGGTAATGGTCAGTTACGGTGACACGGTGATACTGGTGACTGCCGTTGGTGAAGATAGGAGCCGGGAAGGCATTGATTTTTTACCGCTCAGTGTTGATTACATGGAAAAGGGTTTCGCGGTGGGTCGTATTCCCGGAGGGTTTTTCCGGCGTGAAATCGGCCGACCCAGCGAAAGAGAAACCCTAAGATCGCGCCTCATCGACCGGCCAATTCGGCCGCTCTTTCCCAAGAAATACCGCAAAGAACTACAAGTGATTGCGACGGTGCTCTCCGCTGATCCCGACATCGATCCGGACACGGTAGCGATTGTGGGCGCTTCCGCGGCCCTGGAAATTTCCGACATTCCCTTTCAAGGACCTATTGGGGCTGTTCGGGTGGGCCGGTCCAATGGTGAACTGGCTATCAATCCTCCTGCAGCTCAGTTGGAAAAGAGCGACCTCAATCTGGTGGTGGCCGGCAACCATAAAGGCATTGTCATGGTCGAAGGGAGCGCCCTGTTTGCAAGCGAGGATGATCTCTTGGAGGCGCTCTTCTTCGCGCATGAGGCGATTCAGCCCATTCTAGAAATGCAGGAGACCCTCAAATCTCGTTGTGGCAAGAGCAAGAAATCCTTTGAGCCTCCCGAAGAGGATGAGTCTCTCGCGACTCGGGTGGCTGAGCTTTCACAGAAGCGAATCGAGGAAGCCAACAAGGTTGCTGTCAAAGATGAGCGCTATGAGAAGCGGAGGGCCATGGTTAACGAAGTGATGGAGGAACTCGGGCCGGATTTTGCGGAGCGGGATTCAGAAGTTCGGGAAATTATCCATAATCTCGAGAAAAAATACGTGCGTAACATGATCATCAGCCAAAAAACGAGAATTGATGGCAGAGCTACCACAGACGTACGGTCCATTGATTGCCAGGTGGGCATGTTACCGCGCACCCACGGCTCCGGACTTTTTACTCGCGGTGAGACTCAGGTACTATCAGTGGTAACCTTGGGCTCCTCATCCGACGAGCAGAAGGTTGAGGCCCTGGCGGGCGATGAATTCAAGAACTTTATGCTTCACTACAATTTCCCGCCGTACTGTGTCGGGGAGGCGAGGTTCCTCCGCGGGCCTACCAGAAGAGAAATTGGGCACGGAGCTCTGGCAGAACGAACCATGAAAGCAGTCATGCCCTCGCACGACGGTTTTCCGTACACTGTGAGGGTGGTAGCCGAGGTGTTGGAATCCAACGGGTCTTCTTCCATGGCCTCGGTGTGCGCCAGTTCTCTTGCCCTGATGGATGCTGGGGTACCGCTGGAGAAGGCTGTGGCCGGGATCGCCATGGGGCTGATTGTGGAGGGTGATCAGGCAGCCATCCTCAGCGATATCCTTGGTGACGAAGACCACCTGGGAGATATGGACTTCAAGGTGACCGGTAGTGCCGAAGGTATTGTAGCTTTGCAAATGGACATCAAAGTGGCCGGCGTGTCGCGGGATGTCATGCGTCAGGCCCTCCATCAGGCCAAGGAGGGTCGACTATTCATTCTGGGGGAGATGAACAAGGCAATTCCAGAGCCGCGCCAGGAACTTTCACCTTTTGCACCTCGAGTTTTGTCCATTGAAATCCATCCCGACAAAATCCGTGACATCATAGGTCCTGGCGGTAAGGTCATCCGCCAAATCATTGCCGAAACCAACACCAAGATTGACGTCGAAGACGATGGCAAAGTGACCATCATGAGCCCTGACCTTGCCGGCTGTAACATGGCGGTAGAGATGATAGAAAAACTTACGGCTGAGGCTGAAGTTGGTAGTCTCTACTTGGGCAAGGTGCGGAAGATCACTGACTTCGGGGCTTTTGTGGAGATACTTCCTGGCACAGATGGTCTGGTCCACATTTCGCAACTGGATCATAAGCGAGTGCAGCGGGTGAGAGACGTTCTCAACGAAGGGGACGAGGTCCTGGTCAAGGTGTTGGAGATCGACAGAGATGGACGTATCCGTCTCAGCCGCAAAGCTGCCTTGGGAGAGTCTATTGGCAAGGCTCGGAATTAAGGGCTCACTGCGTTCGCCGCAAAGCGCATAGCGCATGGAGCATGGAGTTTTTTGTTTTATCACTATGCCCTATGCCCCACGCTCTATGCCATCAATGAGGGAATAGCGCTTGTATAATAAAACGGTTCTGGACAATGGTATGCGAGTGGTGACTGAGCGGATTCCCCATCTCCACTCAGTCTCAATGGGTATCTGGCTGAATGTGGGTTCACGAGACGAACAGGAAAATGAAAGCGGCCTAACCCATTTCATCGAGCACATGCTTTTCAAAGGCACACAGAAGAGAAGTGCTCTGGAGATTGCCAAACAGCTTGATGCCGTGGGTGGCATGTCCAATGCCTTTACCAGTAAAGAAAATACATGCTTTCATGCCAAGATTCTCGACACCCATCTACCCCTTGTCGTAGAGATACTCTCCGATATTTTCCTTCAATCAGTATTTGATCAGGTGGAAGTGGAGCGCGAGCGAGAGGTGATCCTCCAAGAAATAAATATGGTGGAGGATACCCCTGATGAGTATGTTCACATACTGTTTAACCAGAACTTCTGGGACGGAAATCCCCTGGGCCGTCCTATCTTCGGTAGCGTCGAAACCGTACGGAGCTTTACTCGCGAGATGATTCTGGGCTACCTGAACCGTGGCTACCATCCAGATCGGATTGTGTTGACTGCCGCCGGCAATGTGAATCACCAAGAATTTCTTGAGCTGGTGGGGCCGGCCTTCAGCAGTATCGAAAGACACGGGCACAGTCTTGACCGTACACCCCCCAGGGCTAATTCTCGTGTAGACCTCTATCCCAGAGATATCGAACAGATCCATCTTTGCCTTGGCACTCGAGGGACCTCTCTGCTTGAAAAAGAGCGATACTGTTGCAGTATCCTTAATGTAATCCTCGGCGGTAGTATGAGCTCTCGCCTTTTTCAGGAGGTGCGAGAACGCCGCGGCCTGGCCTACTCCATCTACTCATTTCTCACTTCTCACACCGATTCGGGAATGATGGGAATCTACGGTGCAGTGCGCCCCGACAACATCAAGGAAACCCTGGAGTTGATCCGCCAAGAACTCAGCCGTTTTAAACGCGAGCCCATCAGCGACACTGAGCTTCGTGCTGCCAAAGAGCATATCAAAGGCGGAATCTACCTGGCCGCGGAAAATACCGATAATCGCA
>WOR8_10008647_pt1 | contig 11728 bp, 9 predicted proteins | sample DeeMarSeWOR38_10_FD_19890 | JGI IMG/M metagenome (IMG submission 19890) | reverse complement strand
GTCGGTTCAGGGCCTCTACCGTGGGCGGGTGTTTGGTGATGAAAGCGTGCTCGTCGTGGGTGGAACCGGTGAAGCGCACGATGACATCCTCGCCGTAGTGGGCTATGGGCGGCACGCCATCGGGTGGATGGTAACGATATGGCGCAAAAGCATCCTCTCGACTATCCTCCCTCTTGTATCTATCTCTGTCTCGCACCGGCACATCCTGATACTGATCCAGGTCTACGGTGTTCATCGTCATATTCAGCTCTTTGTCGGTCAGCAGAAAGACGGGGCAGCGGAAGCGCTCAGCCAGGTCGAAGGCTTTCATGGTCAGGCTGTAACATTCGGGGATCGAAGAGGGGGCCAAAGCGATAATCGGGTAGCCGCCGGCCGTGCCCCAGCGGACGAATTGCACGTCGCCCTGGCCGACCGTGGTCGCCCCACCGGTTGCCGGTCCCAGGCGCTGTACGTCTACGATAACCAGCGGCACCTCGCCCATGATCGCCATCCCGATGTTTTCACTGTACAGGCTGATGCCGGGGCCGCTGGTGGCGGTCATGACCCGGGCGCCGGACATGGCGGCCCCGATACACATGCCAATAGAGGCAATTTCATCTTCAGCCTGGATGGCCACACCGCCGACTTTGGGTAACTCACGTAGCATAGCCACCAGGATAGGCGAAGCCGGAGTGATCGGATAGCCGGCGAAGAAGGTGCAGCCAGCCGCCAAAGCTCCGCGCACGATGGCGGAAGATCCATCCGCAAATTCACGCATGTTATATCTCCTAAATTGCCGGAGACCCTAAGCGTTTGGATGACCCTTAGGGTCTGGTGCTTCCCTTCTGAAGCTGCCCCCGCTTGATCACTCCCTCTACCAGGTTTGTACCAAACTGATAGGCCAGGTGGCGATGGTCAGCGGCATCCACGATCAACAAGTCAGCCTGTTTGCCCACCTCGATGGAGCCAACCCGATCACCGAGGCCGATTGCATAGGCGGCATTAATGGTGCTTGCGTTCAACGCCTCGGCCGGGAGTATTCGCTGATGGCGGCAGGCGATGGCCATCACTAGGGGCATCGAGGGACACGGAGCTGAGCCGGGATTGATGTCGGTGGCCAGGGCCAGCGCCACGCCAGCGTCGATCATCGCCCGCGCATCGGCAAAATGGGAACTCCCCAGATTAAAATTGACGGCCGGCAGCACGACGCCCACGGTGGGCGACCTGGCCAGGGCCTCGACCTCGGCCGCCGGCGTCACGTCCAGGTGATCGGCCGACAGGGCACCCAATTCCACGGCCAGTGCCACACCCCCCAACGTCTCAAATTCGTCGGCGTGGATTTTGGCTGGCAAGCCGTGCGACAGGCCTGCTTCCAGCACTCGTCTCGACTGGTCTCGATCGAAGACACCCCTCTCGCAGAAGACGTCGCAAAAGAGGGGGATGTGACGAGAGGCAAACTCTGACTGCCGATACCATTCGGCCGCCTGAGGGAGCATATCATTGATAACCACATCTATGTACTCGTTGGCGTGCCCGGTGTACTCGGCTGGGATGGCGTGCGCGCCGAGAAAGGTGGGGACTAGGTCGGTGGGATGCGTCGCATCCAGACTGGCGATGGCCTGGAGCATTTCCATCTCGCTCTGGGGATCGAGCCCGTAGCCGGTCTTCACCTCGGCCGTCGTCGTGCCCAGTGCTAACATGGTGTCTAGTCGGGGACGTGAGGCAGCAACCAGTTCCTCCACGCTCGCCGTACGGGTGGCCTGAGTGGTGCTCACGATGCCACCGCCTGCCTCCATGATCTCCATATAGGTTGCACCCCGGATGCGCATTTCAAACTCGGCCACGCGGTCACCCGCGTAAACCAGGTGGGTGTGGGGGTCCACGAATCCGGGGCATACCACCTTGCCACTGGCATCCAACATCTGGCGCCCGGTGTATTCGGCCCCCACATAGCTGGTAGGGCCGGCGGCCACGATCGCGCCATCATCGATTGCCACCGCCCCGTCAGACCACGATCGCGCCATCATCGATTGCCACCGCCCCGTCAGAAAGCAGACCCACGTCAGCCATAGACTTGCCCCGTTTTGGGCCGCCGGGGCTGGCGCAAGTAACCAGTTGGGTGGCATGCTGAATCAGCAAGTCAACTTTCATAACACAGGTCCCCCTGCACGCTCCTTCTGATAAGTTGGAAAGAAAGAACGCCTGCCGCGCTCGCGCATTATAGCAAGCTCAAAGACCGACGTCAATCTCCTATTCTCCACTATTCCCATTGGGGCAACAAGCAAGAGCCGGGATGGTTGTCCCGGCCCTGCGCATAATTCTATAGGTGAGTTGGGGCTATATGGTCGTCAGTGAGCCAACCACACTGGATGTCTAGGGAGTTGTCTTTCTTGAAATCTCGAAATCGTCAAACTCCACAGTGATCTCCTCGTTGCTTACAGAGACGACTTCCAGCAAAGTGTAACCCTTGTCAAGCAGGTAATTTGCGTCGTTGTATTCCCCTTTGGACTCCCCATTGAGATAGACCTTGATCGTTTTTCCATTACGAATGATCTTGAGCTCGTTCCAGTCATCTTCATCAGTATCAATGACGTCGGTACACCTGTCGTAGAGTTTCTTCTGGTCGCCATCTACAAGCGCGTAGAGCCAATAAAATGGCTTGTTGCTGCAATCGGGGTCCTTGTTGGGATATACCTCCAGTGCCCAGCGATCCTCAGTAGCATCAGTTCCCGCGCCAAAGATGAGACCATAGAGCAGGTGATCCTCTTCATTGGACTTGCGTCGCACCTTTACGCTAAAGGTTCCATTGATCTGTTCAGGGACGCTGAAGTTGGGGATTATACAGCGTTGGCCGTAATCGTCGACCTCCACCCGATAGCGGCCATTGTAGTACTGATAGTAGCAATCTTCGTAAGATTTTTGGTGCGGCCAGCCGCTCTTAGTATCGCTGAAATCGTCAAAAAAGACGACGTCTGACTTTTGTATCATTGGCAGGAATATAGAATGCGGCTAGGGCAAGCGTCAAAGCAACTAGAACGCGCCCCGGTCGCCTCAACCTTGAGGTGATGTGGCTGTTCATTTTTTCCTACTCCTATCTAATACCCTGTCGACGGTGACTTGGGAGGTCGATGAGTGGGAATGAGCGTCGTGGGTGTCCAATGCAGTTCAGCCTTGACAGGGAACCAACTGCTTGTACCTGATCCCTACTGAGTATTCTATCACAGACGGGCTTGAGTCGCAATTGAGTTCACTCAGTCTTAAACACCACCATAGCATAGTTTGACTCCGTCGACTTGACGCCTGTCCGGCGTGCGGCCCGCAGTTGCCCCTCGCATTGCCTGCGTGGTATACTGTTTTGATTGCCCGGCAAGGTGAAGTATCGAGAACCGTATAATATACGGATAAGCAGCTAGGTGAGTTCAAAATGGCTGACCGCCTGACCAAGTATCCTCTGGTCTCTGTCATTATTCCCAACTGGAACGGCGTACGGCATTTGCCTACCTGCCTCAGTTCTCTGCGCCACCAGACCTATCCTAACTTGGAAGTGATCTTGGTCGATAACGCTTCCACCGACGAATCGGTAGTATTGGTGGGGCGTGATTACCCCGAGGTGGTGCTGCTGCAGCTGGATGAGAATCTGGGATTGACTGGTGGCATCAATCGGGGTATTCAACTTGCCCGGGGCGAGATTATCGTACCCCTCAACAACGATACCGAAGTTGCCCCCACTTGGGCTGAGGCGTTGGTGATTGCGTTGCTCGAGCATCCGGACGCTGGTATGGCGGCCAGCAAGATACTACTCTTTGATCGGCGCGATATCCTTCACTCGGCTGGCGACGCTTATGGCGTGGATGGTATTCCGATTAATCGCGGTGTTTGGGAGAAAGATGCGGGACAATTCGACGACGATGTGTATATTTGGGGGGGATGTGGTGGTGCGGTCGCCTACCGCCGGGCTATGCTGGATGACATCGGGCTCCTGGACGAGGATCTGTTCATGTATTGTGAGGATGTAGATCTCAACTGGCGGGCTCAACTAACCGGTTACAGATGCGTTTTTGCACCCCGCGCCGTGGTCTATCATCACCTGAGCGCAACGGGCGGCGGGGAGATTGCCAGCTTCTATACGGGACGCAACACCTTGTGGGTACTGGTCAAGAATTACCCAGGCGAGTTGCTGCGTCGCCACTGGCTGACGGTGGTACGAGCCCAGCTTAACATCGCACAGGATGCATTCAAGGCCAGACACAGTGTGGCGGCTCGTGCCCGGCTGCGAGGGCAGCTCGCAGGTCTACTTGGCCTGCCCCGTTGGCTTCGCAAACGACGTCAGGTCCAGGCCAGACGCAAGGTGTCCAACCAGGTGATTGAGCAATTATTGGTCAGGCGATAAAACCCACCAGGATGGGCCAGGCTTGTCGGCGCGGGGGGCGCTCGCTATGATTTTACTCGACGACGAAGTGATACAGCCGTCCGCCGTCGATGTCGCGGACATCTAGTAGGGTTCCGTTGGTTGCTAGCCAGTCGGCAGCCACCGCTTCTGAGGGTGACTGGGTGGTGGGATCGGCGTCAAATAGCCACCAGTCGCGCTGGACGGCGGCAATACGCTCCAGGTTGCCTAGAGTACGCCTTTCCACCGAGTCGCCCGGGGGCGCGTAGTCATCCAACATGTAGAAAGTGAAGTCTCGTCGGAGATAGGGGTACAGCCAGTCGTAGGTTTGGTGATCGTAGCTGTTGAGAACAAGAGCTGCTTCCGTCGTGCTCTCGTCTGAGGTGGAACCCCGGCTGGCGCGCAGGGTTTCGATGGTTGCCTGGTAGGGTGACACCTGGTAGCGCACGTCGAGATAGGCTTGCACGAAACGTGCGCCGGCCCATAGGCTTCCAACCAGGAACAGACTTGCCAACCCGATCAATCCCCAGCGCCGTACGCTGCTGACCGTTGGTGTCAGCCAGTCGGGCTGGAGGATGAGCATGAATTCGGCGGCCAACAGCAGGAATATCAGCGTTCGCAGGCCAACTGTCATCACCAATAGCCAGTGTTCCTCGGGCACCATGATGAAGAAGACGTTGGCCTCGATCAAGTTGAGCACACTGGTTACTACGGCATAGAATGCACCGCGCAGATTGGGGGTAAGCAGAGCGATGAACGTGAGCGCCCAGCCCAGCCACTGTGGGCTGTAGCCTTTAGAGTAGAGCATAAAAAGGATCAGCGTGAAGCCCGTGAAGGCCACTACATTGCGCGGAATACTCCAGTCGAAGCGACGAGTGTAGGCGAACAGGTAGACCAGCCCAAACACCAGGGTAATCCAGAACCAAGGCAGACTCGAAGTGGGTCCAGTCGCCGGGTCCCAAGCGATGTTCCTCATATCCAGAGGAATGATACCGTAGCCGAATTCCCCCTCCAGCAGAGCCCATAGCGTTTCCCACGGCTCACGTGCGCCGCTGATGACCAGCGGGCCCCAAACCAGGCGTGGATTAAGCAGGTAGAAGGGTAACCCGATAGCAATCACCGTCAGCCCAAACACCCCTAAGTAAGAAATCAAACGACAAAGATCAAATGAAAGGTTCAACAGCCGGATGCTAACGCACCACTTGGGCCTGGCCTCTGGCCCACCGCCGCTGGCAGGTTGGTACTTGGCGTCTGATAGTCGTGCTCCAATTGGCAACAATATGAGTGGGATGAGTTTGATCATAAAGCCGATGCCGGTGGTCAGCGCGCTCCACAAAAGACGGCCTCGCAGCAACAAGTATAGGCTAAGCAGGAAAAAGAAGAGAGGGTAACTTTCGAACCAGCCAGTGAGCGTGTAGACCGGAGCGAAGAGCACTGCGTAGAACCACGCTGTCCGCAACGCCCGCCGCTGATCGCCCAACCGGCGGGCCACGGCATAAACCAGGATCAGGTTACCCGTTTCAAAGAGGAGAAAGGTCCCGCCCAGCAGCAGCGAAAACCATAGATTTGGAAATTCCCAGGGAGGCAACAAGCTGCTGATCCGCCACAGCCCGATCATCAAAAATGGAAACAGCGGCGGGTAAGTTGTCCACAGGTTGACGTAGGGGATGTAGCCCTGGCGAGTGAGCTGCGCAAACTCCCGGTACCAGTAGAAGTCGGAGTGGTCCAGCACCTGGCCACCGGGTCGAAAGGCCAGCAGCGTCATCGCCCGGAAGGCAACAAAAAGCACTAGGATCAGCGCAAACTCGCGCCTGGCACTCGTCAAAGAGGATGGTTGAGCTGGGTATGTCATCTCTTGGTTTTGCATAAGCTCTGCCGTCTGCCACGCGTCGCCCGCTGTCAATGTCCGGCCGAACCCAGCCAGTTGGGTGGCCAACCCGCCAAGAAAGGATGAAGGTCCAAAACCTCTCCCTGCTACTGGCTATCTTGATGCGATGATCTCGCGCTGATACCAATCCCACATACGTGCCAGACCGTCGGCAACAGCTGTCTTTGGGTCATAATCCAGCAGCCTGCGCGCCTTGCTGATGTCGGCGTAGGTGATCTTGGGCTCGCTAGGGGGCGCAGGGGGCGTGGTCAATAGCGCCGGTTTGCCTACCAGGCCTTCGATGATGTTCACGAAGTCAGCCATCAACACCGGCTCACCCCGACCCAGGTTGATTACCTCATAACCTAGCGGGCGGTCTATGGCGGCCATCACACCGGCAACTACGTCGTCAATAAAAGTCCAATCCCGCTTCATCTGTCCGGCGTCAAAAAGCTGGATCTCGCGGCCATTGACGATGCGATGGGTCACGAGGAAGGGCATCATATCGGGGCGGCCTCGGGGACCATATACACTGAAGAAGCGTAGGGCAGTGAAATTCAAATTGTGCAGGTTTTGGTAGGTGTAGCCCATCACTTCGCTCGCTTTTTTGGTGGCAGGATAAGGAGCCAGCGGCCGATTGCACGGATCGGTTTCTTCAAAGGGGATACGGTCTGTCTTGCCGTAGACCGACGAGGTGGAAGCGAACACGAAATGGGGCACGGCTCCCCCACGTGCTGCTTCTAATAGATTGATCGTCCCACGCAAGTTCACATCCGTGTAGAGTGGGGCCCTCCCGATCGAATAGCGAACGCCGCCCAAAGCTCCCAGGTGTGCAATCACATCCGGGCATTGGTCAGCCACGATGTGTTGCATCTTGTCGGCGTCGCGGATGTCAGCTTCATAAAAGGTGAGGTGTGGATGGTTCTGGAAGGGAGCGATGTTGGCCCGCTTGCGAGCGGGATCGTAGTAGTCGTTGAAATTGTCAACGCCGATTACCTCGTCGCCTCGGCTCAGCAGGGCTTCGGCCAAATGGCTGCCGATAAAACCAGCCGCACCGGTTACAAGCACTTTCAATGGGCACACCCCCAGTATGCGATAAGGAACTACTGACCCGTCACAGTGTGCTCGATAAGCTGCATTCGGATCTCGTGGGCATGCTTCTCTTCATACCATGACCCGGGTGATGGGGTACTAGGGAGGATGATACACGAACTAAGGGAAATGGGCAAAGGAAGTTAGGACGATCCAGTGCTAAAGATGTCTCACCGGCTTCCAAAAATTCATAAGCCCACGTCATAGCGACGTGAGCACCCTTGTAGGTCCCTTGGGCCTTGTTCCAAACTGACTATTCCCTTTTGACCCACAACGGGTCCCAGTTGTTGTAAGGACCGCCCCCCACCAGGCGTGTTTCGCCAGCCTCGATGTCGTAGATGTATATCTGCTTCAGGTCATATTGGGCGTTAGACCAAAAAGCCAGATACTGCCCATCAGGCGACCAGCTCGGGTGCCTATCCCAGGCGTCTTCATTGAAGGTGATGCGCCGGGCCTCAAAACCGAGTGGGGTGGAGATGTAGATGTCGCCATTACCGGTCTTTTCGGCGACAAAGGCGATCAGATCGCCCTTCGGCGACCAGGCGGCGTCGAAATCTTGTCCCGGGTCGTAGGTGATCCGCCACTCGTCTTGGCCGTCGGCGAGAGTGATCAACCACAGCTCCGCGTTCCCCTCGGTGCGGACCACGATCTGTTGCTTGCCGTCGGGAGAAATCGCTTCAAAAACTGCCAATTCGAGGTAGATGAGCGGATCTGGAACCGGGCGCTGGTCACTGCCATCAGGGTTCATTGAATAGACCCGGGTTGTGCCGTCCCGGTCGGTTTTGAACAGTATGCGGTTGAACAGGCCGGCTGGGCTGGTTGAAGTTGGAGGCGGCGGCACAGGCGTTGGTGTCGCAGTTGGCGTCAAAGACAGCGTCGGCGTGGGAGACCTTGTGGGTATGGGGGTGGATGTGGGCGTTGACGTCGCTGTTGGGGTGGGACTGGGGATTGCGGTGGCTGTGTCGGTCGGCGATGGTGTGTCGGTTGGCACTGTTGTGTTGGTAGCGGTAGGTGGGGGTGATGGTGTGGGCGTACCAGTGGGCGTAACCTTGGCAGTAGGGGTTTGTGCAATGGCCAGGGCTACTGCCTGCGCAGTTAAAGTAGCCCCGTCTTGCCTCCGGCCATCACTCTTTCCTAGTACAAAGGCCCCTGCCAATCCGGCCAACAGCAGTAAGACAATCGACCCCGCGATGACAGCTGTTCGCCGCCAGGGAGGTTTGCCCGATGGTTCCAAATCTGCGGTCCTGCCAAGTGAGGGTGCCTCCATCTCATCGGTCGGTATGTATGGAGGGAATTCAGCGTCCAGATCAATGGTGGGCAACTGGGCAACTTCCGCGAGCGGCATAACAGGCGCGCTGACCAGGGTTTGCCCCGGTGAAAGTCCCACGGCGTCATACAGGGCGCGGGCCAACTCGCGTCCGGTCTGGAAGCGATCACCGGGGGACTTGGCAGTCGCTTTGAAGATAACCTGCTCCACCTCCGGGGCAAGCTCGGGCTTGAGTGATCTGGGGCTGGGCAGTGGCTCGTTGGTATGCCGGATGATAATGCTATAGGGACTCTCGTCGTCGAAGGGGACCCGACCGGTGACCATCTCGAAGAGGATGATGCCTAGCGAGTAGATGTCACTGCGCTCGTCCCCACGCTGACCTTGACCTTGCTCCGGCGACATATACGTTGGTGTCCCGAACACCGCGCCAGTGAGGGTCTGGGTAGAACCGCCCACGATTTTGGCGATGCCAAAGTCGGTGAGGACCGCCTGGCCCCGCGTATTGAGCAAGATATTGGCAGGTTTCAGGTCGTGGTGGACCATGCCTAGCTCGTGGGCGTAGTCAATTGCGCTGCCCAGAGCATCGAAGATACGAGCGATGTCGGGGAGTATGAAAGCCTTGTCTAACAGGCTTCGCTGGTGGAGTTCTTCCCTGAGAGAGGGGCCCTCAATGAACTCCATCACCATATAATACAAATTGCCCGCGTGGTCAAAGTCATAGACCTGGACAATGTTGGGATGGCGTAGACGAGCTACGGCCGATGCTTCCCGCTCGAAACGCCGTACGAAGTCCTTATCCTCGGCCAGGTGAGGGTGAAGCGCCTTGATAGCCACGTAGCGGTCCAGGCTTGGCTGATGAGCTTTGTAGACAGTAGCCGTCGCCCCTCGTCCGCGTCGAGCCAGGATGCGATATTTGCCCAGGGTTTTGCCAACCAGGCTACTCATGCGCGATCACCTGCCAGTGGAACCGGGATTTCGACCGATTGCAGCTATTGAGGATTCCAAAGAGCAGTCGTTGCTAATTGTGCCGGATATTGCTATTCTATCACAAGTTGTCTGAGCTGCAAGAGATAAGACTAAGAGATTCGTGAGAATATGGTACTGGCTGCGTCGGCCTCCTCTAACGCGCTGGTGACCATCCGCACACAGCGGGTTTCAACTAGTGCCAGCATATTCCCACCCCAGCCGGCGCCCGACAATTTGGCACCCAGTGCGCCGCCGGCCCGCGCGGCTTCAACCAACTTGTCCAGCTCAGGTGAGGACACACCGAGGGCCGTCAAAAGCTCGTGGTTTTCGTCCATCAACCGGCCAACCGCACTGGGATCCCCGCGCTCGATGGCTGACCTGGCCAGGAGGGCGATGGCGCCAATGTCATCAAATAGACCTTCGTAGCGGCCGGTCTCAGCCTCCCATCGACGGCGGACGTCGCCAACCACTTCGCGAGTGGAGCTGAGCACACCCGTGTCGGCGATGATCAAGTTGAGTGGTTTCCCCACTGAAAGCCGCGTCATTCCCTCTCCCCGCACGAAGTAGACCGGCTGCTCGTAAGCAACCACGGTATTGTCAATCCCGCTGGGCGTGCCGTGATGCAACTTCTCGACCTCGTAGACCAGAGGGGAGACCTCATGGGGCTGAGGATCGTGCCCCAAGTAATGGGCAACGGCTCGGACCACGGCGGTGGCGACGGCGGCCCCACTGCCCAACCCCCGTGCAATAGGGACCGTGGAGGTAATTGTGACCAGCAAATCGGGCTGGTGGCCGGCAGTCCAGGCGCGACCGCTCGGTGGAAAAGCGCCCAGGGCCAATTCGATGCTGGCCCGTATGGGGTCATCGGTCGGCGCATCGCGCAGCCGGTAGCGATGGCCGCCCGGGTCCCCATCTGGCGCGGGCAGATCGCTGGCCAAGATCCATACACCACTTCCTGGCTCACCAATCGTGATCGTGACCTCGGCACGCACGTCGGTCACGGGCACCGCGATTGCGGGTCGACCGTAGACGACGGCGTGTTCCCCGAAGAGGATGACCTTGCCAGGTGCGGTGGCCAGCGTGGGTTGGAGTTGATCTGTCCTTGCGTCCATCAACGGCCTCCCTTTACCCGGAGAGAACCAATGAGGGCCTGAGTGAATGAGGTGTACGTCGAGTATAGCATATGCACCGTGGCGTGACAATGTTCGAAGGCCAGTACCTCATCACACGGATTGTGATTGCGGGTCCCTAAGAGGGTCAGGTCCCTGTGGAGGAATAGGAAGAGCATTATGCCCGTGAGTGCCGAATGCAGCTTATCGAAATCACCTTGACGGCTGGTGATTGCGCTCCTATCTAATATTTAACATGCCAACGCTTCTGTGATATACTTCGCCAATGCCCGTTTGGGACTATCCGATATGCTTTTGTTCAGGACAATCTGAACCAGCAAGAATCACAACGTGCCAGACTTGCGCTGCTTCCGGGATTTCGTGAGGCTGAACTCTGTTTTTCGGATCAGGCATATGGAAAGCTCGATAGGATAGCGACTACTTGCAGCTCGCTACTGAAGAAGAGGAGAGAAATTGGTGGGAGAGCGTACAGTCGAATTAACCAGGGTCAGTGAAACACTCCGGCGCCAGATCGTCGAGTGGCAACAGGCAGAAGAGGAACTCCGTACCTTGTCCCGCGCCGTCGAACACAGCCCCAGCTCTGTGGTCATCACTGATCCGCAAGGTGCCATCAAATACGTGAATCCCAGGTTTACTGAATTCACCGGCTACTGCCCGGAGGAGGCACTAGGGCAAACCCCACGAAAGTTGACAAACGGTCAGATGACCCCAGCCGCCCTTCATCTGTCCGCAAAAAACGGCTTTGGGACATTGATACGTGACCAAGCCAGACTACTGTAGTAACAGGAGGGATTTACATGGATTTTTGGAACGAAAGCTCAACTGCAACCAAGATTATCATCATTGTCGCCCTGGCCGCTGTCGTGTGTGGCTTGGCGGCGCTGTGCGTGCTCGGTCTCGGGCTGCTCGGCGTCTATGAATTGCCGGGGGCGGCGACGCCCACCCCGGAAAGTGACACAGTCCAGATTGGCCGGGTAACCGGCATCGTGGTGGTGGTTCCCACCCCAGCAGCAGGGCAGCCCACGGCGGGTATCGTATGC
>WOR8_10009610_pt1 | contig 11734 bp, 12 predicted proteins | sample DeeMarSeWOR38_10_FD_19890 | JGI IMG/M metagenome (IMG submission 19890) | reverse complement strand
GCCAGGGCGACAAGTGTACTTTGCTGTTCGCTTCTTCCCGGTTTGGCTTGAATTGATCTGATCTCATCACTTATATCGCGAACGCTTCTGCTGTTGGCATTGCGAATAATGTGCGGAATGGCCACAGCACCTGCCTCAGGTTCTATCATGGTGACGACATCGACATCATGGAAGACGACCAGCCTACCACGCCAATCCCGATAAGCCTGAACCTTGGGATTGGATGCAATCGCTCTGGAAAGACTGGCGAGGAGAAATGCCGTAAAGGATATCTTGGTATCCTCTCTTTCCGCGAGAAGACGCCTGAGTTCGCGTGCCTTGGTCACGTCCACCTCGACCAGCCCATAGATAATATGTCGACTGGATGCAAGGTAGCCAGCGTCAACGACGACCTCCCGGCTTTGTGGAAAAGGCAGAATATCAAATTGATCCATTTTATAATTCCTCACTATTCGAGATCCCGCTTTCTCTTTGTAGTAGCGGGGGCTGGTCGCTTGCAGAGTTCAATTTGTGAAGGTCAGTCTGGTGCCCACGCTGTTAGGAAGAAAGGCCTCCGGCATGGCGCGGGCGATCTGGTGAGTAGCCACCCAGCCCGTGCAGTGGCCCGGCATCAGGTAGCGTGGCTTGATCTCCTTCAAAGCGGCGATGGTGGCCGGTATGAGCGGTTCGAAGGCGGCGCCGGAGAGGTGAAAGCCGCCGATCACGGCATGGATTCGATCCACGCCGGTGATTTGTTGGGCGTTGCGAATGGTGTTGATGACCCCGGAGTGCCCGCAGCCAGTGACGATCACCAATCCTATTTCCCTGACGTTGACGATGGCACACTGGTCGTCCATGATCAGTGGATCAGGCCCCCAGCCATTCTCCATGATCAGTGGATCAGGCCCCCAGCCATTCTGACGGAGAGCGTGATGGATAGCAAAACCTTGCTCGAAGTCTGTCTTGCGGGAGATCTCGCCTGAAACCAATATCATGCCATCTAAAAGCATGGAGGGGCCAACACTCTCGATCAGCTCGATATTCTCCCCAGCCTTTCCAGGAACCCAGGTAAACCCATAGCGTGATCAGGATGCCCGTGACTTAACACGATGGCGTTGATGTCACCCGGATCGACCTCGAGGGCATCCATGTTCCACAGGAGTCCTTTCGGCGTAACCCCTGTATCAAACAACACAGTGCTTTCCTTGTCAACCTGTCTGACCGTGATCAAGGCAGAAAAGCCATGCTCAGCATACGGCAAGGGACCATCGAAGACGTTCGGATTAGCATTGAACTTCGCCAGCCACCTGGGGCTGAATAAGAAGCGCTCCGCCACTTCGCTGCCTGGGATAAGCAGGTCGAGGCTGTTGTCCACTAATATAGTTACCTTGACTTCGTCAACTACCGTTAAGGGTATTGTCGATGGCGGCATTCTCATTCTCCGAAGTGATATTTATTCATGGGCTATTGATCGATCTTTAACAGCGGTTTTTGACATGGGCAACTCCAGCTCGAGTGGAACAGCAGCCGGTGGGGTAGAAAAGCAAGATTTCTGATCGCATATTTCCAAGGTCCCAAATTATACATGCGATTTTTTCGTCCCTGTGCTGAGGCGCAGCAAGAGTTGGTGGTGAAATTCTTCCCAGAAATGGATAACCCGGATTTAATCCTTGTCAGCAAATACGATCTGCGCACATTCAAGTGCCTGATTGCAGGTTATGCGCGGTTCATGGCTGGTGTCACCGGCTAACGCCAGCTCAGCGCTCACAAAGCTCCCTGGAACGTTAAGCCCGATATGCTTGACAGCAATATCGAGGGTGACCGTCTCCTCCGCGATTGCACCAGTGATTTCCAGGGTATAGTCGAAATTCATATAGCATTCGATACACTCCGGGCAGGCTCTGAAGGTATAGCTGCCCCAAAAAGTCCCATCTTCCATAAATTCGAAGGGTACTCTCTCAGGACCCAATATCGCAGATTCATCTTCCGTTGTGAGCAAACATCGCAGGTTGGTTGGATTAGGTATGGACGGTTCGGGTGGCTCGGTCTTGGCCAGAAAGAGACGCACATCTGCCGATCCTGGCTCGATTTGGGCTGGCAGCTCCAGCCAGATGAATTGTATTATGGCGTTGTCTATTCCTTCAGCGACAAAGATGGTTGATTCAGGCAGAGGTTCGCTTGAATATACTTCTGCTGAGCTGCAAGCTGAAAGAAGCAGAATAACACAAACCTTCATGAATAACGTTGGTCTTATGTTCATCAACATATTTCTAAAACCCTTGCTGCCTATGGGGGTTATCAAAAGAATCATAATCGTATATCTCGACTTTGGAAAATTATCCATTCATAAAATTCATTGTTGTCTTGCGCAGCCAAGGCTACGGCTGCGCGATCCAACGCGGTACTTGATCGGGGATGTCATTGGCCCCCAGCTCCAAACAAAGCTCTCTGAGCTCCTCATGTGCCCCATGCCATTCCAGATCGTCCACGTTTTCTGCCAGAGGTACGTCTGTGCGCAGCGTTGTCAGCTGGCGATACAAGCGTGCTTGCTCCCTGTGATCAGCGAGGTTCTCAGCCAGCCGGCGGGCGCGACCAGCGGATATACCCCACTCTGTTATATCGTCTGGGATGGCTTCGATGTGTTGGTACCTGGAAAGCAGTTCCGCCGCCGATTTCGCACCCCAGGCGGGGATGCCGGGGATGCCGTCCGCCGAGTCCCCCACCAGGGCGAGATAGTCAGGGATGGAGACGGGCGGGACGCCGTACTTCTCGACCACCGCTGCCTCGTCGTAGGTGATGTCCCGGCGGCGGTCCCAGCACACGACATGGTTTTCCGATACCAGTTGTGTCAGATCCTTATCGGGGGAGCAGATCACCACCTGATCGACGCCGGCTTCATCCTTGAAACGCACCGCGGCCGTGGCGATGGCGTCATCAGCCTCGAACTCCACCATCGGCCAGACGACAATCCCCAGCGCGTTAACGGCTTCTTCGGCCAGAGGAAATTGGGCGAATAGGTCCGGGTCGATGCCCTCCCCGGTCTTGTATCCCGGATACAGATCGTTGCGGAATGATTCAACGACGTGATCGAAGGCGCAGGCCAGGTGGGTGACATCCGACCCGGAGAGCAGCGCCAGCATGCTCCTGAGCAGCTGGATTGTGGCGCCGACCTCACGGCCGTCGGGAGACTTCTTCGGCGGTGGGCCGTAGAAACCCCGGAAGAGCTCGTAAGTGCCGTCAACCAGGTGGATTTTCATCTTCTAACTCCTTTGTCGATTTATCGACCTCACCTTCAGCCAGCTCGATCAGGTCCCATAAGTTGCCATACAAATCTTCGAAAACGGCTACCGTCCCATAAGGCGCATCTTGTGGCTCTCTGACGAACTTGATGCCAACCTCAACCATCTCATTGTAATCATGCCAAAAGTCATCCGTGCTCAAGAAGAGGAACACCCTCCCGCCGGTTTGGTTGCCAATGAATGCTTCCTGCTCGGGCGTTGAGGCGCGCGCCAAGAGAAGCGTAGTGCCCGTTGAGCCTGGCGGCGCGACCACCACCCAGCGCTTGTCTTGCTCTGGCTGGTAGGTATCTTCGAGCAGCTTGAAGTGCAGCTTGTGGCAGAAGAACTCGATCGCTTCATCATAATCGCGCACCACCAGGGCAACATGGATGATCGATTGTTTCATATGCATTCAAAAACCTCGAATCCGCTGAGGATGATTTTCACTCCTCTGGCAAGGCAGATCTTGTCACCTTGATCACTATGCCGGATGCCGTGGGATCGAGACAGCGAACATATTCAGTCGTCACACCGTTTGGATCGATAACTTTTTCATAAGGAGTACCCCGGTATTTCCAGGGCAGCGTGCCGCCATTCTCCAGAGCGCGGATCACGCCTGTCAAACTGTCCACAAGCCACGGACATAATTCGCCAAGATCTTCCGGATAACGAAATTTATCACCCATCTGATAACCCCCATACATCCAGGCACAAATGCCTTCTGTGGCGAAATCTGGGTGTGTTCCATCAGTTCGAAGTTCATTATCTTATTGTACTGCTGATCGTGTTTCAAAAACGATTTCTAACCGAGAATTCAATGGTGAACGAGCTGCAAAGCAAATATTTTCCAGGCTTATTTCTATTCACCTGGACCAAACAGTAGATTGCGATACGGCGCTAACCACGGAGAAGATTTATTGAGCGAGCTTTTTCGATCGCAAATTGGTTCAACAAAATTCATAAAACCCTGTGAACATAAGCTCTGCGTGATTAGATTATGTCCACTACGAATACCGTATCTAATATAGATACAAAAAACAAGGACCGATTTCTCGGCTCTTTTCTCCGCGTAGTGAACACAATAAGGGTTACCTGATGCAAGACGAGAGCATAGACCAAAATGACCTATTTGCTAGGTGGGAGTAACTAACCAATCCTTTAGGTGGGCTGAACTGCCATATTAACTAGGGTTCGGAGTGCGATTACCCTCGGGGGACTCAACCCTTGAATAGCATTATATCCCTAGTCATCGCCTTCAATCGGAAAGACATACACCGCCGATCCCCCTTGAACTATTACATCAAGCAGCCCATCGCCTTCCACATCGACGATATTTAGCTCATCGATCATATAGATGCCATAATCTGTATAAGGATAATCCTTGAGGGGTTGGAAAGCGCCGTCCCCGAGGTTGGCGTAACTACTCATAAGGCCGGTGCCGGTAGGAGCGACCAATAAATCAGGCAGGTCATCGCCATTCAATTCGGCGAGCTGTACATCCTTCGTCCTTCCACCGCTCTCGAGATAGATGGTTTCCTGGAAGCTACCATCACCGCTGTTAAGCAGGATACTCACGATGCCGCTTTCACAGGCAACAAGCAGGTCAAGGGCGCCGTCTTGATTCAAATCGCCTGTAGTCAACCACGGATGTGGAATGCCCGACGAAGTATTGTGACAAACTTCATATTCGCTGGGCTCAGCCAGCGTTCCATCACCCTGGTTCAGCAGAATGTTAACCAAGGCATCGGGCATATGCCTCACGACCACATCCAGATGACCGTCGCCGTCCACATCGACGGGGTGCGCTGAGCCATATCCGGTCCCTGATCCGACGAAATATTGTACGACTTCACCGAAGGTACCGTCGCCGTTGTTGAACAACAAGCCGACTAGATCGGGTGCTTGGAGGACAACAAGATCAATAAAAGAGTCGCCATTCATATCTCCCGATTGAATATACTTGGTGTTCGTACCCCCCGCGTAGAACACAGGTGCCTGGAATGTGCCCGCTCCTTCATTTATCAAGATACTGATGGTATCAGTATCTTCTAGTGTTATCGCCAAGTCTAGGTATGAGTCACCGTTGAGGTCGGCAGCCGTTACCCCGGTGCTAGATTCCCCTGTTTCGTAAATACCGGCTTCTTGGAATGCGCCATGGCCATCGTTCATCAAGATGGTTGTCAATCCGCTGTAAAAGTCGGGCGCGGCTACGTCAGGGAGTGTATCCCCGTTAAGATCGGCAACAGCCAAATCGAAAACTACATCCCCAATGTCGTACTTTGGATAGGCCGGCGCCACTTCTGCCTCTGCCGGTGGCTCCACGGTAGGCGGCACAGCTTCGGCTGCTGAATCTTCTGGCGGCGCCGTTTCTGTCGGCTGCACGACCGTCGCTGTCGGTGGTATAGCCGTTTCTGTCGACAGGATCTGTGAGTCTGACGATGAATCGATCGTGGCTATAACCGCCGGTTCGGGTGTGCTACACGCAGCCAAGATCAACATGGCGAGGATCACGCTAACCCATATCAGCAACTGTTTTCTGTGATACATTTTGTTCTCCTTGTTGAAGCGGGCTACAATTTCGTTTAGCGTAGATTGAAATCCCATATATGGTCTTCCCATAAATCAATAAACACCTGATGAGAAGTTTAGATCCAGTGTTGAGTGTATATACACCTCCTTTTAAACGACAACTAAGTTGAGACTTGGATCAAATCACCCATGTCGAAATTGGGCAATCATTAAACTCTGCGTAATACCCAACAAAAGCCCTACCTCATTTGAGAATATATCTAAGACTTAAAAAACGCGAACTCGTCGTCAGCGGTAAGATGATGGCTAGTATGTTATCAAGCCCGAAATTCTGCTTGACCCCGCTTGTCACGCAAATCGTGATGATTTATTGGACTATTTTTTGCATTGTACCATTATTCACTATCGACTTGGGCTAGAAAGCTACAAAATCAATTTCGAAAGGATTTTTAAACAAGCGGATATCAGGCCGTTGAAAAAGGGTACGTAATGAAGCCAACTTGCTTTTCACCTGCATTCATGCTTGCATTTGGCGAGGGTTATTGCTACAATCTTTTCGGATCAACACCTGTTTTATAGGCATTTTCTGCGCATTGCTTCGCTATTTTTCTATATAACTCAGTTGGCATCTCTGCTTAGTTCAACCACGGATTATGTGGCGGCTGCTATTTGGTTCACCGGACCATTTATTTGGCTTCGCGCCACATCAATCCATTAACCGTTAGGCGGTAGTAGTGGATGTGATGTGATCTGTCGGCTTGGTCTATCATAGGAATTGGCGGATGAATATAGCAACAAAACGAAAGAGAACAGAATTGTTAACGTATATACAGCGGGAAGTTGTTCGAGAACCATCCGTTCAAGGAGTGGTTGCGATTGGCAGTGTGTCAAAAGGGATCGCTCGTGATGACTCAGATATTGACGCTGTTGTATTTCTAGAGCCATTTGATCTTTACGCCATCCCAGCTGAGTTCAAATGGTTACCTGATCAAGGCACATATCACGGCATCTTCAGTGCAGTGGAAAACTCTATACAACTTGATTTCAAGCGGCTCGATTTAGCGCAGTGGTCAAAGCAGACTTATGAGTGGCCAGAATCAATATGTGCTGAGTTGAGTGGAGGTTGGATAGCATTCGATCGAAATGATGGAATTCAGAAGCTAATCGCTGAACGGACAAAATACGGTGACAAGATGCGGCAAGAGCATCTTGATGAAGCGATTGTGGGGCTTGATTGGCTGCTATCTGAGGCAACGACAGACCGAACATGGACTACACTTGGGCCAAGCATTGCCCATTATAGACTGCATTCAGCCTACGATTATTTGATGCAAGCACTGTTTGCCTACAATCGCCGTTGGCGTTCTTTGCGTAGTCGAGAGTTGTCAGATTTGTTGATTTTGCCCTGGTTACCAGAGAGATTTGAAGAGCAGCTACTGTTGGCAATGAACGCACTTTCCGCAACACAAGAAGGGTATCAGCAACGCGTAGTAGCTCTTCGCTATTGCTTCAATGAATTGGTGGCTAAATGTCAGCAAGATAGGCTATATGGAGAGAATGCTGTCAGTGAAGCATTTATTCGTCAATATGACGAACCCGGACGCAACTGGAACATGGACGAGTGGAACAGGAAACATGAGGAACGAAACGCAAAGGTTCGGGAGTAACCGCCTAACACCCGCTGCAGCCGACAGCGCCTTCGGCGCTCGTTGTATCGCGGCTTCCTCGTTTTGATGGTAGACATGTCCAGAGTAGTGTTTCCGTAAACCCGGCGCTGCGGCTGAGCTTTTCCGTTAGAACCATCAAAGATACATAATAAGCAACGAGTTCATAAAAATCGAAAAGGGCCATTTCTCGGCCCATTTCTTATCTTAGTAGACGCATTGGTTAATATATCTATTTGTTAGGTTATCAATTGCAACGGTTTTGAGCTCAGGCTTGCTTTCCAATATACAAACTCGAGAAATATTTCTGGCAAATCGCGCTTTCCGCGGGGTCGGCAGCAGCGAATTGTTGTGCGGCATTCTCATAACTAGGCTAGCAGGAGTTATCTGGAGTATTCGTATCCCACTTTGCAATGAACATCAGCGATCAGATTATGCCCTTCTTCATTGAAATGCAATCCATCGGATTGCATAAACTCGGGCGGCATCTCCTGGTTGCCATTCCGTCCATTAACTATCTCATACGTATGGGCGACATGGACCTTATGCTTGCTGGCAGCCTGAATGATGTAATCGCGCCAAACCTCATAAGCTTGTCGTTTCAGTAAGTCTAGAGTGCCGTACTCTTTCCATCTCGCAACAAAGAGAGACGGAATCCCTACATCCGCTATCAGGATTAGGGTCTCCGCTGGATTTGCCAAAGACACAATCTCTGAAAGGAGCTGGTCGAATTCATCTTGCATAGGGTTGGTCACTTCACGAAGACAATCCAGGTCTACTTCATCAGCACGCGCATAGCAGGGCCCACCTCTACCAACGCCGATGCTGGGGATCACATTATGCCACCCCAGCCATATTGTGATGACTTCTGCATTTCGAAGGTCTTCGCGCAAGTCCTCGTTGTTGTGAACCTCCTCAACCCAGCCTGCAACCGAGCGAGTAGTATTTGTTGCCCAGTTATGAACCGCTACATCGACTCCCAAATCATCCTCGATGTATCCCGCATAGACTTGGACATATGAATGGTCTGCACCAACACCATATCCCGTTGGGGTGGAATCACCCAATGCCACGAGATCCCAGGTTGACTGACCCCTCTCGGCGATCAATGTAGAAGCATGCTTCGGAACCATCGTCTCAACTCCTCTCTTGGAAGCCGTAAAACAGCCCATAATCAAAGCTGCCATGATGAGAATTTCGATTAGCAGTAGATACCATTTGATCCTTATAAGAATGCCCCACATGCTCGGCCTCCTCTTCAGATCGAGACCTGCGGAATGCAACCCTCCATAGGCTACTAAAATGCAGCATAACGGCTGCGAGCTGAGTGGCCGCGGGACGCTCCGCCAAAGCCTCTTCCCGGCGCCCACATACTGATTTCCTCTTGATTTGGCTGCCGAATCCCCGATCCGCTCCAGCGAGTTGTTAGGCATCCAACTGGAACAGTCTTAAGACATGGTTGACACTTTATTCTCTGGACATAGGTTGCAGATTGCTCGGATGGTCCACCCAGATTTTGGTCATCGGTACCTTTGACACAACATCGCGAACTTCATTGTCGTGCAAACAGCAGCGTCCTATCTGCCATTACCTCTTAATGCGGCCAGCCAGCTTTGCTCTCTTTGGGTATGCGGAACCACTCATCCAGCGTCATGGCTGGCGCGCCGTAGAGCGCATTGGCTTCGGAAGAGTCGCCATGCTCACCGGCTGTGTCGAGGTATTCGATCAACTCCGTGACCTCAGCCAGGGATTCGTTGCGCAGCAGCTTTGTCGCTAGCCGCGCCTGCCACAGCTTCCAGCGCATCACTCTGGCTTCTGGGTGGCAGCTGGCAGCGAACCGCTCCATTGCCTCAGAGAGTGTGATCGCTTCCGGGCCGTAAACATACAGCCGTTTTCCGAATCCTCGCTCGTCCTCGTACGAAGCCGCCACCATCCGTCCGAAGTCGGCCGCAGCAAAGAAGTGCAGCGCCGGCGGGTTGTTGCCCAGTACCACGACTGCCCAATTGCCGTTAATAAAATTCTGCAGCGTTTCCATCACCCAGGTGGGGCAGAAGATTACGTGCTGGATGCCGCTGTTTCGCAAGAGTTCCTCAGTGCGCATCTTCACGTCGACCCTGTCGAACCAGCGGTTTTCCTCACTGAGTGTAGTCGCTGATACATAGCTAATTCGCTCCACCTGACCCTCCGCCAGGTCGACAACGTGCTCCATAGCGGTGTATTCCGTTGCCGGGGACAGGTTGAGATGCACTGCCTCGCACCCCACCAGCGCTTCCCGGATATCGTCTCTGATCGTCGCCGATCCTTCGAAAATTTCGACCGTGTCGCCGAACATATTTTTGGTTTTCTCAACATTGCGGGTGAGAACCCGTACTGTGTGGCCTTTATCGGTCAGGCAGTGCACGACTGGCCGACCCAACATACCCGTCCCACCTAGAACCAAGATTCGACCATACATCATCTAATCCTTTCCTTCAATTCCAAATATGTTTCACTGAGCCACCCTGGATCTCAGCCTCGCCCAAACTATTTTCTTATTATCGGCACAGAGGCAAGCCAAGGGATTTGACCTTGCACAATTCACCCTGCAAGGCAACCTAATTTGACCTGAATCCATTGGATTGCCACAATACGATGCCTAATGGGTTGATGAGCTCGAATTCGAGTATATACAAATTTTAGAATCAAAATCGGTATAAGATTTGGATAATATCTCGCCGAAGAAAATTGTCAACACAAATTCCGGGTATAAAGTGAAATACTGGAGCTTGTCCGTTCAACCTTCGTGTTAATGGATTATATCAATATTCCAGAACCACTTTTTCAACACGCTGAGATCATGTGCGACATTCAGCGCGCTTCTTTTGTGATAGATGACAAGCTGAGATCAATACGCCAGTTGTTACAGCGTAACACGCCGGCAAAGCCTTCGTTGTCAAACTCGCCTTGGTTACTCATGCCGATCTTTCGAGCGATTGCATTGGAGGCGACATTGGTGACCGCCGGAAATGCGTGAACGAAACGTATCCCGGGAATGGACCGGGCATTTGATACGATGAGACGCGCGGCTTCGCTGGCGACACCCTTTCCCTGATGCTCAGGTAGGACAAACCAGCCCATTTCGTAGGCTTGAGGACCTTTCCAGTCAATCTTCCAGATTCCAACAGTGCCAAGCACTTCGTCGGAGTCGTCGGTAACAATTTTGAACATGCGCGCTACGCCTTGTTCCATCAAATCAAGGCGGCGCTTGTGGGCAGCACGCACCTCGGCTTCCGGACGAGGGCCGCCGATGTGGAGCATCATCTCCGGATCACACTCCAGGCGAACAGCAAGGTCTTCGTCTTCGGCCGTGATGGGGACAAGTCGCATATTCCACTCTGCTGATTAGTCGAATCTATTGCAGGTTGCGTTACTTCTGCTTTGTTTTCGGAGTCTTCAAAGCGAGGTTGTAATTCAGAATGAAGTAGGCTCCCGTTTCAGTTGCAGTATATCCATATTTCAGAACCATTTTTCAAAACGCTGACATCTTGTGCTATGTCTTCAGTGGGATTACCCTGAGACAGTTAATGAGATCGTTTGGTGATGGTATGGGGACATTTATTCAGCTGCTATTGGTGTGTGTGATGCCTGGTCGTTGGTATAAAGCCAGCGAGCAAGGACGAAAGTCCATGTAAAACCAACCAGGGCCGTGATCCGCTCGGTCAATCCCATGACAGGACTATCCACCGTCAGGAAGAATATGACTGCTGACAAAACGGCTAAACCAACAATAATCAACGAAAATGCCCAGAAGCCTGGAAATAACTTGAGCTGCTGAAACCATAACCCCATCAGCAAGAATGAGGCGATGGAGAGCAGTCCCACGACACCGGTCAAGTTTATATGCATCTGGCCCTGAAATGTAGGAGTAGTGCCCCAGGGGTCTTGGGGAAATGTCGTCGCAGTGAGAACACTCAGACCACCCATAGCGATATACAGCGCGGCTCCCACACCTCCGAGCAGCAATCTTTGCCCCCTGCGGAGGACGAACAGCAGTATTCCAATTCCGAAGCAGATCAAGAGCAGGGCGAAAATGGTATGGAAGGCGTCAAGCAGCGCTTTATTGGGTGATCCAGGGGAGAACAGCTCGCTCACGGTATCCCTGATGTGGCTGTAACCCGGTCTCAGCGCGCCGCCGAGAACAGCGGTCAAGATGAACAATATCGGGGCGATCATTCCGCACAGGAAAAAGAAGCGCAGCTTCATTTATTCCCTCCAGGATTCTTCAACACCGCCAAATGACGTTCA
>WOR8_10008861_pt1 | contig 11736 bp, 10 predicted proteins | sample DeeMarSeWOR38_10_FD_19890 | JGI IMG/M metagenome (IMG submission 19890) | reverse complement strand
CCGGCACGCAGGCGGATACGGTCGCCCGTCACCGTCATGCTGCGTATCAGGATATTCAGGTCCATGCTGCCGTCCCGGTTGATATACCCCATGGAACCGGTATATGCGCCGCGTGCCTCGCGCTCCAGTTCGGCGATGATCTCCATGCACCGCACCTTGGGGCAGCCGGTGATGGTGCCACCGGGGAAGACGGCCCGGATGACCTGACCGGGCGTGACGTCCTGGTGCAGCTCGCCGCAGACGTTCGAGACGATATGGTGCACGTGTGCATAGGACTCCAGCACCATGAACTCGTCGACCTGCACCGTTCCGGGCCGGCAGATCCTGCCCAGGTCGTTGCGCTCGAGATCGATCAGCATGATGTGCTCCGCCTGCTCCTTCGGGTGTGACATCAGTTCCTCGGCCCAGGCCGCATCGGCGGCCGCATCGCTGCTGCGCGGGCGTGTACCGGCTATCGGCCGGGTCTCGATCCGCCGTCCCTGCACCCTGACGAGACGTTCGGGCGAGGAGCTGACAATGGCGGCGCCATCCCAGCAGGCCATACCGCCGAAGGGCGCGGGATTGTGCTGGTTGAGGCGGCGGTACAGGCCGGGTATATCAACCGCCTGACCCGCCCTGACCTGCCATTCCCGCGACAGGTTGACCTGGAAGACATCCCCCTCGCGAATGTAGTCGAGAATGCGTTTGACGGCCCGGAGGTAATCCGCCGGCTGGGACTCGGCAACATCTGCCGCGTAGTCACCGGCCTCCGCGGGACCAGCCGCAGGTGACAGCGCCTCAATGTCCCGCTCGATGCGTGCAACAGCCTGCTCCTGTCCCGCCTCGCCAACGATCAGCGTCCGCCCCGCCTGGTGGTCACGTACGACGGCCGTGGCAAAACGCGTGGCGATGGCTACCGGCAGACCGGCCTCCGGCAATGGCAGTTTTAGTCGGGGTTCGATCTGCCCCGCCAGTTCATAACCGAGATAGACGAACCAGCCGCCACGGAACGGCAAGTCCGTGTCATAACATGCATCGTTTCGCTGCGTCGTCCACCAGTCATCCAGGGCCGCCAGGAAGTCACCCGGCGCGGGCGTGTCTGTTCTGCCATGCAGCAGGCCGGCCGCATCAAGCGACAGGCTCTGTCCGGGGCAGGCGAACAGGATATCGAAGCGATCCTGGCCAGCGCTGTGCAGCAGGTGCGGGTAGCGGCGGGGATGCCGCGCATGGAGTTGCAGCAGATCGGGCGGCCGGTCGATTTCCCTGACGATACAGGGACAGGCTTGTGAACTGCGGTGTGCGCCCGTGCCTGGCAGGGCCTGCATCGATATCAGTCGGGCCTGCGCAGGATGAGCGTGCCGTTGGTCCCGCCAAAGCCGAAGGAATTGGACATGGCGACATCGATCTTCATCTTGCGTGCGGCATTCGGCACGTAATCCAGGTCACAGTCGGGATCGGGATCTGTGAGGTTGATGGTGGGCGGCGCGACCTGGTCACGCAGCGCCAGAGTTGTAAACACCGCCTCGATGCCACCTGCAGCGCCCAGCAGGTGTCCCGTCATGGACTTGGTGGAGCTGACGGCGACATTACCCGCGCCCTCACCGAATACCGACTTGATGGCCTGGGTCTCGGCGACATCGCCTGCCGGCGTGGAAGTGCCATGGGCGTTGATGTAATCGATGTCTTCCGGCTTCAGCCCGGCATCGGCCAGTGCATTGTGCATGCACAGCGCCGCGCCCTCACCGCCCGTCGAGGGCTGCGTCATGTGGTAGGCATCGCCGCTCATACCGAAGCCGGCGACCTCGGCGTAGATGTTCGCGCCCCGGCCGCGTGCCAGCTCATACTCCTCCAGCATCAGGATGCCGGCGCCATCGCTGAGCACGAAACCGTCACGCCCCTTGTCCCACGGCCGGCTTGCCGCCTGAGGATCGTCGTTGCGCGTGGACAGTGCCCGCGCCGAGGCAAAACCGCCGATGCCTGTCGGACAGGTCGCCATCTCGGCACCACCGGCCAGCATGATGTCTGCGTCGCCGTAGGCGATCATGCGGGCGGCAACACCGATGTTGTGCGTCGCCGAGGTACAGGCCGTGACGATCGCGATATTGGGCCCGCGCATTCCGTAGGTGATCGAGAGATTGCCGGCGATCATGTTAATGATGTTGGCGGGCACGAAGAAGGGCGAGATCTTGCGCGGGCCACCGTCCAGGTAGGCCTGGTAGGCATTCTCGATACCCGGCAGGCCGCCGATGCCGGAACCGATGGCCAGGCCGGCACGCGCGGAATTGGCTTCGGTTATCTCGACACCGGAATCGGTAAAGGCCTGGCTGGCGGCAGCAATCCCGTAGTGGATGAATTGCGCCATCTTGCGCGCTTCCTTGGCGCTGATGTAGTCGGTGATATCGAAGTCCCTGACTTCACCGCCAAATCGCACCGGAAAGCCGGATACGTCGAAATGGGTTATCGGCCCGATGCCGCTCTTGCCGGCAAGGATACTGGCCCAGGCATCTTCGACAGAATTGCATCTTCGACAGAATTCCCGACGGGTGAAATCACACCCAGCCCGGTTATGACTACTCGCCTCTTGGACAATGCCGTGATCCTGTCGCGATATTGAAACGGAGTGTTAGCTGTTCAAACGAAAAGGCCGCACCTGTGCAGTACAGGTGCGGCCGGTGTCCTGTGGAAGACGATCAGCCCAGATGGGCGTTAACGTAATCAATCGCCTGCTGGACAGTAGTGATCTTCTCGGCCTCTTCGTCGGGAATTTCGCACTCGAATTCCTCCTCCAGGGCCATGACCAGCTCGACCGTGTCCAGCGAATCGGCGCCAAGATCATCGACAAAGGAAGCTGCGTTGGTTACTTCTTCTTCCTTCACCCCCAGCTGCTCGACAACTATCTTCTTGACGCGTTCATCAACATTGCTCATTTCGGGTTTGTCCTCTGTGATTGAATGGCAAAATTCGCTGCTGCGGTATTGTATGAATGCAGGATGCAAGATACAACACGTAACCCCTGCCCGCCTTTCGCACTCATGCCCGCAACCTGTGGCAAGTTATTAGGCGCCGCATGAAAGCTGGCATTTATACCATAAAATTCTGGCGGATATAACATATACCTGAGGTATTTTCCGCTGAATCAGCCCATGTACATGCCGCCGTTGACGTGCAGTGTTTCACCGGTGATGTAGGAGGCCTCGTCGGAAGCAAGGAATGCAACGGCCCTGGCGATGTCAGTGACGTCACCGAGCCTTGCCATGGGTATCTGGTCGAGCAGGTGCTTGCGCTGTTCCTCCGGCAATGCCCGCGTCATGTCGGTGTCGATGAAACCGGGTGCGACGGCATTGACCGTGATCCCGCGCGAGCCGACTTCACGGGCCAGTGACTTGGTGAAGCCGATAACCCCTGCCTTGGTGGCAGCATAGTTCGCCTGCCCAGGGTTGCCGGTTGCGCCGATGATGGAACTGATGGTGATGATCCGTCCCCGCCTGGCCTTCATCATGCCGCGCAGGCAGGCCTTGCTCATGCGGAAGGCTGAGCTGAGGTTCGTGCTGATGACGCATCATCAGGTTGTCCCGGGTAATGCCGGCATTGTTCACCAGCACCGACGGATTGCCGTATTCCTCCTGAACCGCCTTGAAAAAGGCGGCGATCGAATCGGCATCGGTAACATTCAGCACCTTGCCGGTACCGCGTACATTGTGTTCTGCCAGCGAGGCCGAAATCGCCTCGGCGCCACCATCCGTGGTCGCGGTGCCGATAACGGTTGCGCCGCGCGCACCGAGTTCGAGGGCAATCGCCTGGCCGATGCCACGACTGGCACCGGTCACCACTGCGATATCGTCATTCAACGCCATATCCGTCTCCCGTTACTCCGAATTCAATGCCGCCGCCAGGGACTCGGTATCGAACACCGGTTGCGCGGCAATCTTGCGGTCAATCCGCTTGGCCAGGCCGGCCAGCACCTTGCCCGGTCCGGCCTCGATCAGCCGGGTGATACCGCGCTCGCGCATTGCCTCGATGGTCCGGACCCACTGCACCGGGCTGTAGAGTTGCCGGGCGAGCATATCGCGAATGGCATCCGGCTCATCGTGGGCCTGGACATCGACGTTCTGCAGAACGGGGATCGCCGGTTTGGTAATCGCGATTTCCCGAAGGTGGCCGGCAAACTCTTCAGCTGCCGGTTTCATGAGCACGCAGTGCGACGGCACGCTGACCGGCAGCTGCACGGCACGCTTGGCGCCGCGCTCTTTCGCCAGTTGCGTGGCGCGCTGCACCGCCCCGGTATTCCCTGCAATCACCACCTGTCCCGGCGAATTGAAATTCACCGCACTGACGACGCTGCCCTCCTCAGCCTCGCGGCATACCTCGATGACGGCATTGTCGTCGAGCCCGAGTATGGCAGCCATGGCACCCGTGCCATCAGGGACGGCGCGCTGCATGCAGCGCCCCCGCTCCTCCACCAGATTGACGGCGTCGGCGAAGTCAATGGCGCCGGCGCACACCAGTGCGGTGTACTCGCCGAGGCTGTGTCCGGCCATGACCGCCGGCAAGGGCCCCTTGTTTGCACGCCACACCCGCCAGACAGCGACACCTGCGGTCAGCATGGCCGGCTGGGTCCTGTCGGTCTGGTTAAGTTCATCCGCGGGGCCGCTGTTGACGAGCTGCCACAGGTCGTAGCCGAGCATGTCGCTGGCCTCGCTGAAGGTCTCGTCGACCTGAGGGTGATGATCCGCCAGCTCCGCCAGCATGCCGACTGACTGTGACCCCTGGCCCGGGAAGATCATGGCCAGTGCTGTATCCGTGTTTTCAGTTGCTGTGCTCATACGATTCGTAGAATTTATTCAAACAAAATATTCACCGCAGAGACGCAGAGAACGCAAAGGCAACATAATGCTGGCAAGTCTTCGATGCAGATTCCATCAGGATGTTATGTACAAGCCCGATGTGCCAGATGTGGTTCCATACATTCCTGCTGACAGCGCGCGAATCGCCTGAGAGAAAGTATTTTTCTCTGCGTCCTCTGCGTCTCTGCGGTAATCCGTGTTAGTACTTGACCAGTGCCGAGCCCCAGGTGAAGCCACCGCCGAAGGCCTCCATCAGCAGGGTCTCGCCGCGCTTGATACGCCCGTCCCGCACGGCGGTGTCCAGGGCCAGCGGCACCGAGGCCGCCGAGGTGTTACCGTGCTCATCCACCGTGACCACGACATGGTCCATGTCCATCCTCAGCTTTCTTGCCGTGGCCTGGATGATGCGGATGTTTGCCTGGTGGGGTATCAGCCAGTCGATGTCCGACTTCTCGAGCTTGTTCGCCGCCAGCGTCTCGTCGACGATGCGCCCGAGGGTGTTGACCGCCATTTTGAAGACCTCGTTGCCCTGCATCTGCACGTAGGCATGTCCGGCCTGCACGTGTTCATAGCCGGAGGAGATGCCGTGCGGCACCGTCAGCAGGTGCTCGTAACTGCCGTCGGCGTGCAGGTGCGTCGACAGGATGCCCGGCTCGTCGCTGGCCTCCAGTATCACGGCACCGGCGCCGTCGCCGAAGAGGATGCCGGTGCTGCGGTCATTCCAGTCGACGATGCGTGACAGCGTCTCGGTGCCGACAACCAGCGCGCAGCGCGCCGAACCCGTGCGAATGAACTTGTCCGCGATGCCCATCGCGTAGATGAAGCCCGTGCAGACGGCCTGCACATCGAATGCGGCCGTGCCATGTATATCCAGGCGCTGCTGCAGCAGGCAGGCGGTGCTGGGGAAGACGCGGTCGGGGGTGGTCGTCGCCAGCACGATCAGGTCGACCTGGCGTGGTGTCTTGCCGGCCACCTCCATCGCCCGGGAAGCGGCAATCTCGGCCAGGTCACAGGCCGTCTCATCACCGGCTGCGATGTGGCGCTTGACGATACCGGTCCGTTCCCGGATCCACTCATCGGTGGTGTCCATGATCTTCTCGAGATCCTGGTTGGTCAGGACCTTCTCCGGCAGGTAGCTGCCGGTGCCGATAATTCGCGAATACTTCATACCGCCTGCCTTTGATCCATGTAGGTTTGCAGCTGGCTGCTGATGCGCTCGGGCACGGACTCCCGCACGGCCAGGACGGCGACCTTGATGGCATTGGCAAAGGCCAGTTCATCGGCGCTGCCGTGACTCTTGATGACAATGCCGCGCAGCCCCAGCAGGCTGGCGCCGTTGTAGCGGCGCGGATCTATCCTGTGCCGGAATGCCCGCAGGACCGGCATGGTGATCAGTGCCGCGAGTTTGGTCAGGATATTGCGGCTGAACTCCTCGCGGATGAACTGGGCAATCATCTTGGCCACGCCCTCGGTGGTCTTGAGCGAGACGTTGCCGACAAAGCCGTCGCAGACCACGACATCGTAGCCGCCCTTGTAGATGTCATCACCCTCGGCGAAACCGCCGTAATTGAGGTGACTGGAAGCCAGCAGGCCGGCGGCCTCCTTGACCTGCTCGTTGCCCTTGATCTCCTCCTCGCCGATATTCAGCAGCCCGATACGCGGGCTCCGGTTACCGTCCACGGCGCTGGCCATCACCGAGCCCATGACAGCGAACTGCAGCAGATGCTCGGCATCGACATCGACGTTGGCACCCAGGTCGAGCATCCAGGTGTGACCCGTCATGGACGGCAGGGCGGTACAGATGGCAGGCCGGTCGATACCCGGCAGCATCTTGAGGACAAAGCGTGCGGTCGCCATCAGGGCCCCGGTATTGCCGGCACTGACGCAGGCCGACGCCTCGCCCTGCTTGACCAGGTTGATTGCCACGCGCATGGAGGAATCCTTCTTGTTGCGCATGGCGTGGGAAGGCAGTTCGTCCATCTCGACGACCTGGCTGGCGTGACGGATACTTAGGCGCTCGCCGACAGCGGTCTTGCGACTCGCAAGCGTTTTTTGCAGCACCGCCTCATCACCGACCAGGATGACAGAGAGGTCCTCATGCGTCTCCAGCGCCTTCAGCGCAGCCGGTACGACGGCATCAGGTCCGATGTCGCCGCCCATGGCATCGAGCGCAACAGTGACTCCAGTGCCCATGATGTCAGCGAGCAGCGGATCGTGTGAAGATGTGCGGAATCGTTGCGGCAGTCACTGGCAACATGTGTCAGCGTGCCGCCTCCCCGGGGGGGATCAGTCGAGGTCCTTGCTGATGACCTTGCGACCGCGGTAGAAACCGTCGGGACTGACATGATGCCGGCGGTGTGTCTCACCGGTCGTCGGTTCGATGGACAGTGCAGCCTCGCTGAGGCTGTCATGGGACCGGCGCATGCCGCGCTTTGACGGCGTCTTTCTGTTCTGCTGAACAGCCATGGTTCTGACTCCTTAAAACTTGGGTAACTATTTCTCTTTCAACCGCGCCAGCACCGCGAACGGATTCTCCCGTTTGGCGACGGCAGGCGCATACTCATTTGCCAGTGCATGGCATTCCGATGTTTCATCGTGAACAGCCACGATGGGCAATGCCAGTAACACCTCTTCCGAGACCACTTCGACCAGACTTGTCGGCTCCCGGGTGATCAGCAGCGGTTCATAACGCTCCGGCACTTCCCCGGCCGCCTCCTGGCTGAACACGAGTGCCAGCCGGAATTGCGTATACAGGCCGTAGGTCATGGGCTCGAGGCAACGCTGACACCTCAGCTCAAGACTACCCTTGACCGAGCCGCACAGCGTATGCGTACCGTCCTCGTCCCTGCCAAGCTCGAGCACGACGTCCAGCTCACCGGCATCCGACTCCAGCAGCGGCAAGACCCGCGGCAGGTCGGCCAGCGCCATTCTGCCGTGCAATTCACGCCCCGCCTCTGCCATCGCATACAGATCGAGGCGATCCGGCAAGTGGTCTATCATAACCCGCTTATACTATCTGCGAACCCCGGTGCTGTCAAAGAAAACATTGATATTCAGAGACTTTGACTGCTCGCTGGCTGGCAGCCATGTTGACAGGACCGGGGGGATTGCGTACTAGATCAGGAAAGGCACCGGAATCCGGCGCAGCGAGCATCCCATGGCCATAACTTCGCGGAATATCAATTGATTCGCAAGATCCTGATCGCCAACCGCGGCGAAATCGCCGTGCGCATCATCCGCGCCTGTGCCGAGGCCGGCATCACCTCCGTGGCCATCTATGCCGACCCGGACCGCCATGCCCTGCACGTCAAGAAGGCCGATGAAGCCTACAACATCGGCCCGGACTCTGTCGCCGGCTACCTGAACGCCCACCGTATCGTGAACCTGGCCGTTGCCACCGGCTGCGATGCGCTGCACCCGGGGTACGGTTTCCTGTCGGAGGACCCGCAGCTTGCCGAGATCTGCCGGCGCCGCAACATCCGCTATATCGGGCCCGGCCCCGAGGTCATTCGCCAGATGGGCGACAAGGTCGCCGCGCGGGCGGCCATGCAGGCCGCGGGGGTGCCAGTCATACCCGGCAGCGACGGCAGCCTGTCGGGTATCGACGAGGCCGTGTCGCTTGCCGGATCGATCGGCTACCCGGTCATGCTCAAGGCCACCTCGGGCGGCGGCGGCCGCGGTATCCGCCGCTGCGAATCCGAAGACGTGCTCAGGCGTCAGTACGATCGCGTGCTGTCGGAGGCCGGCAAGGCCTTCGGACGCGCCGAGATCTACATGGAGAAATGCATCGACCGTCCGCGCCACATCGAGGTGCAGGTGCTTGCCGATGCCCATGGCAACACCGTGCACCTCTACGAGCGCGACTGCTCCATCCAGCGCCGCCACCAGAAACTCATCGAGATCGCGCCCTCCCCCCAGCTCGACGAGACGCAGCGCACCTGGCTGGGTGAAACAGCCGTGCGCGCTGCGAGCGCCGTCGGTTACGAGAATGCCGGCACGGTGGAATTCCTGATGGACCGCGACGGTAAATTCTGGTTCATGGAAGTGAACACGCGCCTGCAGGTCGAGCACACCATCACCGAGGCCATCACCGGCATCGACATCGTGCAGCAGCAGTTTCGCATCGCCGACGGGCTGCCGCTGGAATTCTCGCAGGCCGACATCCAGAAGCGCGGCTTCGCCATGGAATTCCGTATCAACGCCGAAGACCCGCAGAACGATTTCCTGCCCAGTTACGGCCGCATTACGCGCTATTTCGCGCCTGGCGGGCCCGGCGTCAGGACCGATGCGGCCATCTACACCGGCTACCCCATACCGCCGCACTACGATTCCATGTGTGCCAAGCTGGTCGTCTGGGCGCTGGACTGGCCGCATCTGTTGAACCGGGCGCAGCGCGCCCTGCAGGACACCGGTGTTTTCGGCGTCAAGACCACCATCCCCTATTACCTGGAGATCCTGAAGGTTGATGATTTCCGCCTGGGCATTTTTGACACCGGTTTTGTCGAGGCCCATCCCGAACTGGTCAAATACCGGACCAGCCGCCCTACCCGGGAACTGACCGCGGCCATTGCCGCGGCCCTGGCCACCCACCACGGCTTCTGACAGGGAAGACTGCCATGACCACGTCGCGCGTACACATTACCGATGTCATCCTTCGCGATGCCCACCAGTCGCTACTGGCGACACGCATGCGCACCGCGGACATGCTGCCGGTGTGCGACCGGCTTGACGCCATCGGCTACTGGTCCCTGGAGGTCTGGGGCGGGGCAACCTTCGATGCCTGCCTGCGCTTTCTCAAGGAAGATCCCTGGGAACGTTTGCGGCAGCTGCGCGACGCGCTGCCGAATACCCGCCTGCAGATGCTGCTGCGAGGTCAGAACCTGCTGGGCTACCGCCACTATTCCGATGACGTGGTACGCGCCTTTGTGCAGCGTGCGGCAGACAACGGCGTGGACGTCTTTCGCATCTTCGATGCACTGAACGACACGCGCAACATGCAGGTGTCCATCGATGCCGCGAAGCGTGCCGGCAAGCATGCCCAGGGCGCGATCTGCTACACCACCAGCCCCGTGCATACCCTGCAGCGCTACGTCGACATGGCCCGCGAACTGGAAGGTATGGGCTGCGACAGCATCGTCATTAAAGACATGGCCGGACTGCTGACACCGATGCTGACCGCGGAACTGTTCAGTGCGATCATTGCCGAGACCGGCCTGCCGCTGCACCTGCACACCCATGCCACGGCCGGACTGGCCGAGATGTGCCAGCTCAAGGCGGTGGAAAACGGCTGCCGCCATATCGACACGGCCATCTCATCACTTGCCGGCGGCGCCAGTCACCCGCCGACCGAGAGCATGGTCGCCGCGCTACGCGACACCGACTACGACACGGGCCTGGACCTGGAGGCACTGCAGGAGATCGGCCTGTATTTCCGCGATGTCCGCAGGAAATATCACCAGTTCGAAAGCGAGTTCACCGGCATCGACACCCGCGTGCAGGTCTACCAGGTACCCGGCGGCATGATTTCCAACCTCTACTCGCAGCTGAAGGAACAGGGCGCACTGGACCGGGTCGACGAGGTCTACCGGGAGATCCCGCGCGTGCGCAGCGACCTGGGCTATCCGCCCCTGGTCACACCAACATCGCAGATTGTCGGCACGCAGGCGGTGCTCAACGTGTTGACCGGTGCGCGTTACAAGACCATCACCAACGAGGTGAAACACTACCTCCAGGGTCGCTACGGCCGATCCCCCGCCCCCATGGATGCCGATGTGCGGCGCCGGGCCATCGGCAACGAGGATGTCATTACCGTGCGGCCGGCCGACCTGCTGGATGATGAAATGGATGCACTGCGGGCGACTACCGGCGAGCTGGCGACATCCGAGGAAGACGTGCTGACCTGCGCCATGTTTCCCGAGATTGGCCGGGAATTCCTCCAGCAGCGCGCCGCCGGCAGCCTGGTGCCGGAACCGCTGGAACCGATATCCGGCGAGACCGGTGGCGACCTTGGCCGGCCGACGGAATTCAATGTAACCCTGCACGGCGAGACCCACCACATCAAGCTGACCGGCACCGGGCACCGGACGCAGGACAATCGCCCCTTCTACATGACAGTCGACGGCATCCCGGAAGAGGTGCTGGTGGAGACCCTGGATGAACTGCCGACCTCCACTGACGCAGATCAGGCCACCGGACAACGCGTCAAGGGCAGCCAGCGTCCGCGTGCGACACTGCCCGGGCATGTCACCAGCTCCATGCCCGGGACGATAGTCGATGTCCTCGTCAGTGTCGGCGACCAGGTCGAGGCCGGCACACCGGTGCTGGTATCCGAGGCCATGAAGATGGAGACCGAGATCCAGGCACCGGTATCCGGCACAGTCACGGCAGTCCATGTCAGCCGTGGCGACAGCGTCAATCCCGACGAGACGCTGTTGGAGATCGAGTGAGGAACCTGCGGCCGTCATATACAAAATTACTCACCGCAGAGACGCAGAGGACGCAAAGAAAACAAAATTACTGTTACTCATAATTCAGTCAGCCATACGAAAACGGGAGTCTTTATCTGGATGCCAGGGGACTCCTCTGATCGCATGGCGTTCCCGGCTCCCGCAGCGCTGGAAAGGATGTCAGCGTGTAGCGAAGCACAGGTATGTGCGAGCAGCCATCCACACGCCTCCTGTACATCGTGTGAAAATATCAGCTGGTTTCAATATGAAATTATGTTTCTTTGCGTTCTCCGCGTCTTTGCGGTGAAAATACAATGACTGAATAAACTAACAGTAAAAATGAACACCACACCCGCACCGACTCTCATTCTCGCCTCCACCTCGCCGTTCAGGAAGGAACTGCTGGGCCGGCTGAACCTGCCGTTCGAGACAGCCGCGCCTGATGTGGATGAAAGCCGATTGGAGAA
>WOR8_10009883_pt1 | contig 11738 bp, 12 predicted proteins | sample DeeMarSeWOR38_10_FD_19890 | JGI IMG/M metagenome (IMG submission 19890) | reverse complement strand
TTGGCAATCCTCAAGCCTGGCATATTGCGATGGCTCATGTAAAAAACGCACAAGGGAACCAGGATGATGCGTTTGATGAAATTCAGATAGCAGAACAAATGGGAGCAGGAGCCGATGTGGCTTTTTCTCACCTAAACATTGATATTGGACGAGTTCGTCTATGGCTTTCTCCTGGGGAAAGAAATCTGGCCGAAGCAGTAAGATGGGCTGAAGACCGTGGATTAAATGCAGAAGATATGCCCACTTTTTCTCAACGGATAGCGTATACAACGTTAGCACGAGTGCTGATTGCCCAAGGTGAGATGGACAAAGCGTACGGACTACTGGTTAGATTACAAGACAATGCTGAAATTGGTGGTCGAAAGGGGGATTTGATCGAGATTTTGGCCCTTCAGGCTTTATCGTTACAAGCTCTGGATGATACAGACCAAGCTATCATCACCTTGGAGCGAGCCCTCACCCTGGCTGAGTCGGGTGGCTTCATCCGTATTTTTGTGGATGAAGGTCCGCCAATGGCCCATCTACTCTACGAAGCTGCCACTCGCGGGATCGCGCCAGATTACGTTAGCCGGTTGTTGGGGGCCTTCCGCGTTGCCGAAGCAATACAAGCTGCTTCATCGCAAACCCAACCACCCGAAGCAGAATTGATTGAGCCTCTGAGTGAGCGGGAACTCGAAGTACTGCAACTCATCGCCGAAGGATTGACCAATCAAGAGGTAAGTTCCCGGCTATACCTCTCATTGCACACAGTCAAGGCCCACACCCGCAATATCTACTCCAAACTCGGGGTCAACAACCGCACACTAGCGGTTGCCACGGCAAGATCTCTTGGGATTTTACCCTCGACCTAATTGCCTCATTACCTGAAATTGACCTCTACGGCACACAAAGCATAAATAACGGGTTGCAGATAGCAGCCCGTTTTTTACTTCTGTCAAGCTTGCAATTAACACTCTGAATAGCACTTTAGGGGTATGACATTAATACCATCTTGCAGATATGCTAAAGGTGTACCAAATGTTGGATTGCTGATCAAAAAAACAGCATCAAAATTTACCAGATTTTAGATACGAAAGTGAGGAGAAAAATGAATAACAAAATCCGATGGTTACGTATTAGTTATTGGGCAGGTGCCATAGGTGATTTTGCAATTGCAATTTTCGCGCTTGTTCCAGGGATAATGGAAATTTTCCTGGGGGTGTATGTTGATTTGGGCAGATCGAGATCCATTGGAACGGCGATGGGTTCTGTTGCCCACGATATTGGTTGGCAGTATGTTGTTCCTGGCGGTCATATATTCTATGTACACGGGAGTGATTGCTATCCAATCACATTTCCATAACTTGGTACTGTATCCAGTATTGATCACGCTCTGGAGTTTCAGTTACCTTAATACCCGAGATACCGAGTAGGTGTGGCCAACCCAAATACTGGGTATTACCATGGAAAGTGAATATATTCCTTTCCGGATCTGGTGAAACAGTGTTTGCCAGTACTTGTCTGGTGGACGAGAGTAGTGGTGACTTATCCAACCTTCCAAGTCCACCTCCCAGAACAACACGTTCGGGGTATGACACTAATACCACCTGGTTGATAGAATGAAAGTGTAGGATTTCATCAATCTCAGAAAAAGTCAAAAAGGAGAGAAAACGATGACTACCAAAGAAAAAATGAATACATATAAAAAGACCGCAATAATTGTGGGAGTATTATTCATAACTGCAACGGTTGCGTCTAGTCTAGGTTTTGTTATTTTAGACCCTATTCTAAATGTTCCAGATATTCTTGTTAATGTTTCTGCAAATACAACCCAAGTGACAATAGGAGTGCTCCTTCTGTTAATTGATTCCGCTGCAGTTGTTGGCATTGCAGTTATGATGTTTCCAATCTTGAAAAAGCATAATGAAGGCTTTGCTCTTGGCTACGTGGGTTTCAGGGTTATTGAGGCCGCTATCATTATAGTTGCTAGCATCATCCTATTATCACTATTGACATTAAGTCAGGAATATGTACAAGCAGCAGCTCCGGATGCTTCCGATTTTCAAACTTTAGGCACTTTATTACTAGCAGTATGGGATTGGGCCCTTTTGCTTGGGATTATGATCGTTTTTAGCCTAACTGCTCTGATTTTGAATTATTTGTTATATCAATCAGAACTCGTTCCTCGATGGTTATCGGGTTGGGGTCTTATTGGAGCCACATTGTTGTTAGCAGCAGGCTTGTTAGAGATTTTTGGCATTAATCTAACAGATTTAATAAATCTTCCAATAGCCTTGCAGGAAATGGTTTTTGCGATATGGCTGATAGTTAAAGGATTCAATTCATCTGCAATCGTTTCCGGGTCTGCCCAAGTAGTTAGGAACTAAGTATTAATGAGCACATCAAAAATAAGGAAAGACACTCATGTGAAAGCTATTGTTTATCACGAATATGGCTCACCCGATGTTCTTAAACTTGAAGAGGTAGAAAAACCAACTCCGAAGGACAATGAGTACTGGTAAAAGTTCATGCGGCATCCCTAAATTACGGTGACTTGCCTATCTTGAAAGGTGAACCGTTGCAACGCCTAGTAGGAGGTGGGCTTCTAAAACCAAGACACAAGATACTCGGAGATGACATAGCGGGTCGGGTTGAAGCGGTTGGCAGAAACGTCAAGCAGTTTCAGCCAGGTGATGAGGTATTCGGAATAAGCGTTTTTGGCGCTTTTACCGAGTATGTATGTGCTGATGAAAAATATTTGGCGTTGAAACCGGCCAGTATGACATTCGAGGAAGCAGCGACCATACCTTTTGCGGCAGTCACCGCACTGCAAGGCCTTCGCGATAAAGGACAGATTCAGCCAGGGCAAAAGGCTTTGATTGTTGGTGCTTCTGGTGGTGTGGGCACGTTTGCAGTGCAGATTGCCAAATCATTCGGGGCTGAAATCACTGGCGTGTGCAGCACGAGGAAGTTGGACATGGTGCGCTCAATTGGTGCAGATGAAATCATTGATTACACTCAGGAAGATTTCACCCAAAAAGAGCAGCGTTATGACCTGATTCTTGCAGTTGGGGGATACCGTTCGATTTTTGATTACAAGCGTGCATTGAGTCCCGAGGGGATTTATGTCTGTATCGGAGGTTCCATGGCCCAATATTTCCAAGCTCTGTTCCTGGGACCATTGATTTCAATGACCGGGAGTAAGAAAATTGGTGTCGTGATGCCGAAACCAAACCAAAAAGATTCTGTTTTTTTTTGATAGAGCTTTTTGAAGCCGGCAAATTAGTACCTGTCATAGATAGACGTTACCCGTTAAGTGAGGTCCCTGAAGCTCTCCGGTATCTTGAAGGTGGACACGCTCAAGGAAAAGTAGTAATAACGGTGGAGCATAATAACGATTCTTGATAAATCAGGAGGAATTGTAATGACAAACCGTTCCTCCGAAACTTTTTGGACTTTGAAGTACAACAGCAAAAGACTAGAAGGAGGATGACATGGAACAGGCTCTAGTAGCAGTTCAATTGGTGTTTTTTATCATTGGTGGTTTAGGATTATTCTTTACGGGGGTTGGAGTACTTTGGTTTGTGACTATTTATAAAGACGGGAAAGAGTAGTATCGCAAGATTGATACGTAATCTCGCCTATCTCAAAATACGGGCCGCTATCTGCTGGCCCGTATTATTTTCCCTCTCAAAATCCAAAATTAACCCCCTGAATAGCACTTTTGGGGTATGACACTAATACCATCTTGCGTTTATGCTAAAAGCGTAATAGTTAATTATTGAACCGGAAGGCAGGTTACCGCCTCCATCCATTACAAATCATAAAAGGAGAACAATAATGACTACAAATGCATCCCAAAAAGTAGTTAGAACAAAAGATCAGTACAGCCTGGCCAAGATCCTCGGAATCTGGGCTACGGCAGCCCTGCCGATGGCCATCTTGAGTTGGGTCGTCTTTCCACTCATGGCGCCCGATTTTGAGTTAGATCCTCTCGGCTCAAGCGTCACCAGAGTGGTATTACTCACACTTGGTTTGATCTGGTTGTTTGTCCTCTCCATGATCATTGTCCGTCAAGAAGAAGGCGATCTGAGGTGGGCGACCGTCAAACAGAGGCTCCAACTTAACACTCCACGGGATCCAAAAACCGGTGAACAACGGCGCAGGCTCTGGTTGTGGGTTATACCAGCCATCATTGGGATCGCCCTGATAGATGCAGTACTGGGATCTACAATCGACAACCTTTGGGTATCGATATTCCCTTTTTTAGCTGAGCCTCAGGGCTATAACTTTGCCGCGATCTTTGAATCGCAAGAAATCCTGGAACAACTGGTGGGCGCCTGGTGGTTCTTGGCCTTGTTTGTCGTATTCTCATTATTCAATACCATCCTCGGGGAAGAATTTCTATTCCGAGGTGTATTGCTACCGAAGATGGAAGGTGTTTTTGGTAAGTGGAGCTGGGTAGCTAATGGCGTTCTTTTTGGTTTCTTTCACTTACACCAACCCTGGGGTATTCTAACTGCCATCGTTGGTGGTGCCCTGTTTTTTGCTCTCCCAGCATGGCGCTTCCACAGTACGTGGATGTCCATCATCGTTCACTCAGCACAAAGTGTGTTCTTCGCCTTCTTAATCCTTGGTGCTGTTTTGGGATTAGCGTAGGAGACATGTATGAAGCAAGTCAGACAGAAGCTTACCTTGGACCGACCGGCAACCTACCAAATCAAAGTGCCGGGACACCATGACGCTAGTTGGTCAGACTGGGTCGGGAAAATAACGATTACCATCGATAGCGATGTAGATGGTCTTCCGGTAACCACCTTGACCGGCAAAGTCGACCAGGCTGCTTTGCATGGTCTGCTGCGTCGGCTTTACTCCCTGGGCTTGCCACTGATTTCAGTTATGTGGATAGAATGGGGCTCAGAATAATGATTCAAAAGAACGAATGGAAGTAAAAAAATGAGGCTTGAAAATGAGTTAGAAAAAATACGACCAATTTTTAGGTAACGCCAGCGTCACTTGACGAGGTAGGGGAGCGGAATTATCATTCAGTGTAGGTAATTTCTTCGGGCGGTTCGCCCCGGTGCGCATGCACCGGGATACAAGTTTCGTCCAATACCGTCCACAAAAATCGCTTGACAGGTCTGTCAAGCGATTTTTCGCCTCTATACGCTTTGAGCAAAGGGGAAAGCTGGATCAATTGGGGGTAGAAATTGGTTCTTTTGATTGAAAATCAGTAATTTAGTTTTGAGTCTTGTTTCTTGTTCTAATCACTGAATTCAAAAGACTCTAGAAAATGCTCGTAATAAGCCATTTTTTTATTTGGGTTAGTAGCCATCGTTATTGTGAATAACTTATTCTCCTTGATGAAAAATATTACCTGGGCGGATGCACCACCTTGCGATCCGACGTATGCCATACTGATTGCAGGGTAATTCTTCAAGATCCATCCAACTCCATTCTTGTTGAATGAATGAAACTAAATCCGCACCCTCAGCTGGTGAATATGCAGGGGTATCAGGGGACGTAATATCAATTGATGCCATAGGGAACCCTTCATTTGTTATAGTGATGTTCTGGAACGTAACACTATCCGGATTGGTTCCATCTACAAAGCACAAACATTCCTCGGCTCTTTCGTCTGGAGGAGACTGTTTGCATTCACCAGGTAGCGGTCCTTCAAAGCAAAATGCGGGCACCTCAAATGAATAGCCATATTGATCATTGGTAAAAGTCTTCCATTCCGCTGATTCTGTATCTGCTTCTGTCGCGCTAACACAACCTGCGATCAGAATAGTAATAATCATAAACATCGTACTTATCTTTATCATTTTGGCCTCCAATTTTATTATAACAAGACTTGAGAAATAATTCACAATTATGACGTTTATGACAACATTTTTGTTGCAAATTAGCTGACCACAACAATTATTTAAGAGAGTAATCTTTATACCCCCATAGCACACGCTGAACAGGTAACTCCAGCGTCACTTGACGAATGCGGAAGTCCAAATTATCATTCAAAGCAGGTAATTACTTCGAGACTCATTGCCCCCAAGAATATCTTTCACCGAATAATCAAGGGGAAGGCGGTTCGCCCCGGTGCGCATGCACCGGGATACAAGTTTCGTCCAATACCGTCCATAACTCGAACCGCTCGATGATACCGGGCGGTTTTTCGGATATTTACGCTTTGACCAAAGGGGAAAGCTGGATCAATTGGGGATCGAAATGGGGAACTTCTGAGTGAAAATCAGCAAATTTTGGTTCGAGTCCTATAGCCAGAAACAACGATTTTGAAACGATGAATGGGTTTATACCCTCCCGCATAATTCGAACTGCCCATCGAAATGTTAGTAAGGAATCCAATACAGAACCTACGTGCTATAATCCAGGATAGCGGCAACGCGTTTCTATATATCCAATGTAGCCACCAACCAGGAGGTAAAGCTATCCTGAGCAATGATCTAATGATGAACCAACACAGTGTTGGTTCTTTTTTTCTGGTCACCTTGGAAGGTGAATTTAACTTTGGAACAACATCTCTCCACCTAACCCTATGTCCACCCATCCGGCCAAAACTCGCCCCTCGACCGCGTCTGATTGAGCGATTGGATGGAGGTCTACACCGAAAATTATTTCCCTGATAATCACGTTCGGTGTATGACACTAATACCACATGGTTGCTACATTGAAAGCGTAAGATTTCACCAATCTCGTTAAGTCAAACAGGAGAGAAAACGATGACTACCACAGAAAAAATGATTACAAGCAGAAAGACAGCAAGAACTGTGGGAGTAATATACATGATTGGGATTCTTTCAGGCATGATAAGGTATTTTTTGTTAACACCAATTCTTGAGGCTCCGGATTATCTTCTTCAAGTTTCTGCCAATGAAAACCGCGTGATAATTGGATCGCTCTTCTTTTTTATTAGTGCCTTTCTGATCGCTGGAGTTGCAATTGTGATGTATCCAATCCTGAAGAAGTACAATGAAGCTTTAGCTCTTGGGTTCGTTGGTGCAAGGATTGTTGAGGGCATACTCATTATTATTGCTATCCTGGCCATATTAACTCTATTGACATTAAGTATGGAATTTATGGAGGAAGGATCTCCGGATACTCCCTATTTTCAAACTACTGGCGATCTATTACTAGCATTACATGATTGGGCGTACGATGTGTTATGGGCAATCACAATTAGCCTGAGTTCTCTGATGTTTTTTTATCTGTTGTATAAATCAAAACTCGTTCCTCGATGGTTATCGGCCTGGGGCTTTATCGGAGCATTATTGTTCCCTGCAGGTTCAGTATTTCTGTTCGGCTCACCGAACCCGATTTTTGTTCTTCCATTAGTCTTGAGTGAATGGACTCTAATTGTATGGCTGATCGTTAAAGGATTCAATCCAACTGCAATCGCGTCTGATTCTGCCTAAATAGATATGATCTAGGTATAAATGAGCACATCTACGTTCAAGGGAGGATTCCCAAATGAAAGCCATTGTATATGAAAAATATGGACCACCGGAAGTTCTCCAGCTCAAAGAGGTAGAAAAACCTATTCCCAAGGACAACGAAGTACTGGTAAAAGTCCATGCGGCATCCGTAAATTTTGGTGACTTACCTGTCTTGAGAGGTGAACCATTGCAGCGCCTAATGGGAGGGGGGCTTCTAAAACCAAGACATAAGATACTCGGAGATGACATAGCGGGGCGAGTAGAATCGGTAGGGGGAAACGTCAAGCAGTTTCAGCCAGGTGATGAAGTATTCGGATTGAGCAATTTTGGCGCTTTTGCCGAGTATAGGTGTGTTATTGAAGACAATCTAGGACTAAAGCCAACCAATCTGTCATTTGAGGGTGCAGCGTCCGTACCTATGGCAGCACTCGTCGCCCTGCAGGGTCTTCGCGATCATGGTCAGATTCAGTCAGGAGGTAAGGTAATAATAGTTGGTGCCTCTGGTGGTGTGGGCACGTTTGCAGTGCAGATTGCCAAATCATTCGGGGCTGAGGTGATTGGCGTTTGCAGCACGGGGAAATTAGACCTGGTACGCTCGATTGGGGCAGACCAGGTCATTGATTACACTCGAGAAGATTTCACCAAGAGTGGGCAGCGTTATGACTTGATCCTTGCTGCTGGGGGAAATTATTCGATTTCAGAATATAGGCGTGCGTTAAGTTCCGATGGTATTTATGTTTGTACCGGAGGTTCCTATGCTCAATATTTTATAGCTTTACTCCTGGGACCTTTGATTTCAACAGTTGGGAGTAAGAAACTGGGGGCTATGTATGGGAATCCAAACCAAAAAGATTGGGCTTATTTGAAAGAGCTTCTCGAAGCCAGCAAAGTAGTACCGGTTATAGATAGACGTTACCCATTGAGTGAGGTCCCTGAAGCTCTCCGATATCTTGAAGGTGGACACGCGCGAGGAAAAGTAGTCATAACTATTGAACACAATAACAAAAACTAAGCACTCGCTGCACATACCACTATGAATACCAACCGAATTCTGCAGGAGAAATTGGTAGCTAGAATTCAATTGTGAGCCATTAAGGAATAGGTAACACCAGCGTCACTTGACGATATCGAATGTCAGAATTATCATTCCAAATAGGTCATCACTTCGTGACTCATTGCCCCCAAGATTATCTTTCACCGAATAATCAAGGGGAAGGCGGTTCGCCCCGGTGCGCATGCACCGGGATACAAGTTTCGTCCAATACCGTCCACAACTCGAACCGCTCGATGATATCGGGCGGTTTTTGGCTTCTTTACGCTTCGAGCAAAGGGGAACGCTGGATCAAATGGGAGTCGAAATTGGATCTATTGAATGAAAATCAGCTGATTTTGGTTCGCCCCAACACACAAGTGTTGGGATTGCGGGATGGGCGTATAGATATCACCCTCCCGCGTTAGTCCAATACCCAGTTTTATTGTTAGATCTAATGTTCCAAATCCATTGCCAAGAAGTGTTGGAGAGGATAGAATAAATTCCGCTATGTTATTATTAATTAGAGATTAATAATGTGATGTTTCTTCGAATGCGACCAAGCGAAAGGAGGGAGCTATCCACTAGGCATTGAATTATCTAAGGACCAACAATTGTTGGTTCTTTTTTTGTCCAGGAACTAAAGGAGAAAATAAATAATGGTGAACACAACGATTTCCGATTCAAACTCATGGAACACAGTCCAGGAAGAAAATCAATATTCTCTGGCTAAAATCCTCGGTCTTTGGGCTGCTGCAGCCCTCCCCATGGGTATCCTTGGTTGGGTAATTTATCCAGCACTAACGCCTGATCGGGTGGTAGATCCTATGGGAGCGGGTATCACCCGAGTTATCCTGATGAGCCTTGGATTGATATGGATATTTGTACTATCTTTGGTAATTGTCTACCGCGAAGAAGGCGACCTCCGCTGGGCGACTGTTCGGCGACGTTTGCGGCTTAATGCACCACTTGATCCCAAGAAGGGTGTTCCCAGGCGCAAGCTTTGGTTGTGGTTGATCCCGATTGTCATCCTCGCCATAGCCTCCCAACAAACCTATGGTGCTCTCCTGAGAAACCTATGGATGGGAATCTTGCCTTTCTTTGCTCCGCCGCCTGGTTTCGATCCGTTCGAGGCGATATTGGGATCACCCGAGATGATGGCGCAGTTGGCAGGCAACTGGACCTTCTTTGTATCCGTCCTCCTCTTGCTGGTGTTCAACATTTTTGGCGAAGAGTTTTTATTCCGAGGTGTGTTACTGCCAAAGATGGCAGGAGCGTTCGGCAGGTGGGATTGGGTGGCAAACGGTGTACTCTTTGGTCTCTTTCACTTACATGAGCCCTGGATCATTCTTCCAGCGGCTATTGACGGGGCAATTTTATTTGCTCTCCCGGCCAAGTACTTCCGCAGCACCTGGTTCCCGATCATAGCTCATACTGCGGCTAACCTGATTCTTCTGCCTTTGATACTCCTGGTAGTATTGGGTTTGTTGTAAGGCCTGGTTTGCGAAGGTCTCAGATTTTCTAGTAGTTGAAAACTGGCTGGTATTGTTGCGTCCCCCACCAGCCATATACAAAGGAAAATACTTTGCTTAATTAAGGAGCAATGAGTCTCCTTTCCTATCGGTGTTATCTGGTGCAATCTGTATAGAATCTATCGAAAAATAGGTGCAACATATTTTTGAAATATACATTTTCGGGGAGTTAAAATATTATACCGACGAAATTTGAGGAATTCAGGAGACAGAAATAACATTCCAAACAGGTAATTCCTTCGAGACTCATTACCCCCATTGATGGTTTTTGTCCCAAAATAATGGGGAAGGCGGTTCGTCTCTATGCTGATAAACCGGGATACAAGTTTCGTCCAACACCGTCCACAAGAATCCGCTTTGAGCAAAGGGGAAAGCTGGATCAATTGGGGATCGAAATTGGTTCTTTTGATTGAATAAAAGCAATTCTTGGTTTGAGTTCTTCCGGTGTATTTCGATCCAAAAAGACCGCCAACAGATGGTATTGAGCGGTTATTTTAATGTTGCGGTTTGATTCTAGGGAGAATGTGAAAGATTTTGAATTTGAGATGAAGAATAAACATGATTACGGGTCAGCGAAAAATAAAGCAAAAACCACAGATAAACAGGATAACTACGGATAAGAACTTGAAAACCTTTGAATAATCAGTAAAGATCTGTGTTCACCTTATCCAACTGTGGATATGTTTTTTCCATACTTACTTTGAATAAGGCGAGATTGATGACAACCCGACAATGGGGTGAACTTTCCTGGAGCGATTTTCGCGAGATCTATCTCCCTTTGAACTTCAGTTTGTACGAGTACCCTACCTGCGCGCATCACCAGGGTTGGGGAAGGATGGAAGCGGATCGCATCCACAATCGAATTGACCGGCAGAATCAGGAGATTGGCAGTGTTTCCTTCCACAATCCCATAGTCATCAACATGGAATAGCCTGGCTGCGTTATAGAGGGGCATCTCAAATGCGGACTGCAGCAGGTCCTTCGTTGTAAGATAGCCCGCATGGGCCGCGATGTGGACCACTTCAAGCGGGTTCATAGTGCCGAATGGATAAAACATATTCTTCATATCATCAGTTGCACAGGTGACATTAACGCCCGCATTGATCAGATCAGCCAGGCGTGGTATCCCACGTCGAACTGGAGGCGGGTCTGCCCGGCCCTGTTTGATCAGATTTGTCAGCACATTGGTCGTGATGGTAAGCTGGGCTTCTTTTACCTTTGGGAGGATGCGCTGGAAGATCTTTTCATCCCATGCTGCCATTGAGCAGCAGTGACCGGCATTGACCCGTCCATGATACTCTTCCTCGATTGTCTTCTGGGCGAGCAGTTCCAATGATTGCCAATATGGATCATCCTTCTGATCGACGTGCATATCAATATCGGCGTCATATTTCTTGGCGATTTGGAAGGCGATCTCGATCTGCCTGGCCGCATCATCCATGTCTCGTTCAAAATGCGGGATACCGCCCACAATATCAGCACCATTTTCCATCGCCGCGTGCATTAGATCCACAGTTTCGGGATCACGCGCCATCCCGTTCTGCGGGAAGGCGATAATCTGAATATCAACGATCCCGGCGAACAATTCCCTGACGGCTTTGACGCCCTCAAGCAATTTCAGCTGGACATCGTGTTCGATATCCACATGTGAGCGAAGCCAGAAGACGCCGTTCGCAAGGCACATGCGCAATGTTTCGGTGGATCTGCGAACGATGTCAGCTGTATCCATATCTACTTTGGCTC
>WOR8_10005948_pt1 | contig 11743 bp, 8 predicted proteins | sample DeeMarSeWOR38_10_FD_19890 | JGI IMG/M metagenome (IMG submission 19890) | reverse complement strand
TATTCCGATCACAACCGAATCCCTGTCCAAGTGGATGTGTTTCAACTCATCTGGAGAAACGAACAGCGCATTGATTCCTGCATGAATGAAAGCCCATCTACCATAGTCTGCTGCTGCATAGGAATCTCCACATCCTACTAGCACAATCTGTTTCTTGTCTTTGAGTACAGACACTGATGCCTTGTCCACACCCTCAATTGTCTGAGGTATAGATGATTCCTGTATCTTTATCGCGTTATAGCATATATCTAGGAATTCGGTCATTTCGTATCATCTCCATACTACAGTAGGTTAACATCTGGAGGATCCATCCCCTTCTGTTTTAACAGGCCTACTAAGAATCCCCTGTGATGAGTTTCATGGGTTGTCACATGAAGTAGAGCCTTGGCCGCAGTAAAACTGATTGTCTGATTACCTGACCTTATACTTTTGACATGATTGAGTTGGTCTTCTGGAAGGTTTCTGATGAATTCCTCTGTTTCAGCAGATACTTTTGACCATACATCTCTGATGCTTTGAACATCCTGAAAATTCTCTGGCTTACTTATCTCATATTCTGCACCCTTCAGAAATGCTATCCAGAATTTCTCCGCGTTCATGATATGGACCAGGATATCCCGTACTGATTCCCTCCCCGCTCCTGTTGCTTTCATGAACTCCTCAGGATCAAACTTCTCCAGAGTCTGAAACAGTGGTTCTCTGCACACCTTGTTGTGGTTAATCAGCATCTCAATGACGGTCAACATAGTTCAGTTTCTAGATGATTGTCCTTATGTCAGTCACGATAGCTGATTTTTCGAAAGAAGCTTGCTGAGTTTGACACTCTTATAAATCCCAGAAAAATTGAGGCGCGTGGTTTGACAATGAAGGTTGTGAGAACTGGAAAGTACAGGCAGGATACCATGGAACGTCTTGTTGAAATCAATTCTCTTGAGCAGCTGCATAACCGTTTCAAGCGCATGGATTATTTCCTTGGATTCATCCAAGCACGAATTTCAGGAGTCTTTCCTCAATATGTTGACAACCTAATTACCAAGTATCAGAATCTACTACACAATGAACGGAAGGACGCGATTCCCGTAGACCTAGATGATATTGTATCCGAAAACCCACATATGAAAGAGTGTCCTGAACTTGCTAGACTTGTTCTGAACTATATTCTGCAGATACTTCAACTCCCAACTGAGGACCCTCTAGGAGAAACCAAAGTTGTCAACAGGGCATACTTTCAATCTTGGTCACACCACAACTACAGCAATCTAGTTGTCCTTACTGAAACCATTGGAAGAAAAGAGGCCATTGCATTATACAAGAGATTTGTTACACACTATTCAATGGAAAAACGGGATCCCAATAGAGTGACAGTTGACAATCTCGAGGACCTCTTCACCAAGAGGACTGAACCAAAAGCAACTCCATCTGACTGGGAAATCGTTCATACCATGATTGGTGACGGAAAGTACGCCCTTAGGAACGACAACTGTGTCTTTCTTACCGCAATTGGAGATGATTTTCCTGACACCGAGCTAAAATACCATGTCTGTTGCTACGGTGACTATGAGAACTTCAAGGTGCACCATGACAGTATAATCCTCACTATGGAACACACAATTGCTCAGGGTGACCCATACTGCTCACGTGTACTTCATGACACACGGGTCGACTGGGACCTGCGTCATCCACCGAAGAGCTTCTGGGACAGTCTGGAACCTGAGAATGATTGAATGAAGAAGAGTGGCGCCCCCGCCGGGACTTGAACCCGGGTCTCAAGAGTGACAGTCTTGAATGCTAGACCGGACTACACTACAGGGGCATCCAGTGCGCTCGGACTCTCGATTTTCTATTAAAGTTGTCGGAGCGTAACTAATTGTTCATGCTCAAAAATACAAGGCGGGTCGATTACAGAGTAAGTTTATTACTGATTAAGGTCTATAGAAAAGTGGCTCGCAAAAGCCAAGCCGTCCCTAGATGTTATGCCATTTCTGCGTTTTATCGCAAGCCTTTTATTGATACGGAATTCCCCGTCCTTTGCTCAGACAGAACTGCTTCCCGCTCATGCATGGTCGTAAATTGCATCCAAATGACTTGTTGTAATGCACGATGATGTCATAGATGATGGGGCAAAGGTGGTCAGACGCTGACGAAAGGGCTCGTGGCGCAGCTAGGTAGCGCAGCAGGCTTTTAACCTGAGGAACAGGAGAGTCATCTCTTGCTACGGGGACTGGCCGCGGGTTCAAATCCCGCCGAGCCCGCCATCGCATGGGGTTCGGAGTAGATCTGTTAGAGTAAAAAACACGGGGCGGCTATTGCAGGCATTGATGAGCTCGGATTTTCTGGGTTTCATGCGTTGGGAAGCGTGTATGCAGAGCAGTAGTTCCCCCGTCCTTCACACTCAAGATGTGATTACATGGCAAAGGGCACAAATGAACGAGAAAAGTACTGGCCAGTGATAGAGTCATTCTTCGATCAGTATGGATTAGTAGGCCAGCATCTTGACTCGTTTAACCGGTTTATCAGAGAAGAGCTCCAGTATGTAGTAGACAGTGTTGGTAAGCTCACGCCAAAGATAGAAGGATATGTCGTGGAATTGGGTGATATCCATATCGACGAACCGTCTATCCGAGAGGCTGACGGCAGCGAACACAAGCTCTACCCTAATGAAGCCAGAATTAGAAATCTCACCTATGCAAGCAAGATACACCTCGACATGACCCCAGTCCGAAAGGAAGGGTCAGTTTCAACACGGCTTGAAACCATGAGAATCTACATCGGTGACCTACCCATCATGCTCCGGAGTGAGAAATGCCATCTCTATGGACTGTCGGATGAAGAACTCATCCATCATGGAGAGGATCCGAAAGATCCTGGTGGTTATTTCATCATTAACGGTTCTGAGCGTGTTCTTGTTACACAAGAAGATTTGGCGCCGAATAGGATTCTGATTGAGGAAGCTAGCAAGAGCTCAAGTTATACTCACATTGCCAAGGTGTTCTCCACTTCTCGTGGGTTTAGAGCACCAGTGACAATCGAGAGAAAGCGAACCGGTGAACTTAGAGTTTCATTCCCCTCCGTGCCCGGAAAAATCCCCCTTGCCATTCTTTTGAAAGCCCTAGGACTTGAGTCTGACAGAGAGATTGTTGATGTCATCTCAAACGATGACGAGATTCGTAATGAACTGATTGTGACCATCGAGCAGTCTGCACCAATCAATGCAGCCCGTGATGAAGATGAGGGCTCAACCAGAACTAATGCATTAGACTTCATTGGAAAACGTGTGGCAGTTGGCCAGACAAAGGAATACAGACTTGCTCGAGCAGAAAAGGTGCTTGACCGCTATCTGCTTCCACACATTGGAACTGAAGATGATAGTCGACTCCAGAAGGCCTACTACCTCGGTCAGATGGTCGAACGTCTTCTCGAGCTGGTTCTCAACAAGCGAGCACCTGATGACAAAGACCACTATGCCAACAAGCGGCTGAAGCTGTCCGGAGACCTCCTGATGTCACTCTTCAGAGTGGCCCTCTACTCACTCACACGAGATATCAAGTACCAGCTTGAACGTACCGCTGTCCGTGGTCGTAAGCCTAACATCAGAACTGCAGTGAGGGCAGATGTAATCACACAGAGACTGAAGCATGCTCTAGCCACTGGTAACTGGGTTGGTGGTAAGGCTGGAGTATCACAACTACTTGATAGGACCAACTACATCTCATCACTCTCACACCTCAGACGCGTTGTTTCACCACTCTCTCGATCACAACCGCACTTTGAGGCACGAGACCTACACTCTACACACTGGGGTAAGATATGTCCAAACGAAACCCCTGAAGGACCCAATTGTGGTCTTGTGAAGAATATCGCAATGATGGCATACATCTCAGTGGGTACTGAGGAGGATGCTGTTGAAAGAGCCCTACTCAAGGCTGAGGTTGAGCCCATTGAAAAGCTCCACGGAAAGAGAGATACGAAGTGGGCTGATGTCTTCCTAAATGGCCGCCTTGTAGGTGTCCACCCAGCCCCACAGGTCTTGGTCAAGACAATGCGCCAGAAGCGTCGTGCTGGAGAGATTGATCACCAGACAAACATCGCTTACTATGAAGATACCCATGAAGTTCAGGTGAACTGTGATGCAGGTCGAGTAAGAAGACCGGTCATAGTGGTCGAAAACGGCAAGAGCCGACTGACTGATGAACATCTACGGATGATACAGGACACCGAGTGGGGCTTCCTCGACCTCCTCAGGAACGGAACTGTTGAATTCATCGATGCCGAGGAAGAGGAGAACACACTCATAGCTATGTATCCTGACGAAATCGGTCCAAACAACACACACATGGAGATAGTACCCTCCACCATTCTAGGAATCTCCGCTGCCCTCATTCCATTCCCTGAACGCAATCAGTCGCCACGTAATGTGTACATGGCTGGAATGGCAAAACAGTCAGTGGGAGTTCCCGCATCAAACTTCCGATATCGTGCAGACACACGGTCTCACTTCTTCCACTATCCACAGATTCCACTGGTCAAGACCCGTGCCATGGACTCCATTGGCTACGAGGACCGCCCAGCTGGACAGAACTTCGTTGTGGCCATTCTCTCATTTGAAGGGTATAACATTGAAGACGCACTGATCATGAACAAGGCTTCGATTGAACGAGGTCTGGGAAGAAGTACCTTCGCTCGAGTCTATGAGAGCGAGGAGAGAAAGTATCCTGGTGGACAGGAAGACCGCTTTGAGATTCCTGACCGCAGTGTAAGAGGATACAGAGCATCAGAATCATACAGAAACCTCGGCGAAGACGGTATCATCGAAACAGAGGTTGAGGTCATGGGTGGCGATGTGCTCATCGGAAGGACCTCCCCACCAAGATTCCTTGAGGAGTACTCTGAATTTGAGATTGCTTCACCTAACCGTCGTGAAACATCTGTTGCTGTACGTCATGGAGAAGCAGGTGTCGTAGACAGTGTCATTCTGACAGAAACCATTGACGGCAACCGTCTAGTCAAGGTGAAGGTCCGAGACCTCAGAATCCCCGAACTCGGTGACAAATACGCATCACGTCATGGACAGAAGGGAGTCATCGGGTACATTGTACCACAACAGGATCTCCCATTCACTGAGGACGGAGTAGTTCCTGACCTTCTCATCAATCCCCATGCTATCCCAAGCAGAATGACCATTGGTCAGATCCTTGAGATGGTTGCCGGAAAGGCTGCTTGCATGGTTGGCAAACAACAGGATGCTACACCCTTCTGTGGAGTGTCTGAACAGGAACTGTTTGACATGTTGAAGAAGCATGGTCTCAAACATAATGGTCGAGAAACCATGTACTCTGGAATCACTGGTGAGCGACTCAAGGTTGACATCTTCATGGGTGTCATCTTCTACCAGAAGCTACACCACATGGTTGCTGACAAGATCCATGCTCGAGCCAGAGGTCCAGTCCAGATTCTGACACGTCAGCCTACTGAGGGCCGTGCTAGAGAAGGTGGTCTACGGTTTGGAGAGATGGAGAGAGATGTCCTGATTGGGCACGGCGCAGCGATTCTCCTAAAGGGTCGCCTTCTGGATGAGTCAGACAAGAGCAACATGTTAGTCTGTGAAGAGTGTGGACTAATTGGAGTCTACGACCGAAACAAGGACCAGTACTATTGTCCGATCTGTGGCACGAATGCCAAGATCAGTAGCGTCGTAGTTTCATATGCTTTCAAACTATTGATACAAGAAATGATGTCACTCGGCCTGGCCACCAGGCTACGCTTGAAGGAGATGATCTAATGATATCGGGATTGACAACCAAAAAAGTCGACGCAATCGAGTTTGGACTACTGTCCCCTGATGACATCCGTAAGATGTCTGTCGCTCAGATTGTCGTTGCTGACACTTACGACGAAGACGGCTACCCAATTGACAGCGGTATCATGGATCCGAAACTCGGAGTGATTGACCCTGGTCAACGTTGTAGGACCTGTGGCAACCGAGTCGGTAACTGTCCAGGACACTTTGGTCATATTGAGCTTGCACGTCCAATCATGCACGAAGGCTATGCAAAGGTCATTCACAAGGTTCTACGAGCAATATGCAGAAACTGCAACAGGATTCTCCTCACCGATGAAGAAATCGAACATTATCAGCGACTCTTCAAGAGATACCCTGATATTGGCCAGAAGACGGCAAACCTGTCCAACGAGATTCTGAAGAGGGCTGCGAAGACTAAGTCATGTCCTCATTGTGAAGAGGAACCACTAAAACTGAAACTGGAGAAACCCACCTCTATCTACGAGGTCGGTGAGGCTGGTTCAGTCCGACTAACCCCGATTGACATCAGGGCTCGTTTGGAGAACATCGAAGACGATGACTATCGTTTGTTGGGCATCAATCCTGAAGCAGCTCGACTCGAATGGTCCATTCTCACGGTTCTCGCTGTCCCACCAGTGACAGTTCGTCCCTCAATCACCCTCGAATCAGGTGTCAGAAGCGAGGACGATCTCAGTCACAAACTAATCGATATCATCCGAATCAATCAGAGACTTCGTGAGAACTTGGATGCAGGAGCTCCTCAGCTCATTGTTGAAGACCTTTGGGAACTGCTCCAGTATCATTGTACAACCTATTTTGATAACGGTGTGAGTGGAATTCCTCCAGCGAGACACAGATCAGGCCGTGCACTCAGAACTCTGGCTCAGAGACTAAAAGGTAAGGAGGGTCGATTCAGGTCCAATCTTTCAGGAAAACGAGTCGACTTTTCAGCACGTACAGTAATCTCACCAGATCCCAATCTCAGCATGAACGAGGTTGGTGTTCCAGAACAGATTGCTAGAATTCTTACTATTCCTCAGCGAGTTACCGAATGGAACATAGAGGAGATGAAAGAGCTCGTCATTCGTGGTCCAGATAGACACCCTGGATGTAACTACCTTATTCGTACTGATGGTCGCCGTGTAGACCTACGGTTTGTGAAAGAACGGTCAGACCTTGCAGGCTTCATTGAACCTGGTTTCATTGTAGAACGTCACCTGAACACAGGGGACATCGTTCTGTTCAACAGACAACCATCACTGCACAGGATGTCAATCATGGCACATGAAGTACGGGTGATGCCTTACAGAACCTTCAGACTTTCACTCTACGTCTGCCCGCCATACAACGCAGACTTTGACGGCGATGAGATGAACCTCCACGTACCTCAGTCAGAAGAGTCACGTGCAGAGGCTCGAGTTCTCATGCGTGTGCAAGAACAGATTCTATCACCTCGTTATGGTGGTCCCATCATTGGAGCACTACAAGACTACATATCAGCTGCATTTCTGTTGACAAGGAAGTCCAGTCTGTACACATTGAATCAGGTCAACCAGCTCTTGGCCACTGCAAACTTCGAGGGTACACCTCCAGAACCAGCAATCATAGCTCCTGTTCCCCTATGGACTGGTAAACAGATCTTCAGCATGTTCATCCCAGAGGGAATCAACATTTCCTTCAAGGCGAACATCTGCAGAAAGTGCCAGACCTGCAAGAGAGAGGACTGTGAGTACGATGCGTACGTAGTAGTACGTGATGGAAATCTTGAGTTCGGAGTTGTCGATGAGAAAGCGTTTGGCGCAGGAGAGCCAGACTCACTCTTCCACAGAATCATCAAGGAGAAGGGACCAACCACAGCCAGAATCTTCATGGACTCCGTCGGAAGACTCCTTGTCCGTCTTATCACTGACAGAGGATTCTCCATGGGTCTGAATGATGTCACTCTTCCAAGAGCTGCTTCTCAAAGAATCAAAAGAATTCTCGATGATGCAGACGCTAAGGTAGACCAACTCATTGAAACATACAAACGAGGAGAACTTGATCCAAACCCAGGCCAGACACTACTGGAAACCCTCGAGCAGAGGATTATGGCCACCCTGGCAGAAGCACGAGACTCAGCAGGTGAGGTTGCAGGAGAGCACCTTGGTCTTGAGAACGCTGCAGTAATCATGGCACAGACGGGAGCCCGTGGGTCTCGACTGAATCTCTCACAGATGGCCGCAGTCGTAGGACAGCAAGCAGTCAGAGGAGAACGTATCAGCAGAGGCTATGTTGGCAGAACACTCCCACACTTTGAGAGGGGTGATCTCGGAGCACGAGCACGAGGATTCGTCACATCCAGCTACAAGAGTGGACTTGATCCAATAGAATACTGGTTCCACGCTGCAGGAGGCCGTGAAGGTCTTGTAGACACTGCCGTGCGAACTTCAACATCAGGATACATGCAGAGGCGTCTTATGACGGCTCTCCAGGACCTCAAGGTCGAGAGCGATGGAACCGTCAGGACCGCACCTGGACGAATTGTCCAGTTCCGATTCGGTGACGATGGTGTGGACCCAAGCAAATCAGACCACGGGCGCTCTGTCAATATCGACATAGCAATCGAGAAGGTCCTAGGTAAAGGAAGGATGGATTAGCGGAGGTCTAGACAATGTCAAAGAAGACAACCAAAAAGGACACCAAGACCAAGAAGACTACAACCAAGAAAGCACCTGCTAAGAAGACAGCTACTAAGAAGGTAGCTGCTAAGAAGAAACCAGCAGCAAAGACGCCTGCCGCCAAGAAGCCTTCAGAAAAGGAATCTACAGCCAGTACAGCTATTGCCAAACACATGGAGAAGCGCTTTGACAAGATGCGTGAAGAACGAAGACTTCCTCCAAGTGTAATGGAAGAGCTTGTTACCAAAGTAAGCAATCTGGACATCACAAAGAATGAGTTCGACGATATCTGTGACAACGTGATAGAATCCTATGAGAGATCACTAGTCGAGCCTGGTGAAGCCGTGGGTACAGTTGCTGCCCAGAGCATCGGAGAGCCTGGAACACAGATGACTCTTCGAACATTCCACTATGCAGGTGTTGCAGAACTGAGCGTCACTCAGGGTCTTCCTAGACTCATCGAGATTGTTGATGCAAGAAACAATCCAAGCACTCCTACCATGAAGATCCATCTGGTGGAAGAGGTTGCTGATGAACGTAATGCTGCGAAAGAGATTGCCCGAAACATTGAGATGGTCTTGGTCGAGAGTGTTGCGAGCAACGTATCGATTGACCTGCTTCGACAAGCCATTGACATTCGATTCGATCCTGAACTGATGGAAGACAAGGGTCTCACTGTTGAGGCGGTCGCTGAAGCAATTCAGGAGAAAATAAAGGCCAAGGGTGAGGTCGAGGCTGCAGAGAATACAATCTTTGTTTATCCTGCAAACGAAACTCTAGCTGACCTTCAACGACTGAGTGAGAAGATACGTGAGGTCAGGGTCAAGGGAATCAACAACGTCACACACGTCGTAATTAGAAAGGAGTCTGATGGTTACGTCCTCTACACTGAGGGGTCAAACCTTGAGGATGCTCTAGAGGTCAAAGGAGTGAATCCTCACAAGATCTACACGAACAACCTTCGAGAGATCTTCCAAGTACTCGGAATCGAGGCAACACGGAACGCCATCATCCAGGAAGCCATGAATGTACTCAACGAACAGGGTATGGATGTTGATGTGCGACACATCATTCTAGTTGCAGATATGATGACAGCTGATGGTACAATCCGTCAGATTGGCCGTCATGGAATCTCCGGGTCGAAGAACAGCGCTCTTGCAAGAGCAGCCTTCGAAGTTACAATCAAGCACCTCTTAGGTGCTGGAATAGCAGGAACGCGAGATCCTCTCAGAGGCATAACTGAGAATGTTATCCTTGGCCAATTAATCCCACTTGGAACTGGCGCAGTAGACCTATTACAAGACACATATGCTATGTCTATGAGAAAGACAAGGAAGAAGAAATAGGATACGACGGAAACGTTAAAACCGAATCCATTTTGACGCAACCAGTTCGTACCTGTACACAAACACATACGAGGTCATACAATGAGCCTGAATCAACCAATAGCAAGCGCAGTAAACACAGGCGAGTGTGAAATAGGCGCAAAGTCTTCAATCGATGCCATAAAGAACGGTGCAGCAAAACTTGTTGTTGTTGCTGCCAACTGTCCAAAGGATGACTATGAAGACATCATCAGATTCGCCAAACTATCAGAGATCAAGGTGCACAGGTTCGAAGGTACTTCCTGGGACCTGGGTGAAACTGTAGGTAAACCGTTCATGGTTTCAGCCATAGCAATTATCAAGCCTGGGGATTCAAAGATTTTAAAGATGGTCTGAGGCGATTTTTTTGGCCCGAGTCAAACTTTCCATGGAAGACATGGCCCTTATAGCAAAATTTGAGCAAATCACTGGTGCTGCAGCAATCGATGTGATCCGTGATGATGAGGGAGAGAGGATAATCATTGTAGTCAGAGCCAAGCAGCTGGGCAAGGCCATCGGTCGTGGTGGAGTCAATGTTAAGGCTGCATCTGAGGCTTTCGGAAGACCTGTAGATGTTGTGGAGATTGCAGACACAGCAGAGGCTTTTGTCAAGAGTGCCCTCGCCCCCGCCAGAGTAGAAGAGGTCAAAATCATTGAGCACAGGGACGGTACCAGAGTGGCATCAGTAACTGTGAATTCTGAAGACCGCGGCATTGCAATAGGTAGAGATGGAAGAAATGTCGCTCGAGCACGAATTCTAGTGCGTCGACACTTCGATTTGAACAACGTAGTCATTGCCTAAACTGCGTCCGGAAGCGTTCTTTTCCAAATCCTTTTAAGGTTACAACAGGCCGGAGCCGATAACCACCAATCAGAGCGCACCATGGATGGTGCGTCTAAGAGGTATATCATCTTGACAGGTTCAAAATCCCCACTGGGCGAGTTCGCAGCGCGTCCTCTCCTCCGAAAGAGGAAGAAATTCCGCTGGAAAAAGCCCTCATACAAAAGGCGTACTCTCAAGCTGAAGAGGAAGACCGACCCACTAGAGGGGGCTCCACAAGCTAGAGGTATAGTGCTGGAGAAGGTCGGTATAGAGTCAAAGCAGCCAAACTCGGCTATCCGAAAGGCTGTGAGGATTCAACTCTCGAAGAATGGTAAACAGATTACTGCTTTCATACCTGGGGATGGTGGACTGAAGTACATAGATGAGCACGATTCTGTTGTTGTCGAGGGGATTGGTGGTGCGCAGGGTGGTCCAATCGGTGACCTGCCCGGTGTTTCATGGAAAGTAATCAAAGTCAACGGTGTAGGCTTAGAATCGTTGATCTACGGAAGGAAAGAGAAACCAATTCGTTAGGTGGAAGACATGTCTGAAGAAGAAACCGTTGAACCAGTCGTTGAGGAAGCTCCTCCTCATGAACCACCTGAACTTCTCTTGTTTGGAAAGTGGGACTCGACAGACGTGCAGATCAATGATGTGGGTCTTGCAAGGTACATCTCTCTGAAACCAGTCCTGATTCCTCACACATCCGGTCGTCATGCTCACAAGAGGTTCCATAAATCCCATGTTCCCATTGTTGAACGATTTGCGAACAAGATGCTCAATGCAGGTCGAAGAAAAGACAAGAAGACACGAACTGGGCGCGGTGCAGGCAAGAAGCTCCGAGCAATCAGCACACTCAGACGTGTGTTTGATATCATCAATTATCGGACTGGTCTGAATCCTGTTCAAGTCTTAGTCACTGCCATTGAGAACGCAGCACCTGCAGAGGAAACAACAAGGATCTCCTACGGTGGAATGGCCTATCCTCGTTCAGTAGATGTATCTCCACAGAGGAGAATCGATCTTGCTCTGAGATATCTCTCAGTGGGAGCAGTTCGTTCGGCACACAAGAACGCAAAGTCATTCGAGGAGTGTCTTG
>WOR8_10008168_pt1 | contig 11744 bp, 23 predicted proteins | sample DeeMarSeWOR38_10_FD_19890 | JGI IMG/M metagenome (IMG submission 19890) | reverse complement strand
CCGCCAAACGCTTGCTTTAGAGGGTTGGCGGGGTATAATTGCTGGCTCGCTGGATTTGGCCGGGCCGGGAGTCGGCCAGATTCGAAAAACGGCGTCACCGATGCACCATGAAGGGCATTTGCGTGGCGCTTAACTATTTGGACGCCGGGAAACCGTAAGGCGTCCTCGGCAAATCCCGGACCGCCGGCGTCGTTGAAGAATGGCGTTGGAAGCTAGGGTCAGCCCCTGAGCAGGTAGAGCATGAAGCTCTCAGCGATGGCTGGCCCTTTCGCGTGTCTGAAATAAGCGCGAACACAGATAGACGCTGGCCAATCGAAGTCAGTGTGAGGTTTTGAGCATGACTATGGGTCTTGTTGGCCGCAAGTGCGGCATGACACGTGTCTTTACGGAGGACGGCAATTCGATTCCCGTCACCGTAATCGAGGCACAACCGAACCAGATTACTCAGGTGAAGACCGTTGAGAACGACGGCTATCGCGCGCTGCAGGTATCTGCAGGCCGACGCAAGGCCTCTCGCGTGTCCAAACCTCAAGCCGGCCACTTTGCCCAGGCAAAGGTCGAAGCCGGCGATCTAATATCAGAATTCCGCCTTGGCGAAGCCGATGAGGCGGACTATCAGATTGGTTCGACGCTGCGGGTCGATCTCTTCGAGGAAGGCCAGAAAGTGGACGTGATCGGTACGTCCATCGGTAAGGGCTACGCCGGCACCGTCAAGCGCCACAACTTCAGGACCCAGGATGCGACGCACGGCAACTCGCTGGCACATCGCGCACCGGGTTCAATCGGCCAGAACCAGACGCCGGGCCGCGTGTTCAAGGGCAAGAAGATGTCCGGGCACATGGGCAACGCCCGAAGCACCGTGCAAAACCTGGAAGTGGTTCGTGTCGACACGGAGCGCAACCTTCTTCTGATCAAGGGCGCCGTGCCCGGGCACAGGGGCGGGCGGGTGATCGTGCGTCCGGCGGTCAAGGCGCGGGGGGCTTAACGATGAAGCTCAAGATGCAGGGCAGCGGATCTGTCGACGTTGCCGAAAACACGTTCGGCGCCGCGTTCAACGAGGCGCTGGTTCACCAGGTCGTTACTGCGTATCTTGCGGGCGCGCGGGCCGGCACCAAGGCCCAGAAGAACCGTTCCGCGGCACGTGGCGGCGGCACCAAGCCGTGGCGCCAGAAGGGCACGGGCCGCGCTCGGGCCGGCACCATTCGCAGCCCGATCTGGGTTGGCGGCGGACGGGCGTTCGCGGCGCAGCCGCGCAGCTATGACCAGAAGGTCAACAAGAAAATGTACCGTGCAGCGTTGCGCTCGGTACTGTCGGAACTCGTCCGCCAGGATCGCCTGGTCGTCGTCGAGTCGCTCGAACTGGAAGCGCCGAAGACGAAACTGCTTGCCGGCAAGCTGAAGGAACTCGATCTGGACAACGTGCTGGTCCTGAACGAGGGCTTCGACGAAAAACTTTTCCTTGCTGCACGCAACCTGCCGAACGTCGGCATTTGCGATGCGGCATCCATTGATCCGGTTGTGCTGATCCGCTTCGAAAAGGTGCTGGTCACGCTGCCGGCTCTGAAGCTGATCGAGGAGCGCCTGTCATGAGCAAGGCTGCCCACCAGGAACGGTTGATGACGGTAATCCGGGGGCCGCACCTTTCGGAGAAGGCCCACATCGCCGCCGAGAACAACCAGATCGTTTTCAAGGTGCGACACGATGCGACCAAGGCGGAGATTCGCCAGGCTGTCGAGCTGCTGTTCGAGGTCGATGTCGACAACGTCACGGTCGTCAACGTCAAAGGCAAGGCGAAGCGGTTCGGTATGACCCGCGGTCAGCGCGCCGATGAACAGGACTGGGAACTCCGGATATGTCTCTGCATAAAGCAAAACCGACATCCGCTGGTCGTCGATTCGTCGTCAGCGTCAAGACGCAGGGCTTGCACAAGGGCAAGCCTCACGACGCCTTGCTCGACAAGAAGAGCAAGAAGGGTGGCCGTAACAACAATGGCCGCATCACGGTTCGTCACCAGGGCGGCGGCCACAAGCAGCGCTACCGTATTGTTGATTTCAAGCGCGACAAGGACGGCATTCCGGGCGTTGTAGAGCGCCTGGAGTACGATCCGAATCGAAGTGCGCATTTGGCGCTCGTAAAGTATGCAGACGGTGAGCGTCGATACATCCTCGCGCCGAAAGGCGTTGCCGCAGGCACGCCTGTCATCAGCGGCGAGGAAGCGCCGATCAAGCCCGGAAATTGCCTGCCCCTGAAGTCGATCCCGGTCGGCACGGTGATTCACAACGTCGAGATGAAGCCCGGAAAGGGCGGCCAGATGGTTCGCTCGGCCGGCGGCTACGCTCAGCTGGCTGCGCGCGAGGGTGTCTACGCGACACTGCGCCTGCGCTCCGGTGAGACGCGCCGAATTCACGCCGACTGCCGCGCCACGATCGGCGAGGTCGGTCATAGCGAACACAATCTCCGCAAGCTCGGCAAGGCCGGCGCCAGCCGCTGGCGGGGTGTGAGGCCGACGGTTCGTGGCGTTGCGATGAACCCTGTCGATCATCCACACGGTGGCGGCGAAGGACGCACCTCGGGTGGGCGGCATCCGGTCAGCCCCTGGGGTACGCCGACGAAGGGTGCGAAAACCCGCAAGAACAAGCGCACGGACAACATGATCGTTCGTCGCCGCAAGCGTAAATAAAGGATTTGAGAGATGCCGCGTAGTGTAAGAAAAGGCCCGTTCGTCGATACGCATCTGGCGAAGAAAGTGGCCGAAGCTGCAGCAAAGAATGATCGCCGCCCGATCAAGACATGGTCGAGGCGCTCGATGGTGCTGCCGGACATGGTCGGGCTGACGATCGCCGTGCACAACGGCCGCCAGCACGTGCCGGTCCTGATTTCGGAAAACATGGTCGGTCACAAGCTCGGTGAGTTTGCTATGACCCGTACGTTCCGCGGTCACTCCGGCGACCGTAAAACGAAGTAAGGCGAGGGAGCAGGTAAATGCAAGTTGCAGCAATACTTCGATATGCGCGCGTTTCGCCGCAGAAGTGCCGCCTGGTCGCTGACACCATTCGCGGCAAAACCGTGGACGAGGCCTTGCGTACGTTGACGTTCACTCCGAAGAAGAGTGCGCGCATCGTCAAGAAGGTGCTGGAATCGGCGATCGCAAACGCCGAGCACAACCACGGTGCGGACATCGACGAATTGAAAGTTTCGACCGTTGAAGTGAATGAGGCGCCGACGTTTCGACGCTATCGCGCACGGGCCAAGGGCCGTGGCGCGCGCATCATCAAGCGGAATAGCCACATCACCATTCGGGTAGGCGACGAGAAATAGAATATGGGCCAGAAAGTACATCCAACGGGTATTCGCCTCGGCATCGTCAAGGACTGGTCGTCCAAGTGGTATGCCGATTCGCACACGTTTCCGGAATACGTGCGCACCGACCACGACTTGCGTGTCTTCATCAAGAACAAGCTGAAAGACGCATCGGTAAGCCGGATCACGATCGAGCGCCCCGCCAAGAAGGCCAACATCACGATTTTTACGGCGCGGCCGGGAATCGTCATCGGCAAGAAAGGCGAGGACATCGAGAAGCTGCGCGCGGACGTGGCGAAGATGGTCGGCATGAACATTGCCGACGTGCGTATCAACATCAGCGAAGTCCGCAAGCCCGAGCTGGACGCGCAGCTTGTTGCAGAAGGCATCGCGCAGCAGCTCGAGCGGCGCGTCATGTTCCGACGCGCCATGAAGCGTGCGGTTACGAACACGATGCGAGTCGGTGCAGAAGGCATCAAGGTCAAGGTGAGCGGCCGCTTGAATGGCGCGGAGATCGCGCGTTCCGAGTGGTATCGCGAGGGGCGCGTGCCCCTGCACACGCTTCGTGCCGATATCGACTACGGGCTGGCCGAAGCACGCACGACCTACGGCGTGATCGGCGTAAAGGTCTGGATTTTCAAGGGTGAGGTTTTCGAGAAGCCGGAGACTCAGCAGGCGGAAGCCTCTGAGGCAGCGGCGGGCGCACGTTCCTGAGAACGGTCGCGGATCGAGGTGAGATAAATGTTACAGCCCAAACGTACAAAGTTTCGCAAGCAGATGAAGGGCCGCAATCGCGGTCTTGCGCAGCGGGGCAGCACGGTGGCGTTCGGTGAGTACGCCCTGAAGGCTACCGAGCGCGGACGCATGACGGCGCGCCAGATCGAGGCGGCACGACGTGCAATGACCCGTCATATCAAGCGTGGCGGCAAGATCTGGATTCGCGTGTTTCCGGACAAGCCGATCACGAAGAAGCCGCTCGAAGTGCGGCAGGGTAAGGGCAAGGGCAACGTCGAGTACTGGGTCTGCCAGATTCAGCCCGGCCGTGTCCTTTATGAGATGGAAGGCGTAACCGAGGAAATCGCGCGCGAGGCGTTCCGCCTGGCTGCTGCGAAGCTGCCATTCAAGACTGAATTTGTATCCCGGCAGGTGATGTGATGCAGGCGAGCGATCTGAGGAAAAAGTCGGTAGACGAGCTCAACGAGGAGCTGGTCGCGCTGCGTCGCGAGCAGTTCAACCTGCGCATGCAGCAGGCAACGGGCGAGCTGACGCACAACCATGAACATCGTCGTGTCCGCAGGGACATCGCGCGCGTGAAAACCATTTTGAGTGAGCTCACGCGCTCGGCAGGTGAAGACAAATGAGTGAAGACACGAAAAAGGTGCAGCGAACTGTTGTTGGACGTGTCGTGAGCGACAAGATGGACAAGACCGTCTCCGTCGCGATCGAGCGCCTCATCAAGCATCCCGTCTACGGCAAGTATATTCGCCGGACAACGAAGGTGCTCGCGCACGACGCAGCGAACGAGTGCAAGCCTGGGGATCGCGTTGCGATCTCGGAATGCAGGCCGATTTCCAAGAACAAGTCCTGGACTGTCGTCAACGTCGTTGAACGTGCAGCGGACCGGTGAGCGAAGGTAGGCAGTCATGATTCAGATGCAGACAGTTCTGGAGGCGGCGGATAACTCGGGTGCTCGTCGCGTTCAATGCATCAAGGTGCTGGGCGGCTCAAAGCGCCGCTACGCGAATGTTGGCGACGTGATCAAGGTCAGCGTCAAGGACGCCATTCCGCGCGGCAAAGTGAAGAAGGGCGAGATCTACAACGCCGTTGTCGTGCGCACGCGCAAGGGCGTACGCCGCAAGGACGGTTCGTTGATCCGCTTCGACGGCAATGCCGCGGTACTTCTGAACGCGCGCCTCGAGCCGATCGGTACCCGTATTTTCGGCCCCGTAACTCGTGAGCTGCGCACGAACCAGTTCATGAAGATTATTTCGCTGGCGCCGGAGGTTCTGTAGGAGCGGTTCCCGAACCGCGACCGTCAGCAGAATTTGGATTGAGATATGAACAAGATCAGAAAAGGCGATGAAGTCATCGTAAAGACCGGCAAGTCCAAGGGGCAGCGGGGTACCGTGCTCGAGGTTTTTCCGGACGGACGGGTGCTGGTGGAAGGCGTGAACGTGTTCAAGAAGCACGTCAAACCGAATCCGAACGTCGGTGAGCCCGGCGGCATCCAGGACAAGGCGATGCCTGTCGATCATTCGAATCTGATGGTCTTCAACCCGAAGAGCAAGAAAGGCGAGCGTGTGGGCTTTCGCGTGAACGATGACGGATCCAAGGTCCGCGTCTTCAAGCAGAGCGGCGACGTCGTAGACATTTAAGAGACCGAGACATGTCAAGGCTACAGGAAAAGTTCGAGAATGAGCTGATGGGCGAGCTCCAGCAGAAGCTCGGCCTGAAGAACCCGATGGAGGTGCCACGCATCACCAAGATCACGCTGAACATGGGCGTGGGCGGTGCGATCGCCGACAAGAAAGTGCTCGAGAGCGCTCGTTCGGACATGGAGAAGATCGCCGGGCAACGGGCGATCACATGTAACGCGCGCAAGTCTGTCGCGGCATTCAAGATCCGTGACGGGATGCCGATCGGTTGCAAGGTGACTTTACGGCGCGAGCGCATGTACGAATTCCTCGACCGCCTCGTGAACATCGCCATCCCGCGTATTCGCGACTTCCGGGGTCTGAACCCGAAAAGTTTCGACAAGCAGGGCAACTACAGCATGGGCGTGCAGGAGCAGATTATTTTCCCGGAGATCAACTACGACGAAGTTGATGCCATCCGCGGTATGGATATCACGATTACTACGACAGCTCGCAATGCAGAAGAAGGCAAGGCATTGCTCGAGATGTTCAACTTTCCGTTCAAACGGTAGCGGCAAGTAACCGTAGGAGCGCTTCTCGAAGCGCGACAAACGAGGGCAAACTGAAACATGGCTAAAAAATCAATGATCCAGCGCGAAATAAAGCGTGCGAAGCTCGTGGCCAGGTACGCCGACAAACGCGCGAAGCTGAAGGCGATCGTCCGCAACGTCAATAGTTCGGATGAAGAGCGCCGCGCTGCGCAGGCGAAGCTCAACGCAATGCCGCGGGACGCAAGCCCGACGCGGCAACGCAATCGTTGCTCGATCACGGGACGTCCGCATGGTGTGTATCGCAAGTTCGGCCTGGGCCGCAACAAGCTGCGCGAAGGCGCGATGAAGGGCGAAATTCCCGGTTTGACCAAGGCCAGCTGGTAGAAGGATTCGTACAATGACGATGACAGATCCAATTTCCGACATGCTGACCCGTATCCGCAACGGCCAGAAAGCGCGCAAGGTCAGTGTTTCGATGCCGGCGTCCAGCGCCAAGGAATCCGTGGTCAGGGTATTGAAGGACGAAGGCTATATCACGGACTACTCCGTCGCCGGTGAAGGTGCCGAAAAGGAATTGAGTGTGGAGCTCAAGTACTTCGAAGGCACGCCTGTGATCGAGAGCATCAAGCGAGCGAGCCGTCCCGGCCTGCGTATCTACCGCGGCAAGGAAGAACTTCCGAAGGTGCTCGGCGGCCTCGGAGTGGCAATCGTGTCGACTTCCGCGGGCGTAATGAGCGACCGCGAGGCGCGCGAGAAGGGTATTGGTGGGGAAGTGATCTGCATCGTTTCCTGATGCAGTGACACTTCGAAACGAGACGTAACGATGTCAAGAATTGCAAAAGCACCGGTCGAACTACCTGGCGGCGTTGAATTCAGCCAGAGCGGTAACGTTGTCACCATGAAGGGCAGCAACGGTACGCTCACGATGGAATTGAACAGCGAGGTAGAGCTTTCCCGGGAAGACAATGCGCTGATGGTTAAGCCGCGCTCCGGCTCCCGTTTCAGCACGGCGATCGCCGGCACGATGCGCGCGCTGCTCGCCAACATGGCGCAGGGCGTGTCCCAGGGCTTCGAGCGCAAGCTGGAGCTGGTGGGCGTCGGCTATCGCGCACAGGCGCAGGGGAACAAGCTGAATCTGACGCTGGGCTTTTCGCACCCGGTCGTTCACGAGGTGCCCGAGGGCGTGACGGTTGAAACGCCCAGCCAGACCGAGATTGTCGTGAAGGGTGCCGACAAGCAGAAAGTCGGCCAGGTCGCTGCGGAAATTCGCGGCTACCGTCCGCCGGAGCCCTACAAGGGCAAGGGCGTTCGCTACTCCGATGAGCGCGTCGTCATCAAGGAAGCGAAGAAGAAGTAACAGCAGGAGCAGTCCTGGGACCGCGAACAGGCTGCAGGAGCGCTTCTCGAAGCGCGAAGCAAAGAACAGAAGACTCGAAAGATCATGAAACTGGACAAGAAACAAAATCGTCTGCGCCGGGCCCGCAAGGGTCGCGCCAAGATTCACGAGCTGGAGGTGAACCGTCTCAGCGTGCACCGCACGCCGCGGCACATTTACGCGCAGATCATTGCGCCGGATGGCGGCACGGTTCTGGCCAGTGCTTCGACGGTGGAGCAGGAAGTGCGCAAAGGCGTCAAGAGCGGCGGCAACGTCGAGGCAGCGTCAATCGTCGGTGCCCGAATTGCGGAAAAGGCCAGGGCGGCCGGCATCGACACGGTTGCCTTCGATCGCTCCGGTTTTCGATATCACGGGCGCGTGAAGGCCTTGGCCGATGCAGCGCGCGAAGCAGGACTGAAATTTTAGAAAAAGGATTGTTGACGGCGAAAACACCGTCAGGACCAGACTATGGCAAGAGTTGAGCAAGCACAATCGAACGATGACCTGATCGAAAAACTGGTCACGGTTAATCGCGTAGCCAAGGTCGTCAAGGGCGGCCGCCAGTTCGGCTTCACGGCGCTGACAGTTGTCGGTGACGGGCAGGGCCAGGTCGGCTTCGGCTACGGCAAGGCGCGCGAAGTGCCGATTGCGATCCAGAAGGCGATGCAAAATGCACGCAAGAACATGATCGGGATCAACCTGAACAACGAGACGTTGCAGTACGCGAAGAAGGGCCGTCACGGCGCTACCCGTGTTTACATGCAGCCGGCATCGGAAGGTACCGGCGTCATCGCGGGTGGCGCGATGCGTGCCGTGTTCGAATGCGCCGGGGTTCGAAACGTGCTGGCCAAGAGTTACGGCTCGCGCAATCCCATCAACGTGGTTCGTGCAACGATTAACGCGCTGTCCGAGATTCATTCGCCGCAGGCGATTGCGGCGAAGCGCGGCAAGAAAGTAAAGGAAATAGTCGGCTGAGGCCGACCAATCGTCGGTTGAACCCGGCGGGTAGAGCAGAGATACGATCATGGCGAAGCCAAAAGAATTGAAAGTGACGTTGGTCAAGAGCAAGCACGGGCGGCTGAAGAAGCACAAGGCCTGTGTTGCCGGCCTTGGACTGCGCAAGATGCACCAGTCCGTGACGGTGGCTGATACGCCCGAGAATCGCGGCATGATTAATCGCATCTCGTACATGATCGCGGTAGAGGAAGTCTGACATGCGACTGAATGAACTGTCGCCCGGCAAGGGCGCCAAGAAATCCGGCAAGCGCCTTGGTCGCGGCCATTCCGCGGGACAGGGCAAGACGAGCGGCCGCGGCCAGAAGGGTCAGCATGCGCGTTCGGGCGGCTATCACAAGGTGGGCTTCGAAGGCGGACAGATGCCGCTGCAGAGGCGCCTGCCCAAGGTTGGTTTCCGTTCGCGGAAGGCGCACCTGAGTGCCGAGCTGAGGCTGCACGAGCTGGCGATACCCGAGGCCGAAGTGATCGACCTGGACGTTTTGAAGAAGCTGAACCTGGTGCCGGCATTTACGACCAAGGTGAAAGTGATCAAGTCCGGCGAACTGGACAAGGCGGTGACGCTCAAGGGTATAGCCGTGACCAAGGGTGCTCGTGAGGTCATCGAGAAGGCCGGCGGCAAAATAGAAGAGTAGAACGGCGACGCGTCGCAGGAGCGCTGCTCCAGGCGCGACAACGATAGACAGGAAAAGCGGAAGATAACGTGGCGAAAAAGCCCCAACAAAATCCGGCAGACATTGCGAAAGCGGCAGGTAAACTGGCCGAGCTGAAGTCTCGTCTCCTGTTCTTGCTCGGCGCCCTGATCGTGTTCCGCGTCGGTACGTTCATACCCGTTCCGGGGGTTGACCCAGTTGCGCTCAAGGACTTCTTCGATCAGCAATCGGGCAACCTGCTCGGTCTGTTCAACCTGTTCTCGGGCGGCGCGCTGTCGCGCTTCGGATTGTTTGCGCTCGGCATCATGCCGTACATCTCGTCGTCGATCATTATGCAGATGGCGAGTCACATCGTGCCCAGCCTGCAGCAGCTTAGAAAAGAGGGCGAACAGGGCCGGCGCATGATCATCAAGTACACGCGTTGGGGTACCGTGGCGCTCGCCAGTTTCCAGTCGGTTGCGGCCGCGTCCTGGCTGCAGAATCAGGCGGGCCTGGTCGTGAATCCCGGGCCGAGCTTCCTCATTACTGCGTGTATCACGCTCGTAACCGGAACGATGTTCCTGATGTGGCTTGGTGAACAGATCACCGAGCGCGGAATCGGCAACGGCATCTCGATGATCATTCTTGCGGGTATCGTTGCCGGCATGCCCGCTGCAGTCGCCGGAACGGCGGAACTGGTGCGTAACGGCGAGATGTCGCCGGCTACGGCGATCCTGATGCTCGTCGGTGGCATTGCGGCCATCGTGTTCGTAGTGTTCATGGAGCGTGCGCAGCGGCGCATCACGGTGAACTACGCACGCCGCCAGCAGGGCCGGAAGATGTACGCGGCACAGAGTACGCACCTGCCGTTCAAGATCAACATGTCGGGCGTAATTCCGCCGATTTTCGCGTCGTCGATCCTGATGTTCCCGGCGACCATTGCACAGTTCTTCGGACAGTCTGCCGAGCCCAATGCGGTGCAGAGGGCGCTGCAGACGATCGGCGCCAACCTGGGCCCCGGGCAGCCGGTTTACGTACTGCTGTACGGCGCGATGATCGTTTTCTTCTGCTTCTTCTATACCGCGCTGATGTACAACTCGAAGGACACCGCGGATAACCTGAAGCGGGCCGGCGCGTTTCTTCCGGGCATCAGGCCGGGGGCGCATACGGCCGAATACATTGACCGTGTACTTACGCGGCTGACGTTCTGGGGATCGATTTACATCGCCGGCGTCTGCCTGTTGCCCGAGTTCGTGCGGATGTTCTACCCGAGCATGCCGTTCAGCTTCGGCGGTACGTCATTACTCATTCTCGTCGTCGTGACGATGGACTTCATGTCGCAGATGCAGGCACATGCAATGAGCCATCAGTACGAAGGCATGATGCAGAAGGCCAACCTGCGAAATTACGGCAGAGGTGGTCAGCTACGATAGTGGTTGCTGTTGGCGGGCTACAGACCGCAACAGCAACCCAGTTACGTTGAGCCTCAGGCTCCCGGGAGAAAGCTCATGAAGGTTAGGGCATCCGTCAAAAAGATCTGCAGGAATTGCAAAATCATCCGTCGCAATGGCGTTGTGCGGGTGATATGCACTGACGCGCGTCACAAGCAGCGTCAGGGTTAACGGAAGAGGCAGTCCGAAAGAACCTTAGGAATTAATCGAGGAAAGATTAGTGGCACGTATAGCAGGCATAAACATTCCGCTCACGAAGCATATCGTGGTCGCGCTGACGTCGATTTACGGAATCGGTGATTCGCGCGCCAAGCAGATCTGCGAAGCGGCGGGCATTGCGCCCGAGACCCCGGTCAAGGACCTGGCAGAGCCCGAAGTGGCGAAGCTCAGGACCGCCGTTGCGAGCTTCACGGTCGAGGGCGATCTCCGCCGCGAAACCTCGATGAACATCAAGCGGCTGATGGACCTGGGCTGCTATCGCGGCATCCGTCATCGTCGCGGATTGCCGCTGCGTGGCCAGCGTACACGGACGAATGCCAGGACACGGAAGGGGCCGCGGCGACCCATCAAGCGATAGGAACGTCCGTTTGGGCCTACTACCGTCTCTTTTAGAGAACTAATTACTTAGCGAGTCTTTTTTAAGATGGCAGATGCAAAGAAAAAGAAGGTCAAAAAGCACGTGGTGGACGCGATTGCGCACATCAATGCTTCCTTCAACAACACGATCATTACGATCACGGATCGCCAGGGCAATGCACTGTCGTGGGCAACGGCCGGCGGCTGCGGCTTCCGTGGCTCACGCAAGTCGACGCCTTTTGCGGCGCAGGTTGCCTCCGAGAAGGCGGGTCGCACGGCACTCGACTTCGGCGTGAAGAACCTGGACGTGCGTGTTCGTGGGCCGGGTCCGGGTCGCGAATCCGCGGTACGCGCCCTGAACGCCCTGGGTTTTCGTATTCAACACATCGAGGATGTAACGCCGATTCCTCACAACGGCTGCCGCCCGCCGAAAAAGCGGCGCGTATAGAGGCTAACAATGGCAAGATATTTAGGACCAAAGTGCAAACTGT